>OGFT01000373.1_pt1 | contig 9083 bp, 7 predicted proteins | sample 1571021 | NCBI WGS metagenome assembly OGFT01 (sample SAMEA2582029, study PRJEB24529) | metagenome | biome: Human gut stool | place: China | collected 2011 | reverse complement strand
GGCTACGCTCTCGCATACTATTGTCATTGTCTTTGCTCTGCTCAGCGTGCTGGGCTTCTTGAGCTACGGGTTTATCGGAATCGGCAAGTTCATGGAGATCTTTTTTCCGTGGGAGGTAGTGTCGCAGTATGTGCCCTGGGATATTCCGGTACAATATGTGCCTCATTTTTACGGCATTTTCTTTACGGCCATTGCTACCTTCTATGTGATGCTGGGCGGTATGCTCAGCATTGTGTGGACGGATGTGGTGCAGTTCCTCATCATGACGGTGGCGGGTGTGGTCATTGCCATTATCGGGATGAACATGGTGGCTCCTGAAATGATCCGGGAATTTGTGCCTGCAGGGTGGGAGTCGCCTTTCTTCGGCTGGACGCTGGACATTGACTGGAGTGAACGGATGAGTTTGCTGACGGAACGCATGGCGGACGAGCCTTACAGCCTGATGGGTGTCTTTGTGATGATGGCGTTGCTGAAAGGGATTTTTATGAGCATGGCGGGGCCTCCTCCGAACTATGACATGCAGAAGATCCTGTCGTGCAAGTCACCCAAGGAGGCGGCGCTGATGAGCGGTTCGGTATCGGTCATTCTGCTGATTCCGCGTTATCTGATGATTATGGGGTTTGCGTTGCTGGCTATCTATTTCTTTAAAGTGGATGGAGGACTGGAACAGATGACGGCTGTCCACACGGATTTCGAAACAATTCTTCCTCACCTGATTACGAAGTATGTGCCGGTGGGGCTGGCGGGTTTGTTACTGGCAGGATTGCTGTCGGCATTCATGTCTACATTCGCTTCTACGGTGAATGCGGCACCGGCCTATGTGGTGAATGATATTTATCTGAAGTATATCAACCCAAGGGCTTCCGTCAGGACACAGATACGGGCGAGTTACCTCGTTTCGGTACTGGTGGTGGTTATCAGTACGGTGATGGGCTTTTTTCTGAAGGACATCAACGAGATTTTCCAGTGGATTGTGGGCGCGTTGTTCGGCGGATATATTGCCGCCAATGTGTTGAAATGGCACTGGTGGCGGTTTAATGGTGAAGGGTATTTCTGGGGAATGACTTCGGGTGTGGTGGCTGCCATTGTGATGAAGTTCACGGTACCCGATTCGTTGGTACTTTATTTTTTCCCCGTGTTGTTCGGCATTTCGCTGGTGGGTTGTATCGTGGGTACGTACTCGGCACCTCCTACTGACGAGGAGACGCTGGTGAACTTCTATATCCGGGTACGTCCGTGGGGGTGGTGGAAACCGGTGGCGGCCAAGGCGGTAGCACGCTATCCGCAGGTGACGCGCAACCGCCATTTCAAGCGGGATATGTTCAATGTGGCGATTGGTATCGTGTGGCAGTGCTGTCTCACTATTGTGCCCATGTATCTGGTGGTGCGCGGTACGGGGGGACTCATTGCGTCGGTGTTGCTGCTGGTGGTGACCACCGTGGTGTTGAAATATACCTGGTACAGGCCGTTGTGCAGGGAAGAGAAGGAATATGATGAGTTGATGAAACGTATCGGAATGGACTGATAGACAAAAAAGGGTAAATGTGTCAAAACTAAAATGGCTACCTCGCAAAGTTACAGATCGTATTTATAACACTTAAAAAAGGGTCGTATCAAGCTCTGTATTGAGTAATGATATGGCCCTTTCTTTAGCCTTTTAGGATGTTCAAATGCCAGATTATAAGTTCGTATTTTCAAAAACAGAGTTTTGACATCCTCTTTTTGTCTGTCAATATCAACCGGAAGGTTTAGCTCACTTCGGGCGGCTCCAGTATGCGGCTGGCGTACTCATGTTGTAGCGGTAGCTCGACACCTTGTTTCATCAGTATTCTTCCGGAGAACATTTTGTTGTCCAGTGGCAGCGGACGGGCATCTTTTCCGGTTTAGTTCCGTGATGCGGTATTGCTTGTCGGCTTTCAGCCTGTCCATGCGGAAACGGGGAACAATCTGATTGCAATAATGCTGAATCTTGTAGGCAAGAACACGGCATGTTTTTTCTGTGGGGTGTAGAGCATCAGTGAGGAAACACCTTTATCATTGTAAGGTGAGATGAGACGGTATGATAAATTGTCCAGCTGTATCATCGGACGGATTTTCTTGTAGGTAATAATGGCTTCACGTTTTCGGGAACGGGCAACGGCAGGGAGGTGTTCGGAGTAGCTATCAGAATATCTTGTTCCTATACCCGGAGCGGAAAGGAAGAGAAGAGGCATAAGTTTGCCGGAAGTAGTTTTTTCATGGGATGGTATTTTTTTGAAGAATAATGATCTGTATGTTTGGAGTTATGCAAAAATGAAAGAAGTTTTTGGCATTTTATGATAGAATATTATTCATGTGGCACTATGTGCGCATTTTATGTAATTATGAGGTGCTTTGCCGCAATAAATATCAAGGAATCTTTTTATCTTTGCGAATATTGGTAATCAGTGCTTAAGTATAAAAAAAGGTTATGGAAAAGAGAGATAAAGAGGAAATGAGCCGCAGGAAGTTTCTGAAGATAGTAGGCGTCAGTGCGGCTGCATCGGCGGCAGCCCTGTATGGTTGTGCATCCGAAGGGAAACCGGCTTCATCCGAGGCTTCTGTGTTGGGCGAAGTGCCTGTGGATAAAATGAAGTATCGCGTTTCCCCCAAAGGGGAGCGTGTCTCACTTTTAGGATATGGATGTATGCGCTGGCCGTTGAAACCTGCACCGGACAGCGATGGAAATGTGATAGATCAGGATGCGGTGAATGAACTGGTGGATTATGCTATCGCTCACGGAGTGAATTATTTCGATACATCTCCTGTTTATTGCCAAGGGTTTTCTGAAAGAGCCACCGGTGCGGCCTTGAAACGTTATCCCCGCGAAAAGCTCTTGATTGCGACAAAGATGTCCAATTTCCAAAACTATACTCGTGAGAATTCCATCAAGATGTACCATCAGTCGATGAAAGAATTGCAGACGGATTATCTGGATTATTATTTGCTTCATTCCGTAGGTGGAGGGGAAGGGATCAAGACTTTCCATGACCGTTATATTGACAATGGAGTTCTTGACTTTTTACTAAAAGAGCGTGAAGAAGGCCGTATTCGTAATTTGGGATGGTCATTTCACGGATCGGTGGAAGTGTTTGATTATTTGCTGTCGCTGGATGTGAAATGGGATTTTGTGCAAATTCAGATGAACTATGTAGATTGGCGCCATGCTTCGGGTAGAAATGTTAACGCGGAATATTTGTATGGAGAGTTGGCCAAGCGTGGAATTCCGGCTGTGATTATGGAGCCGCTGTTGGGAGGACGTTTGTCTAAACTGAACGACCACCTGGTGGCGCGCTTGAAGCAGCGTCGCCCGGAGAACAGTGTGGCATCGTGGGCGTTCCGTTTTGCCGGTACGTATCCCAACGTGTTGTGTGTGCTGAGTGGAATGACTTATATGGAACATTTGCAGGATAACCTTCGGACTTATTCGCCCTTGGAACCTTTGAATGAGGAAGAAAAAGAGTTCTTGGAAGAAACAGCCCAATTGATGCTGAAGTTCCCTACGATTCCTTGCAATGACTGCAAATATTGTATGCCCTGTCCTTACGGGTTGGATATTCCGGCGATTCTGGTGCATTATAATAAATGTGTCAACGAAGGAAATGTGCCTAAAAGCAGTCAGGATGAGAATTACCGCCGTGCACGGCGTGCTTTCCTGATAGGTTATGATCGTAGTGTGCCCAAACTGCGGCAGGCAAGCCATTGTACCGGATGTAACCAGTGTAATCCGCATTGCCCTCAAAGCATTGATATTCCCAAAGAACTGCATCGCATAGAAGCATATGTGGAACAGTTGAAACAAGAGACTTTATAATGGAATGGATAAACATGATAAAATAACGAATGCTTATGTTACGTAAAATAAGACTTGCCGCCGCCCTTTTGTTCTTTACAATGATCACGTTGCTGTTTTTGGATTTTACTGGAACTGTGCATGGTTGGTTTGGCTGGATGGCGAAAATACAGTTCCTTCCTGCCGTGCTGGCATTGAATGTGGGGGTGGTGATAGCCCTTGTTTTGTTGACTCTGCTTTTGGGGCGTGTCTATTGTTCGGTTATCTGTCCGTTAGGGGTGTTTCAAGATATCATTTCCTGGGTTTCGGGAAAGGTAAAGAAGAATCGTTTCCGCTACTCGCCTGCTTTGTCGTGGTTACGCTATGGGGTATTGGCAGTGTTTGTCGTCGCTTTGGTAGCAGGGGCGGTTTCATTGGCGGCGTTGATTGCTCCTTACAGTGCATACGGCCGTATCGTTTCTAACCTGCTGACACCTTTGTATCAGTGGGGGAACAATGTACTTGTCCTATGGGCGGAGCGTGTGGACAGTTATGCTTTTTATTCGGTAGATGTTTGGATGAAAGGTCTTTCTACTTTTGCAGTTGCAGTGGGTACTGTGATTGTGCTTTTTATTTTGGCATGGCGTGGAGGAAGAACTTATTGCAATACCATTTGCCCGGTGGGTACAGTATTGGGATTCTTATCTAGATATTCTTATTTTAAACCGGTTATTGATACGTCTAAATGTAATGGTTGCGGACTTTGTGCTCGTAATTGCAAGTCTTCCTGCATTAATCCCAAAGCACATGAGATTGATTATTCCCGTTGTGTTGCTTGTATGGATTGTCTAGGCAAGTGCCGCCAAGGGGCAATAAAATATGTATCGGGGCAGATGCTTCTGAAGAAACAGGCTCCGGCAAGTGAAGGAGTTGGCAAACGGGTTTCTCAGGCGTCTTTAAACAAAGAAAAGGTAGATACTGCACGGCGTGGGTTCTTTACGGTTTCGGCTTTGATTGCTGCAAGTGTTGCCGTAAAAGCTCAGGAAAAGAAAGTGGATGGCGGTCTGGCTCCTCTTATAGATAAGAAAGTTCCCAAGCGTGCCACTCCTATTGTTCCTGCGGGAGCATTGAGTTTCCGTCATTTTGCGCAGCACTGTACGGCTTGTCAGCTTTGTGTGTCGGTGTGCCCTAATCAGGTATTGCGTCCGTCCGGTGATTTGAAACATCTGATGCAGCCCGAGATGTCTTACGAACGTGGATATTGTCGTCCTGAGTGTGCGAAATGTGCAGAAGTATGTCCTACTGATGCTATTCACTTGGCTGATTTGACAGAGAAGTCATCTGTACAGATTGGTCATGCTGTGTGGGTTGCTCAGAATTGTATAGTGAACACAGATGGGGTAAGTTGTGGAAATTGTGCCCGTCATTGTCCTACGGGGGCTATCTTGATGGTTCCTAAAGATGCCGATGATGGAAAATCACTTAAGATACCGGTTGTGAATACAGAACGTTGCATCGGTTGTGGCGCTTGTGAAAATCTTTGTCCGAGCCGCCCGTTTAGTGCTATTTATGTAGAAGGTCATGAGATGCATCGTATTATCTGAATGAAATAGGAAGGAAGATGGATGAATTAATCAGATTGTTGCATGAAGGCGGCTATTCCTGTGTTATCAGAAAGGAAGAGATCCGTACTTTTACCCAACGCGGGGTAGCCGATTTATATGATTTGCTGAATCAGCATCCGGTCTTTTTGCATGGAGCGCAGGTTGCTGACAAGGTGGTAGGAAAAGCAGCTGCCGCATTGATGGTGCTGGGGGGTGTCCGGGAGGTTTATACGGATATCATCAGTGAGCCTGCATTGGCTGTATTGCACAAGGCGAATATTAGGGTGGAGTGTGTTCAAATAGTTTCTCGTATTTGGAACAGAAACCGGACAGGTTGGTGTCCTTTGGAAACTCTTTGCTATGAGTTGGAATCGCCTGAGGCTATGTATCCGGTGATTCAGAATTTTGTGGAAAGGATGAGGGGCTTCGGAAGCTAACTTCGTGGTTCTTGTCTTGTTTCAAATGTGCTGATGATGCTGTACGTTCGGAGAGTAAACGTTTTGCATATAATCTTAACTAATGTTGTCTGTCAGATGGTTTTCTTCGAAACTTAATGAAATTTTGCTAGGAATTCTTAAATCTTCATTATCTTTGAAGCATAAAACAATAAGATTATGAGTGACCAGATAAAACAAATAGCTGAGCGTCTCCAGGGATTAAGGGACGTTCTGGAACTGACTCCTGATGAAGTGGCTAAAAGTTGCCAGCTTTCAGTGGAAGAGTATTTGGGTATGGAAAGCGGGGAGAAAGATATTTCTGTCAGTGCTTTACAGAAAATAGCCCGTAAATACGGTATTGCATTGGATGTATTAATGTTTGGTGAAGAACCTAAGATGAGTTCTTATTTTCTGACCCGTTGTGGTTCAGGAGTGTCGGTAGAACGGACCAAGGCGTATAAATATCAGTCATTGGCTTCCGGTTTTCGCGGGCGTAAGGCTGATCCTTTTATTGTGACTGTAGAACCGAAACCGGAAAATACTCCGATTCATTTTAACTCACATGAGGGACAAGAATTCAATTTGGTTATTGAAGGAAGAATGTTACTTAATATAAATGGAAAAGAATTGATCTTGAATCCAGGTGACAGTCTTTATTTTGATTCTTCTATTCCACATGGTATGATGGCATTGGATGATAAGACTGTGAAATTCTTGGCAGTAATATTATAATAAATTGAGATTAAAAAGACAGCGTTGTCATTGACTGCAACTATTTCTAATTTTTGGTTCTCAATTTTTAATTGAATAAGATTATGGTAGAAAAATTCTTAGAACAGACCACATTTACCTCACAAGAGGACTTTATAAAGAATTTAAAGATTAAAATCCCTGAAAATTTTAATTTTGGTTATGATATAGTAGATGCCTGGGCTGCCGAAGAACCCGATAAGAAAGCATTGTTATGGACTAATGATAAAGGGGAGCATATACAATATACTTATGCAGACTTGAAAAAGTATACGGATATGACTGCTTCTTATTTTCAGAGCCTTGGTATTGGTCATGGTGATATGGTGATGCTTATTTTAAAGCGTCGTTATGAGTTCTGGTACTCTATTATTGCCTTGCATAAGTTAGGAGCTGTGGTTATTCCTGCAACTCATCTGTTGACAAAAAAGGATATCGTGTATCGTTGTAATGCTGCTGATATCAAGATGATTGTAGCTGCAGGAGAAGATGTGATAACAAAGCATATTATAGATGCCATGCCCGATTGTCCTTCAGTAAGAAAACTGGTCAGTGTAGGACCGGATATTCCGGAGGGTTTTGAAGATTTTCATAAAGGTATTGAAAAAGCTGCTCCTTTTGTCAAACCGGAACATCCCAATACGAATGAAGATACTTCATTAATGTATTTCACTTCGGGCACTACAGGCGAACCTAAGATGGTGGCACATGATTTTACATATCCTTTGGGACATATTGTAACTGCCAGTTTCTGGCATAATTTGCATCGTGACAGTCTTCATCTTACCATTGCCGATACAGGTTGGGGGAAAGCTGTCTGGGGAAAACTTTATGGACAGATGATAGCAGGAGCCAATATTTTTGGGTATGATCATGAGAAATTTACACCGGCAGATATTCTTGGAAAGATTCAGGATTATCATATCACTTCTTTATGTGCTCCTCCTACTATTTATCGTTTTTTAATTAAGGAGGATATTAGTAAATATGATCTTTCTTCTTTGGAATACTGTACTACGGCGGGAGAGGCTTTGAACTATTCTGTATATGAAACGTTCAAGAAAATCACAGGTATCCGTCTGATGGAAGGTTTTGGACAAACGGAAACTACATTGACTTTAGGTACTTTTCCCTGGATGGAGCCTAAACCCGGAAGTATGGGGGTACCTAATCCTCAATATGATATAGATTTGTTGACACACGACGGGCGTTCTGCTGAGGATGGAGAACAAGGTCAGATTGTTATTCGTACAGATAGGGGCAAACCATTGGGATTGTTCAAAGAATATTATCGTGCTTCGGAATTAACGGAAGATGCTTGGCATGATGGTATTTATTATACAGGTGATGTGGCTTGGCGTGACGAGGATGGTTATTTTTGGTTTGTAGGCCGTGCTGACGATGTGATCAAGAGTTCGGGTTATCGTATAGGCCCGTTCGAGGTGGAAAGTGCTTTGATGACCCATCCGGCTGTTGTGGAATGTGCCATTACCGGTGTGCCTGATGAAATCCGTGGTCAGGTGGTAAAGGCGACGATTGTCCTTTCCAAAACTTTTAAGGGTAAGGAAGGACCTGAGTTGGTAAAGGAGTTGCAAGATCATGTGAAGCGTGTGACTGCTCCGTACAAGTACCCGCGTGTCATAGAGTTTGTAGAAGAACTTCCAAAGACCATCAGTGGAAAGATTCGTCGTGTGGAAATCCGTGAAAAGGATAAATAATCTGATCGGAGTTTTATTGGTAAAATAATTAAAAATGAAAAAGGTTTTACTTCTTGTGTTTTTAAGTCTGGCCTGGTTGTCAGCAAGTGCGCAAGCCTTGGTTCCTATTACATGGACAGCCTATGGTCTGACTTTTGAGGCTCCAAAAGGGATTTTGGTGGAGGAGGATACAGAGGAGACTTTTCTTCTGAACAATTCCAGGTTTTATATCACCATTCAGTCTTTGGATTCGGATGGTATGACAAAAAGTGACTTGAAGAGTGTATTAAAAGACTATGCCAATGATGACGGGGTGAAAGACCAGTCGGCTGTGCAGGAGTTTGAGTTACCACAGTTTTTCGGTACTTATTTAAAAGGAAGCTGCGAAACAGATCATTGTCTTTATGCTTGTCTGATGACTAAGGCGGCAGGTAGTGGATTTTATATATCTATTATCTATAGCAAGGAAAATGAAAATATTGCCGAAAAAATACTGAAAAGTTTTACAATGGAGGAATAAACAAAAGAGCGTTAATGCTTGTTTCTTAGATAAGAAAGCGTTCAAAATTTACCAGAAAATTACTAGATTATTAATAGCAAATGAAAGGACTGGCTTCGTGAGAAGGTAGTCCTTCTTTTTTGTGTAGTTATGAATGTTTAGGGAATCTATGATTCATGTGTAATATGCTTTGCCGACATCAGAATATCAAATGATTTTGGGCCATAATAAGGGACATTCAGAAAATAATATAACGTGAGTTCGAAATAAGAATAAATATATTTCACTTATAATTAGAAACATAGC
>OGFT01000365.1_pt1 | contig 9451 bp, 8 predicted proteins | sample 1571021 | NCBI WGS metagenome assembly OGFT01 (sample SAMEA2582029, study PRJEB24529) | metagenome | biome: Human gut stool | place: China | collected 2011 | reverse complement strand
ACCTGTTTCACGCTGTAATATAATAAGCAACATGGGCAGTAATATCATCCCCGTTACCGGAAGAGAATACTTCAGCTTACTCATGGTGAATCCATAAACATTCATAAATTTAGCCAAAGCCAGCGCCGTGGCAAATTTAGCAAATTCCGCCGGTTGCAAACTTACAGGTCCGAATTTTATCCATGAGTAAGATCCCTTAGTATCCTCTGCCAGAAAAGGTGTTATCAACAACAGCAGCATCATGCCTCCATATAAAATGTAAGCAAACATATCATACAACTTATCCTCCAACATCATCAGGATAAATCCGAGCCCCAAAGAGCAACAGATCCATACAAACTGTTTTCCTGCCCTAGTGTCGAAACTAAAAAAATCAATCTCACCATAATCATAGCTGGCTCCACATACGCTGAACCATCCAAAGATAACCAGCATCAGATAAATGCAGATAGTCATCCAGTCCACTGATTTCCATATACTATCGTTCGTGTATGCCATAATCTATTCGTCTGTTTTGTATTTCCGCCGCTTTCGCCTCACTTTCCGGTGAAAGTTCGCCTTTTAAATATTTCTCCATCATCAATGCACCGATAGGTACACCATAGGTTGCTCCCCAACCTCCATTCTCTACATAGACTACCACGGCAATCTTAGGATCATTCATTGGTGCAAACCCCATAAAAGCAGAATGGTCCTTTCCACGGTTTTGCGCCGTACCTGTCTTGCCACACACTTCAATTCCCGGAATATTCGCATTACGGCAAGTTCCTCCCAATACTGCCGAACGCATACCTTCGACTACCGTCTGATAATGTTCACGGCTTACTTTAGTATAACGTTTGGTCGTATACAGGGTATCCAACGGCTCGTCTTCCACTTCTTTCACTACATGCGGAGTAATATAATAGCCCCGGTTAGCAATAGTAGCCCCAAGGTTAGCAATCTGCAACGGAGTAGCCGTCACTTCCCCCTGGCCGATGGAAATAGAAATAATCGTCAGTCCGTTCCATGATCCCCGATAGTTCTTATCATAATAAGCAGCATTCGGGATCATCCCACGCTTCTCACCCGGAAGGTCTACTCCCAAAGGATAACCAAATCCCATAGAAACCATATAATCACGCCATGTATTCATGGCAGTCTGTACAGAACCATACTTCTTCTTCGCCCCTATCATGTGAAACAACCCCCAACAGAAATAACCGTTACAGGAAGTTGCAATGGCAGGCACCAAAGGCAGGGGCGACCCATGAGAGTGGCAGCCCACCCTAAGACCGGCATACACAAAGCCATGATAGCAAGAATAGGCTGTCTGAGGAGTAATAATCCCCTCTTGCAGGAAAGTCAACGCCTGAGTAGTCTTGAAAGTAGATCCCGGTGGGAATTGCCCCATAATAGAACGGTTCAGCAATGGTTTCCAACTGTCACGCGCCAGTTCCAGATGATTTTTTCCCCGTTGGCGCCCCACCATCAATCTTGGGTCAAAAGTGGGAGCAGATACCATACAAAGTATTTCTCCTGTGGATGGCTCGATAGCCACTATACTGCCTATCTTCCCTTCCAACAGACGCTCTCCCAACATCTGAAGCTCTATGTCTATACCTAGTTTCAGATTCTTCCCCGGAACGGGAGTCTTGTCATATTTCCCGTCCATATACCGTCCCTGAATACGTCCACGGGCATCGCGCAGTAATATCTCCACTCCTTTCTCGCCCCTCAACTGTTTTTCGTATGAGCGTTCCACCCCCTGTTTCCCTATGAAGTCACCGCGTACATAGTAATCATCGGCTTCAATATCCCCCTTGGACACTTCTGCAATATCTCCCAGAACATGAGCAGCCGCATTGTAATTATACTGGCGGATAGTACGCCGCTGAATATAGAAACCGGGAAACTTGAACAGTTTTTCTTGGAAGACTCCGCACTCTTCTGCCGAAAGCTGGGTCATAAATACCTGATGAGTATATGGAGAGTAGCCCGGATTGGAACGTCTGTCCTTTATCTCGCGGATACGCTTTTTAAAATAGTCGGGGGTAATATTCAATGTTTTACATAAATCAAGCGTATCAAGGTTGTGCACCTCTTTCATCACCATCGTAACGTCATAGGCAGGTTGGTTATACACCAGCAGGTTACCGTTCCGATCGTACATCACCCCACGGCTAGGGTATTGTGTCTTGTTCAGAAAAGCGTTGCTATCGGCGTTCTTTTTATAATCCTCACTCATAATCTGCAAGGTAAAAAGACGTATCAGGTAAATCAGCACAATAACGATCACCGATGCACCGATTACATATTTCCGCTTCTCCAGATTATAATCTCTTTCCACTATTTTTTCCTCCTGATCGCCTCAGCACACAATATACAAATGATGGTTATTGAGGCATCTGTCAATATTTTCAACAATAAGACAGGCAGGTTGAAGAATGAAAAAGTATCTATGACAAGTAAAATGGTACAAAATAAGAAAGTACACAATAAGATATACCGGAAGAAAGGCGAGAATCCCATACTCTTGATACCCGGTTCAAAATCCTCGACGCTATCGCGGAGCGTGACTAATCGTAATACAGGTTCACGCATAAAAGCCAGTACAGTGGCCGCAGCCGCATTCATCCCCGGAGTGTTGCCTAATATATCGACTGTCAATCCCAACAGGAATGCCCATATCATAAGGACATTACGGCTAACTCCCGAATTGTACTTCAAAATAAAATAGATAAAAAAGAAAGGAGTGGCATACCCGTTGATATGCATATGATTCAGCACCAGCACTTGCAACAGTACCAGTCCGATAAACCACTCTATTCTTTGTAGATAAGTCAACATCAACCTTCTTACTTAGTCGTTTTTACCTGCTTTTCCAACTCCAATTGTTCCTCCTGCCCTTTTTGGGCAATTACGCGCACATCATTCAAACGGGCGAAGTCCGTAAATAGTTTCACCCGCAGCAAATAAGACAAGCCATCGTGACTATCGGCGATATCATCTACCGTACCCACCGGAATGCCGGAAGGGAAAACAGCACTGTGTCCACTGGTTACAATGGTGTCACCTAAAGAAAATAATGAATGACGGGGCATATCCTTTATAAAAGCAAATTCGGATGAACCGCCATCCCATTTCAAGAAGCCGAAATAATCACTCCGTTTTATCTTACAGCTAATACTGCTTTTGGAATTCAATACCGGAATGACAATGGAGTAATGTGGAGAGGTGAGATAAACAATACCAACCACACCGCTTCCATTTACCACTCCCATCTCACTACGAATGCCATCCGCTTCTCCTTTGTCAAGTGTAATATAGTTATCAGCATGAGTCACACTGTTATTTATCACGCTAGCCTTGAATATATCATATCCTGCCAGTGCTTCCTGCTTAAGCTGTTCTACACCACTGCTGTCTTCCGTCGCTTCAATCAAAGCTTTACGGATACTCTCCAACTGCAATTCCAGTTCCACATTTTTCTGTACCAACTCATCGTTGATCGTTTTCAGATGAAAATATCCGGTAACATTATTGGCTGCATCATACATAGCTCCCGAAACAAAATTAGCAGATGTAAAGAACGCACTCCCCTGATAACTGTTGAAGCGGAATAATAAAGCAAAACTGATTATCTCCAAAAGGACAAAGAGAAACCAGTAGTTATACTTTAAAAAGAAATTCAGCAGATTTTTCATTAATACCAATTGTTCAATGTGCTAATTTGCCAATGTGCCAATGTACTGCGCTATCCATACCGCATGGCATTAGCAAATTAGCAAACTGCCTCATTAGCAAATCATTTACCGCATCAAAAAAGAGAAACGATCTACATTCTTCAGTGCAATACCGGTACCTTTCGCCACACTCAGCAAAGGATCTTCGGCTATATGGAACGGAATATTGATTTTGTCTGTCAGACGCTTGTCCAAACCGCGCAGCAAAGCACCACCACCAGCCAAATAAATACCGTTCAAAACAATATCAGCATAAAGTTCAGGCGGAGTCTGTTCCAATGCACTAAGGATAGCTGTTTCAATTTTTGCAATACTCTTTTCCAAACAATGCGCCACCTCCTGATAACACACCGGAACTTCCATGGGAAGAGCAGTGATACGGTTAGGCCCGCGTACAATGTAATCTTCGGGAGCATCATCTCCCAAATCAGTCAAGGCAGCGCCTACATGTATCTTGATACGTTCGGCCATACGTTCACTCACCTTCACATTGTGCTGACGGCTCATATATTCCTGAATATCGGCTGTAAGATCGTCACCGGCAATACGTATCGAATTGTTGGAAACAATACCACCCAATGAAATCACGGCAATTTCTGTAGAACCACCACCTATATCAACAATCATATTACCTTCAGGAGCCTCTACATCAATACCGATACCAATAGCCGCGGCCATAGGTTCAAAAATCAAATAAACATCCCGTCCTCCCGCATGCTCAGCACTGTCACGTACCGCACGAAGCTCTACTTCAGTGCTACCCGAGGGAACTCCGATCACCATACGCAAAGAAGGAGAAAAGAAACGATTACCCATGTTCACTTTCTTTATTAAACCGCGCATCATCTGTTCACAGGCATTAAAGTCGGCAATAACCCCGTCGCGTAGCGGACGTACAGTACGAATATTCGGATTTTCCTTCTCGTACATCATTTTAGCCCGTTCGCCTACGGCAATCATCTTGTCGGTACGGCGATCAAGCGCAACGACCGAAGGTTCGTCCACTACAATCTTCCCGTTATTTAAAATGATGGTATTGGCAGTGCCAAGGTCCATCGCAATCTCTTGTGTAAAGGAGAATAATCCCATAAATTCATTTACAATTTAGCAATTTACAATTGACATTTGCAATTTACCATTTACCTGAACAATGCTGTATAAACAGTCCGATTGTAGCCGCAAATGGTAAATTGCAATGATCTTAGTGTTTAAAGTGACGAATCCCTGTAACGACCATAGCTACGCCATGTTCATTGCAGTATTGGAAAGTCAACTCGTCTTTTACAGAGCCTCCCGGCTGGATAACAGCTTTCACACCCTCCTTATCCGCTATCTCTACACAATCGGGGAAAGGGAAGAAAGCATCACTGGCCATCACTGCGCCATTCAAATCAAACTCAAATGATTTTGCTTTTTCAATGGCTTGTTTCAATGCATCCACACGTGAAGTCTGACCTACACCGCTAGCCAGCAGTTGTTTGTTCTTGGCCAGTACAATAGCATTACTTTTACTATTCTTCACAATCTTATTTGCAAATAACATATCTTCTATTTCAGTCGCCGTAGGAGCTTTTTCAGTAACCTGCTTCAAGTCGGCAGGAGTTTCCACGTCCAGGTCTCTTTCCTGAACCAAAACCCCATTCAATAAAGAACGGAATTGTTTCTTCGGCAATTTAGCTTCCTTACGAACCAAAATAATACGGTTCTTCTTCTGTCCCAGAATCTCTAATGCATCTACATCATAATCCGGAGCAATAATTACCTCAAAGAACAGTTTATTGATTTCTTCCGCTGTTTCTTTATCAATCACGGCATTAGTAACCAACACACCTCCGAAAGCCGACACCGGATCGCCTGCCAACGCATCTTTCCATGCTTCCAGCACAGTAGGGCGCGAAGCTAATCCACAGGCATTATTATGCTTCAGAATGGCAAATGTCACCTCATCAAATTCATCAATCAAATCAACGGCCGCATTGATATCCAACAAATTGTTATAGGAAATTTCTTTTCCATGAATCTGGTCGAACATCGCATCCAGATTTCCATAGAAATAACCTTTCTGATGAGGATTTTCACCATAACGAAGTTGTTTTTGTTCTTCCACCGCGCAACGGAAAGCCGAACCTTCACCACCATCAAAATAGTTAAAGATAGCAGAATCATAATGAGAAGAAACAGCAAACGCTTCTTTTGCGAACCAACGGCGTTCCTCGCGTGAAGTAGTAGCGCCATGTTCCAGCAACATATCACGGAACGGCTTATATTGTGCCTGACTAGCGATAATCACCACATCATTAAAGTTCTTAGCAGCAGCACGAATCAAAGAAAAACCCCCTATAACAATTTTTTCGATGATAGCTTGTTCTTCGGCCCCCGAAGCCACAGTTGCCTCAAACGGATACAGGTCAACGATGACCAAATCTATTTCGGGTATTTCATATTTTTCTATCTGTTGCATATCTTGTTCCAAACCACGACGGCATAAAATACCTCCAAAGACTTTAGGATGCAGTGTCTTCACACGTCCGCCCAAAATAGAGGGATAAGTAGTAAGATCCTCCACCGCTTTGCAAGGGAAACCTAAAGATTCGATAAACTGTCTTGTACCTCCTGTTGACAGGAACTCTACTCCTTCTTCGTGTAGTTTGGTTATAATCTCGTCCAAACCTTCTTTGTGATAAACCGACACCAATGCGGTTTTAATTCTCTTAGCCTCTGACATTTTTTATAGATTAAGTATTTGGGCTACAAAGGTATAAATTTTCACTCTATAAATTCCACACATAAACGTGAAATATTATTTATCCACTCATATTTGTTTCAAAAAAGAAGAGATCCGCCACTAAATATGGATAATAATAAATTAAAAATCAAGTTGTGTGAATCCGTGCAATCCGTGGCGAACAAAAAAACGCCTGTAACACAAATGTAACATATATGACATTTTATCATAATATACCTCCCGTACCTTTGCGCCCAATAAAATAGAGAGACAAAATTATATGGAAACAATGTTTTTGGGAATCGTCGTATTCCTTTTTCTGCTAGCCATATTCGATTTGGTAGTAGGCGTCAGCAACGACGCAGTGAACTTTATGAATTCCGCCATCGGTGCTAAAGCCGCGTCATTCAAGACCATCATCGCCATTGCCGCTTTCGGTATCTTCATCGGCGCCACACTGAGCAACGGTATGATGGAAATCGCACGGCACGGTATTTTCAGGCCTGAACAATTTTATTTTCAGGAGTTAATGTGTATCTTTCTAGCAGTTATGGTAACAGACGTAGTCCTATTGGATATTTTCAATTCCTTAGGAATGCCTACCTCCACTACCGTATCCATGGTATTCGAACTATTGGGAGGTACTTTCGTTCTAGCTCTTATCAAAATAGCAGGAGACGAAACTGGAATGCTAGGATTTGCTGATCTGCTGAATACGGAAAAGGCATTGTCCGTCATTTTAGGTATCTTCCTCTCAGTAGCAGTAGCTTTCTTCTTCGGCACATTAGTACAATATCTCTCCCGTCTCCTCTTCACATTTAATTATACAAAGAAACTGAAATACACTATCGGACTGTTCGGCGGTATTGCTGTTACGGCCATTATCTACTTCATGTTGATAAAAGGTCTGAAAGATTCCGCCTTCATGACCACCGAAAACAAACATTGGATTCAGGAAAACACCTTGATGTTAGTAAGTTGCAGTTTTGTGTTCTTCACCATTCTGATGCAAATATTGCATTGGTGCAAGATAAATGTATTCAAGGTGGTGGTAATGTTAGGTACTTTTGCCTTAGCTATGGCTTTTGCAGGCAATGACTTAGTAAACTTCATCGGTGTGCCCTTGGCAGGCTTCTCAGCTTATACAGACTTCATGGCTAATGGAAACGGTGAACCAATGGGATACTTGATGAACTCACTGAATGGTCCGGCTAAAACCCCATTTCTTTTTTTATTTTTAGCAGGCGTCATTATGGTATATGCGCTGATTACTTCAAAAAAAGCGCAAAATGTAGTGAAGACTTCGGTAGATCTCTCGCGTCAGGATGAAGGTGACGAAATGTTTGGTTCTTCCGCTGTAGCACGCAGTATTGTCCGTTCTACCATGAGCGCTTCGGAAAGTATAGCTAAAATATTGCCCGACAATCTGAAACGATGGGCCGACAGCCGTTTTAACAAAGATGTGATGATTATGGAGAACGGGGCAGCATTTGATTTGATACGCGCTTCTGTCAATTTGGTACTGGCCGGTCTGCTCATAGCTTTGGGAACCTCTTTGAAACTCCCTCTTTCTACCACTTACGTAACTTTCATGGTAGCTATGGGTAGTTCATTAGCCGACCGTGCCTGGAGCCGTGACAGTGCCGTATACCGTATCACCGGTGTGCTTTCTGTTATCGGTGGATGGTTCATCACTGCCGGAGCCGCTTTCACGATCTGTTTTGTGGTTACGCTCATCATGTATTATGGAGGCACATTCGCCATGTTGGCCCTTATTGCACTTGCCATCTTCTTATTGGTTCGCAGCAACATACACTACAGCAAGAAACAGAAGGATAAAGGCAAAGACGACATATTCTCCCGCCTCATTGCCAGTAAAGACAAAGAAGAGCGTTGGAGATTACTCCGCCAGCATGTAAATAACACATTGGTAGCCGAAATGGCATTCACCAATGAAACCTACCGGCAAATGGCCAGCTCCGCTTGCCCTGGCAGCGAACAATACCGACAATCAGAAAGAAATGTTAAAAAAGATACGCCGTAAAGAAATACTAGGTCTGCGCCGTATAGACAACTTTACTGCTATCGAGAAAAACACTTGGTTCCACTTGGGAAGCAACAGTTGTGAACAAATGCTTTACTGTCTGAAACGTATCTGCGATCCTTGTAAAGAACATGTGGACAATAAGTTCACCCCATTATCGGAACGTGCCACTAACGAGTTCATCCCTATCCGCGATGAGATGACCGCATTAATGACCAAGGCTACTGAAGTACTTGCCAACAAGGCCTACGATCAGACTGATGCCTTGCTACGTGAAGGCGCCATTCTGAAAGGCAAGATCTCTACCTTGCGCAAAGAACAGATGGACCGCATACAAGAACGGGATGTCAATGTAAAAGCTTCCATGGTGTACCTCAATGTATTGCAGGAATCACAAGAATTGGTTTCCTACTGGCGTCATCTGTTACGCGCCGACCGTATGTTCCAGACTGATTTGAAAAAATAAAAAGATTTATATTCCTATTATATGTTTTTTAAGATAACTTCTTTCCTCCAATTGGAGGAAAGAAGTTATCTTTGTTTCGTATATATAGACATTATTCAAACAAACCTATGGAAAACCTCAAAAAAATTATCAAACAGTTCCCCAAAGTGGGTGAAGTGAAAGAAATCAAAGCTTTGACATCCGGCCTCATCAATCAGACTTATCTGGTAAAATCGGTATCTCCTGAAGAGCCTGACTATGTATTGCAACGAATCAACCATTTAATATTTACCAATATTGAAATGCTGCAACACAATATAGAAGTAGTGACCAGACACATCCGCCAAAAGCTGGAAGCCAGACACGAAGAGGACATTGAACGTAAGGTACTCCATTTTCTACCTTCCACCAATGGCAAGACCTATTTCTATGATGGAGAAGGTTATTGGCGAATTTCAATATTTATTCCGCGTTCACAAACATAGATCGGAAGAGCGTCGTGTAGGGAAAGA
>OGFT01000360.1_pt1 | contig 9500 bp, 8 predicted proteins | sample 1571021 | NCBI WGS metagenome assembly OGFT01 (sample SAMEA2582029, study PRJEB24529) | metagenome | biome: Human gut stool | place: China | collected 2011 | reverse complement strand
CGGGCGTTATAATCAAATAAATAATAATCTGAAAGCGGATGCCGTACAGGCAGCGGAGATCATTGAAGGGCACCAACCTATTAAGTCCTTGCGTGGCAAGACCTTTACGGATGACGTAGCCTTGAATTTGAAACTGAAACCTGAAGTCCGTTCCAAATGGATTTATACCGTTATGGCAGGGGGAGGTTATGGAGAGAAAGCACTTTACGACGCTTCGTTCAATGCATTGCAATTGAGTCGTAACCGGCAGACTGCCTATACTTACAAGGCAAATAATACAGGCCGGAATCTGTTTTCCGACCAACAGAAACTGGCATCCGGCAATAGCTTTGACCGGGTGACGGACAGCAATCTTCCCATTTTTCTTCCTTTACCCGAACCGGCCATGCCCTTGTCGCAAAAAAGGCTGTTATTCAATGAAACGCATACAGCCTCTGCCAACCGCTTGTACCGATTGGATGAAGAAAAGCAATTACGATTTCAGTTAGGGTATATCCATGACCGTACAACCCGGCAATATGGAAGTGAGGAAATCTATTATTTTGCACAAGATACGGTGCATACGGCTACCAATCGGCATGACCGTTTAAAAACCGATTGTCTGAATGCTGAAGTGAATTATGAAGATAATACTGTAAGCCGGTACACTCGTGAAAATTTTTCGTTTGCAGGAACATGGAAATCAGGAGTTTCGGATATAACGGGTGATAATGCTATTTTTCAAAAGATAAAGAACTCACAATGGGAATTGAAGAATTATTTCAACCAACTTTACACCAAAGAAAAATACACTTGGGGAATCCGGTCGTATATCCGCTACACCCATTGCCCCGCTTCACTGACAGTGGCTCACCGCAACTTGCCCATTTTATTTGCTGATAACATGCTGATTGCCAACTGTATCTACCATAGGAACGAATTGAGTTCGTCCGATAACATCAGCGAAAACACATATCGAACTGTCATCGGACAGACACATGAGTCTATCCTTGCGGAATATGAAGAAATGAACACCGGCAATGCCTACACGGATAATGCCCTTTATGGGATGAGGAAAATAAATGGAGTGAATTATCAGCTTACAGGTGGTTTCTGTGGCGAACTTTCTTCGGTGAAACAGGAGAATGCTTACTCAGCCCATAGCTATTCTTTCTATACCGTTCCCCGTATCGAATGGGAGAGAAATGATTTTTTGTTCACTGCCGCCACTACTGTCCGGTGGAGTCATCTGCCAAAGCAATCTTATAGCCGTTTTTGTGTCTCCCCATTCTTTTGTTTCCGTTATAAATTTACTCCCCGTTGGAAAATGTCCTTACTAGGAAGCTTGGATGAGAGTGAAGGAGGATTGAAGGATATCTACCCCTTTCGGTATCGTGAAGATTACCGGACTGTGGTGAAGCATACAGGAAAAGTTCCTGTAACGGTACGGCAACTTTATACCTGCTATCTGGAATACAAAAATACTATCAAGGAGTTTTTCTGGACTTTATCAGCTTCCTATTCCCACAATCGTTATAATCTGATAACAGAACGTAACTATAAGGACGGTAATTTCTATCTTTCGTCTGTGGAAAGAAATCATTCCTCTCATAGTTACACCTTGAATACCATAGGGTCGAAAGGGATCTATGACTGGAATTTGAAGACTTCTTTGGAATTGACTTTAGCACGCAACGAGGGGAAACAACTGAATGAAGGCATCGTTCAGGATTACAGGTATGACTATTTGTGCGTCGAACCTAAAATTGTGTGGGCTCCTTCTGTATTTTTTGAGGCTGAATACAAAGCGACGGTCAGTTGTGTGGGAGGCGGAATAGGAGAGGATACTCGTTTGGATCCTTTATGGGAGGTGGCTCAACGGCTGACTCTCAGTTTGGAATTTCATGATACGGAGTTTTGTTTATCCGGAGAGCATTTTTATAATGATTTAAGTAAGAACCAGCATCTGAATACTTGGCTTGCAGATGTTTCATTGATACATAAAGCCGGAAAATGGAGGTTTGCCGCTTCTGCTATAAATCTGTTTAATAAGGAACAATATCGTTATACTCTTTATTCTGCCGTGCAGAGTTATACTTCTTGGATAAAACTTCGTCCCCGTGAATTTATGGTATCTGTGCAATATCAGTGGTGAAAAAGGATTGGGATGGAGTCAAACGTGTAGTTTTCAGGTAAGGACAGTGCTGTGTGTTACTGAAAGTATGAGGTGGGCTGTATCTTTTTAGTATTGCATAATATATCCTCTTCTATCTCTTCTGTTGTTTCTTCATGGTATTCTTTGTAAATACCCCCTTCGTTCAGATAGTGGATAATATCACATATTTCCCTTAGCGAGGCAATGAGATGTGAGGAAATTATCACCGTCTTTTCTTTTGCTTTCAGTTGCCGGATGAGTCTTTTCATCAGAATACATCCCTTCAAGTCCACTCCATTGAACGGCTCGTCAAGAATAAATACATCATTGTCTTGCAACAATAATGCCATAAATCCCAGTTTCTTTTTCATTCCGGTAGAATATTCGGCAGCATACCTGTCAAGGGGCAGTTGGAAAATTTCATTTAAATGTTGAATGGTGGGTGTATTGACCGGCAGACCTTTGGCCTTCATACAGAATTCCAAGTGTTCAAGACCCGTGATTTGGGAATAAAAGAAGTTGGATGCAGACAGATAACCTGTTTTTAAAGTTTTGCTTTTGGTTATGCTTCCGGTATAATCATAGATTCCCATTATACAATTGAATAAAGTAGTCTTTCCGGCTCCATTCTCGCCCACCAAGCCATATATTTTTCCAGGGTGATACTCCAAATGAATGCCGTTTAATACTTTGACCTTACCGAAACTTTTATGTAAATCATTCACTTCTATCATAATAATCTTTTTAAGCGTTTGTGCGCATGGCAGGTCAGCAATGCTGTAAGTGCTATGCCGGGTATTAAAATAATTGGAACAAAAAGAGAGCCTAAATAAAAAGGCATTAATATACTTAATTGCACAATAAACAGCAATAGGGGGGATGGGATGATATGGCGCAACATACCGATACCAATGGCATAAATTAAGGTGGCAGTATAATAAGATAAGAAAAAGAGGATTTCATCTTGGTCATAGGTAGACGCTATAAGCGCTAAGCTGAAAGGAATGGAGGTGATGAAAACATTCCATGCTATGCTTTTTAGTTGGAAAAGGCATAAAGTCTTGAAATTTTTGAAATGAAGAAGATATCTGTTGTCCATTGTTTGCAGATAGCCTGATGCCTGTACCAATCCCCATAGTATGAGACATACTTTGTTTATTTTTATATTTCCGTGTACGGTTCCTGCGGTTGCAAAAAGAAAGAGTAGGATATAGACCCAGAAAGATTGGCGGAATATTCGTATATATTCATAACTTCCTTTGTAAAGAAAAGGAAGACGGACAGGTTTGTGTTTCAGTTTTATTTTTTTCAGGCAAGGTAATAAGGCGGCGAACAGCCATAAGCCGATAGCGTCGGTAAATTGTCCTTTTATTATTTCTATTCCGGCAAAAGGTAATGCGATCAAGGTGTATTCTTTTATCAAGAACACAGAAAGATGAGGTGTTAAAGTGCGTAAAAACTCTTTGTCTTTCCGGACATTATGATAACCGGCTAATAAGAGAACGCATACCACAGGAATAGCGAAACGGTTTTCTGCCAAGAACAATATCATGATGGCAGCCACCGTTAAGATGGTAAGGAAGACTATTCTGAAGATACCCAATTCTATAACTATTCTTCCAAAATTTTTCAGAAATGAAGAAGATATCTGTTGTCCATTGTTTGCAGATAGCCTGACTTCCAAAATTTTTCAGACGAAGCAGCAGATACAGTTGAAACATAAAGTGCTTTTTATTCTGATTGAGGGTACAAAGGAATAAAATATCCGGCTAAGTACCCTCACTGTAGAGTGAAAATTTATTCTTTATGCTTCTTTTTCAGTTCCATCAACTCTTTATTGACGCGTGTCAATTCTTTAATTCTGTCCGATACATGATGGAAGAGGAAGTAGTCTGTCAGTACACCTGCTAAGATTAAACCAAACATTGTTATCATGAGCCACCACAGGTGGCGGTAGGTGTAAAGGAATATGCATATAAAAGGAGTTACCAGCAAATATCCGATGATATAACTCCAATTGATAAGCATTTTATATCGGAGTATATTCTTTATTTGCATTTCAAGGTTTGTTTCTTTTTTTATTTTAGTCAATAAAATAACTCCTGCAAAGTTGATTGTAAGAGCATATAGCAGAAGTCCGAATATTGCCGGCCAAAACACTAATTTACCGTTCAAATGAATAAAATCAACGAACATTAGAATCGTTACTCCTAACATAAATATAGAAGCTATTTTGTCCATCCTCAGCATTCTTTGCAGGCAACTTTCTTTTTGCCGTGACAACATCTCTATAATCTGTTGCTGATGAACCAGTTCATTCTGGCTGACCCGTTCATTCAACTCTTTCCATGCTTTTTGCAATTCTTCAAGTTCCATATAATTGTATGATTACAAGTTCGACATATTTTTTAATTTCTCTTTTATACGGTGCAGTTTTATCGCGACATTATTGCGGTTCGTTCCGGTGATTTCGGCTATTTCATCGTATGATTTCTCGTCCAGCCAGAGCAGGATAAACATACGGTCCACCTTGTTCAGTCGTTTGATGAGTGAATACATTTCTTTCAGCAGTTCGTTGTGTTCACAATCTTCCAGAATATCTACCTGCTGTTCCAAAGGTACATAGTCATACTTCTTTTTCTTTCGGAAGTCCGAGATACACGTGTTCAGGGATATGCGGTAAACCCATGTGACAAACGAACTTTCCCCCCGGAAGTTTTTGTATGACTTCCATATATTGAATACAGACTCTTGAAAAAGGTCGTTCACATCGTCCTTGTTGTCTGCATACATGAAGCATACCTTGTAAATGATGTGCTTGTATTGCACTAGCTTGTCGGCAAATTCCTGTTCTATACTCATCAGCTTTCAAAGGTGTTTTTATTAGGTTAGTCGGTGAAAAGAAGAGAAAGTTACACCTTTATGCTATAAAAGTCTTTGTATTGAAAGTAGGTATTACAGGTCTGTTCTTTCAAATGCAATGATTTGTAATTTTCTTGATGTAGCAGGCTGGATTACTTTTTGCGGACGTTAAAGCATTTGTCGAAAAAGTCTTTTTTATTTTTCCCGTAAAAACTACTGTCCAGTCCTTTCCATGTCTTGGGAAATATCTTTTTAGTGAGTTCCACCTCTTCTTCAAGAATCGCAATATTATCAGTCATCAATGCCATGTTCAGTGCGCGGTTGATGCGGGAACCGGCATACCTGAGACTGTCTGTAGCATATTCTTTTATGAGGATGGCATAGGCGGAATCGGCAGACCGATAATTTTTTTGGGCGGTAAGGCTGTCTCCGAAATAATCTTCAAACATCGCTTTCATTGACCATAAGTCGGCATTGAGGGTGGATTGTTTTTCAGCTTGCCGGAGTACAGACAGAATCTCATGGTACTTTTTGCAGGCTGATAAATAACTGATTCTTCCCACATATACTTTTATATTGGTAGGGTCAATGGCTAATGCGCTGTCAAGTTTGGCCCATATTTCCTTGTCGTTTATAGATATATGTTCACTGTCATTAAAGAAGAAAGTGCTGTCTAAAGGAGGCAACCATAGGTTCCTCGCTTCTGCTACCAGACGGTTGGCTTCTTGGGTGTGGAAGTTTTCTTCGGTAGTTACGGGGTTGGAACGGTGTTTGCATGAAACCGTAAGGGTCAATAATAAGCCAAGTAAAATAGTGGTTTTCATCAGTCTGTGTATTATGGTATTAGTTTGTTGCCAACACAAAAATAGGATAAAAAAATGATATTCTTTCTTTTGCATCAAATATATTTCCTTTGATGTTTGGTTATAAACCGTTCTGTCTGTCCGCAGAATACAATGAAACCGTTGTTCTCCGCAGATACCCAATCTTTTTATCAGGGTATCTCCCTGTATATCGCGTATCCTTTTGTTTATTCATTTAGTTTTTTAAGAAAGGGTCGACTACCTGATTATTTTTCTCCTTAATCCATCTTTTCCTTTATATTAAGCCTTTTTCCCCTAAAGATTAAGTATCTTTGTCCAGATGTGTTCTATCTCCATAGGTTGCGGAGTTGACTCCATAACCTTTGGAGATAACTCCATAGCCTTTGGAGTCAAGTCCAAAGCTTATGGAGATAGAATACAAAAGGAAGAGAACCCTTAACCATAGAGCAGAAAGGGCTTGCGGATACAGATCAAATCTTTTAATGATGGATATAAAATATGATTTCAAGGCCAACCCTTTCAAGGAAAAGGACGGCAAACCGGTGCTTTATCCGGCGGTAGTGGTGAAGGAAATAGTGAAGGAGTTGTCCAAGCATAGCGCATATTCGGCGGGCTGTGTGGTGGGAGTGCTACAGGAGGTGGCCGATATGGTTGTATCCCATTTGCGGCAAGGAAAAAATGTGCGGCTGGACGGCCTGGGTACGTTTTCTCTTGCCTTGTCCTCGCGTGAGGTGACAGACCGGAAGGAGATACGTGCGGCATCCGTGAAGATAAAGAAGGTGAACTTCCGTCCGGTACCGGAACTGGTGAAGCGGGTGCGGCAGGAAACAGACATCCTCCGTGCCGAGTTCGGCTTCTTGCCTACGGTGAAAAAGCGTAGCAAGGAGGAGCGTTGGACGTTGCTGGAGGCTTATCTGAAAGAACACGGTTCCATTACACGTCTGGCCTATTCGGAATGGTTGGGGGTGGCGCGCACTACGGCGGCCTACGAGCTGAAGGCTTGGTATGAGGAGAAGAGATTGGACAAAAAAGGAAAGCATTCTCATGCGGTGTATGTGCTGCGCAAGCAGGAAGGTATAGCCGAAGTATAGCCCCTTTTTTATCCGTTTGGGAATAAAAAGAGAGGGAAAGTGGTGGTGGCAGCACTTTTTACCCATAAAAAAATGTGCTACCACCACCCGTTGAAACGCCTTGTTCATGGTGGTTCCAGTAGAGTGGGTGGTAGCAGTGGCAGCAACATTTATAAAACTCCGGAGAAGGAGGGATTGCTTGTATTTGTACTCAATCTGAATCCGGAACAAGAGACTTACAGCTTGTCATGCAAGGTCCCCGCCGCTTTCAGATAGGCCACGTAGTTCAGATAAAGTTGGAAACGGGCGTCAACTTTCGTTTCGTAAGCCTGTTGCCATAACGCTTGGGCTTCCAAATGGTCGGAGAGTGTTTCCAGACCTACTTCGTACTGGCTTTTGCTGACACGCCTGTTCTCTTCCGCCTGTTGCAGGGAACGGTCGGCAAGTTCGCTTTCCAGCTTTGCTTCGTCCAGATTGTTGGCGGCTTGGGTCAGTTCCAGTAACATTTGCTCGTTCAGGTTTTGCTGTTGAAGGCGGGTCTGTTCCAGTTTGGCTTTGGCTGCACGTACTTTGTTGCTGCGTTCTCCGAAATGGAACAAGGGGATGCTTACATTCAGAAGGACAGAGAAACTGGCGTCGTCCAGGAAATTCTTGTTGTTCAGTTCCAAACCATGTACATAGTCGTATGAGCCTTTGATCCCTACTTTGGGAAGCAGTTCACTGCGGTTCAGTTTCACCTGCTGGCGGGCTATCGCCACTTGTTTGTCCAGTATTCCGTATTCCGGACGGCGGGTGATATCCAGTACCTGTACTTCCAGGTCTTTCTCTATCTCCGGGAAATCTCCGGAAACATGAACTTGTGTGGTCAGTGGTTTCCCTATCAGGTGGCAGAGGTTCATGGTAGCCAGGCGGAGAGCATTCTCGGCTTTTCGGATACCTAGCTCGCTTTCATTCAGCTTTACTTGTACTTTCAATACATCATTCTGAGGTTTAAGTCCATGTTTGTAAGCACTCTCTACGTTATTTTTTAGTTCCGTCAATACAGCGTGGTATGCATCGGCTACTGTTTTCATCTCCTTTGCTTTTACTACCAGAGCGTATGCCTGATCTGTTTTCTGAATGACTTCTGTTGCGGTCAGATTTTCATTCATTTGTGCCATTTCTTTGCCCAGCAAGGACATTTTGTAGGCGGCACGGATTTTACCGCCCATGTAGAGGGGCTGTTCCATTTGCACACCGCCCATATAGACCCATCCTATTTTATAGTCCAGGTTAATGCCGGGGAAGTAGGCAAAGCCTGCGGGTTGTCCCGGATTGAACTGTCCTGTTCCATCGGGCAGAAAGACGGGCAGGTTGCCTCCGGCTATGCCGTAACTACCGTCGGCATTACTGTAAAGTCCTGTTCCGCTGACGGTGAAGTTGGGGAAGAAGTTCCCTTTGTAACTCTTGGCAGTATAACGGGCACTTTCCGTCTGTTTCACGGAAGCCGCCATTTCCTTGTTGTATTTTAATGCCATTTCGCGGCACTCTTTCAGACTCAGTGTTTCCTGTGCCCATGCGGGGGTGGCAAGATGCCACAGCAGACAGCAGAGGGGGAGTATCATTGTCTTTTTCATTTATTCTCGGTTTTGTATGTCAGTGAAATGAATCAATTGTTTTTTATCTTGAAGAACAAGGCATATAATATAGGGATAAAGAGCAGCGTGATCAGTGTGCTGCACAGCAATCCACCCATGATAGCTGCCGCCAAGGAACCGAACATGGCATCGGACAGCAAGGGAATCATACCCAGAATCGTTGTCAGCGAGGCCATCATGACCGGGCGGAGACGGCTTTGGGAACTGTCTATCAGTGCGGTGATCGGTTCTACTCCTTCATTGATCTGAAGGGTGATTTCATCCATCAGCACAATACCGTTTTTAATCAGCATGCCGATCAATCCCAATGTGCCTACAATAGCCACGAAATTGAAGACTTTTCCTGTGAGCAGCATGACCACTACCACCCCTACAAATATCATCGGAATACAGCAGAAGATGATGATGGGTTTGCGATAATCTTTGAACAGCATGATGAGGATGGCAATCATCAGAATGATGGCTAACGGGAAATTTTGGAACAGGTACTTCATGGACTGGTCGCTGGCTATTTTTTCTCCTTGCCAACACAATGTATAACCTTCGGGCAAAGGAATATTTTCACGAATCTTGGTATTGACCAAATGTTCTACTTCACGGAGCTGTTCGTCTGTCACCTTCTGGAAGTGAGAGAAGTCGAAACGCAAAGATTCGGGAGTTACCAAAGAACCTTTCTGTTCTACATGCGTACCCAATACTTGGCGCAATGCTTCATCTAGCAAGTGAGTACAAGAGTGGTTGGCTGCTGAAGCGGCACGTTTCTCTGTGTCTACACACGCCATCATAGGAGCCTCGATATGTTCAGGCAATTTTTTGGTAATATGAATCGGAAGATTATTTTCCTTCTTAGTATCGATTATTTCGATAGTCTCGAATTCGCTTACGATAACACCTGTGTCGCCTACCTGACCACCACTTTCTGCATAGAACGGAGTATCACTTAATACAATCTGATAAAGTGTCTGGTTTTTCT
>OGFT01000356.1_pt1 | contig 9608 bp, 9 predicted proteins | sample 1571021 | NCBI WGS metagenome assembly OGFT01 (sample SAMEA2582029, study PRJEB24529) | metagenome | biome: Human gut stool | place: China | collected 2011 | reverse complement strand
CAAAAAGCGCGGCGGCTACCAGTGCCGGTGCGGCGAAAACGTCAGAAACGAATGCGGCAGTGTCACAACAATCAGCAGCCACTTCTGCATCCACTGCGACCACGAAAGCGTCAGAAGCAGCCACTTCAGCACGGGATGCGTCGGCTTCAAAAGAGGCGGCAAAATCATCAGAAACGAACGCAGCCTCGAGCGCCAGCAGCGCAGCTTCCTCGGCAACGGCGGCAGCAAATTCTGCGAAGGCGGCAAAAACGTCCGAGACGAACGCCAGGTCTTCTGAAACGGCAGCGGGACAGAGCGCCTCAGCTGCGGCAGGCTCAAAAACAGCGGCTGCATTATCTGCCAGTGCCGCGTCAACAAGTGCCGGGCAGGCCTCAGCCAGTGCCACCGCCGCCGGAAAATCGGCAGAAAGCGCCGCGTCGTCTGCTTCAACAGCCACAACGAATGCTGGCGAAGCCGCTGTACAGGCCAGCGCAGCAGCGAGGTCTGCTTCCGCAGCGAAGACATCCGAGACGAACGCGAAAGCGTCGGAAACCAGCGCAGAATCCTCAAAAACGGCTGCCGCATCGTCCGCCAGTTCGGCGGCGTCATCGGCATCATCTGCGTCTGCTTCAAAAGATGAGGCGACCAGACAGGCGTCAGCAGCAAAGGGCAGCGCCACGACGGCATCCACGAAGGCGACAGAGGCAGCTGGCAGTGCGACGGCGGCAGCTCAGAGCAAAAGTACGGCGGAATCCGCGGCAACGCGCGCCGAGACAGCGGCAAAACGGGCAGAGGATATTGCATCCGCCGTGGCGCTTGAGGATGCGAGCACGACGAAAAAGGGGATAGTACAGCTCAGCAGTGCGACCAACAGCACGTCTGAAACGCTGGCGGCAACGCCAAAGGCAGTAAAAGCAGCCTATGACAATGCAGAGAAATGTCTGCAGAAAGACCAGAACGGCGCTGATATACCCGATAAGGGACGCTTCCTGAACAACATTAACGCGGTCAGTAAAACAGACTTTGCTGATAAGCGTGGTATGCGTTATGTGCGGGTTAACGCTCCTGCAGGTGCAACATCTGGAAAATATTACCCTGTTGTTGTTATGCGTTCTGCTGGCTCAGTAAGCGAACTGGCATCAAGGGTCATTATCACCACGGCAACGCGAACCGCAGGCGATCCGATGAATAACTGCGAGTTTAACGGATTTGTTATGCCTGGTGGCTGGACTGACAGGGGGCGTTATGCTTATGGAATGTTCTGGCAATATCAAAACAATGAACGAGCCATCCACTCAATAATGATGAGTAATAAGGGCGATGATTTGCGCTCTGTGTTCTATGTTGATGGCGCTGCTTTCCCTGTTTTTGCGTTTATCGAAGATGGCCTGTCAATATCCGCACCTGGTGCTGATCTCGTTGTTAATGATACGACCTATAAGTTTGGGGCAACAAATCCAGCGACTGAATGTATCGCGGCGGACGTTATCCTTGATTTTAAGAGTGGGCGTGGTTTTTATGAGTCTCATTCGTTAATCGTTAACGATAACTTGTCGTGCAAAAAACTTTTTGCCACAGACGAAATTGTAGCGCGTGGTGGTAATCAGATTCGAATGATAGGTGGGGAGTATGGGGCATTATGGCGTAATGATGGCGCTAAAACTTACCTGCTGCTTACCAATCAAGGTGATGTTTATGGTGGATGGAATACATTAAGACCGTTTGCTATTGATAACGCAACCGGCGAACTGGTTATTGGAACCAAGCTGTCTGCAAGTCTGAACGGTAACGCATTGACAGCAACAAAGCTGCAAACGCCAAGACTGGTTTCTGGGGTTGAGTTTGATGGTTCAAAAGATATTACTTTAACCGCCGCGCATGTGGCTGCTTTTGCCAGAAGGGCAACGGATACATATGCCGATGCGGATGGTGGCGTTCCCTGGAATGCCGAATCAGGCGCTTACAATGTCACCCGCTCTGGCGACAGCTATATTCTGGTTAACTTCTATACCGGAGTCGGAAGTTGCCGGACCCTGCAGATGAAGGCGCATTACAGAAATGGTGGTCTGTTCTACCGTTCTTCAAGAGACGGTTATGGTTTTGAGGAAGACTGGGCAGAAGTTTATACCTCGAAAAATCTTCCACCAGAAAGCTACCCAGTCGGCGCACCAATCCCGTGGCCATCAGATACCGTTCCGTCTGGTTATGCCCTGATGCAGGGGCAGACTTTTGACAAATCTGCTTACCCGAAACTTGCAGCCGCTTATCCGTCAGGCGTGATCCCTGATATGCGTGGCTGGACGATTAAGGGCAAGCCCGCCAGTGGTCGTGCCGTATTGTCTCAGGAACAGGACGGCATTAAATCGCACACCCACAGCGCCAGTGCTTCAAATACAGATTTAGGGACAAAAAACACATCATCGTTTGATTATGGAACTAAATCTACGAATAACACTGGTGCGCATACCCATAGCGTTAGCGGAACAGCAGCTTCAGCAGGTGCACATACGCATCCGATATCTCAGGGGGATAATGCTAACGTTAGCTCCGGTAGAGTAGCTTCGTCGAACTCTGCTCAAACTCACTTAGGTGCAACGAATTCTGCTGGCGCGCATACCCACTCAGTATCAGGTACTGCAGCAAGTGCTGGGGCGCATACACATACTGTCGGTATTGGTGCTCATACGCACTCCGTTGCGATTGGCTCACATGGACACACCATCACCGTTAACGCTGCTGGTAACGCGGAAAACACCGTCAAAAACATCGCATTTAACTATATTGTGAGGCTTGCATAATGGCATTCAGAATGAGTGAACAATCACGAACCATCAAAATTTATAATCTGCTGGCCGGAACTAATGAATTTATTGGTGACGGTGACGCATATATTCCACCTCATACAGGTCTGCCAGCAAACAGTACCGATATTGCACCGCCAGATATTCCTGCTGGCTTTGTGGCTGTTTTCAACAGTGATGAGGCATCGTGGCATCTCGTTGAAGACCATCGGGGTAAAACCGTCTATGACGTGGCTTCCGGCGACGCGTTATTTATTTCTGAACTCGGTCCGTTACCGGAAAATGTTACCTGGTTGTCGCCGGGAGGGGAGTTTCAGAAGTGGAACGGCACAGCCTGGGTGAAGGATACGGAAGCAGAAAAACTCTTCCGGATCCGGGAGGCGGAAGAGAAAAAGACAAGATTAATCCAGGAAGCGACTGATAACATAACAATTCTGCAGGATGCTGTTAATTTTGAAATGGCAACTGATGAGGAGGTCTCGATGCTATCTTCCTGGAAAAAATACCGGGTATTAGTGAGTCGGATTGATATAAATACAGCCCCGGATATCGTATGGCCTGAGCTGTGATTAAACGGAATTATGTGTGAGATGAATTATAAATAATTTCAGAGTGAAATTTGGTAATGAATGTGGAGTCATCAGGAATGTCATGCAGTACCAATGCATGAGCTCCTATTTTTACATTATTCCCTATATGCACTTTGCCACCAAGGATGGTGGCGTTACAGCCAATGGTTACATTATTTCCTATGACAATATCCATATCATTAAATTCACCGCGAAGTCCAATAGTTACCCCAGGCTTAATTGAACAATTTTCACCTATTGTAACTTTGTGACCGATAACAACGCCATTGAGATAAGATATGTCGAACCCTTTACCAATATTTACAGTTAAGGGAACGGTTACATTGTATTTATCAAGAATGAAGCGTTCTATTTTTCCTGCAATCTTTCGCCGGTATCCGCCTTTATCAAAAAGATATTTTGCTACGCGCCACCAAAATAAATAACGTGATCTTCTGTGTTTTATTGCGCGAACAATTGCTTTTCGCCAGGAGAAAGGGCGTTTACAACCTATTACTTCATAGTGTATACACTTTTTAAGTTCACTAATATTCATATATCTATTATTCAGTAAAGATAATTCTGTAACTTATTATTATATTAGGTTTAATGGGCTTTTTCTACAGTTTACTGTATTACTCTCACGCCGGAGCAATAGGCACAGGCCGGACGACAAATTGCATCAGGAGTTTCTCGCCAGAAGGTGGTGATCATCTATGATGTTGGCGTATCGACTTTGTATAAGAAGTTTCCGGTCGGAGATGAATGAAACCGTAGCACGTCGTATGCAAGAACGTGCCACGGCTGGCTGGCGAACTTTCGATAGTGCGAGTATTGAATGATTTCAAGCCGTTACCGATTTTACGTGTTTATTAGTGAACAAACCACTCGTCAGCAGACTCCCAGGTATCTTTCAGAGTTTCCTGAACAAAAGTTTTAGCTGAATCTTTATCGGCGGTGCGCGTAACAGAAAGGCCATCGTTGCTGGTGGCTTTTACGATCACCTCTACATCGTCATAACGCTTACTGATGCGTCGAGTTAATTCTTCCTTTAACGCATCCACAGCACCGTTTGGCATTTTAGTCATTTTCTCTTTGGCTATGCAGATCTCAATACGCATAAAAATCCTTCTACACTGTGTTTGTATACAGTATTATTTTTAACTGTATGAATAAACAGTGTCAATAGAGCAAAGATTGCTGCATATACAAATGTTATTTGGCTACAAATACACCTACTGATCATGTTCTGCTATGCTCTGATACCTCCAAAATGTACAATCAGCGGCATGAATTTTTCTTTGTACATATGATTGTACATAATCAAAGAGACAACAATTATGACAAGCCTTTTGGCCGCAGAGGTAGCGAAAAGAAGAACCTTTGCAATTATTTCTCACCCGGACGCCGGTAAAACTACCATCACCGAGAAGGTGCTGCTGTTCGGACAGGCCATTCAGACCGCCGGTACAGTAAAAGGCCGTGGCTCTAACCAGCACGCTAAGTCGGACTGGATGGAGATGGAAAAGCAGCGTGGGATCTCCATTACCACGTCTGTGATGCAGTTTCCGTATCACGACTGCCTGGTTAACCTGCTCGACACCCCGGGGCACGAAGACTTCTCGGAAGATACCTATCGTACCCTGACGGCGGTGGACTGCTGCCTGATGGTTATCGACGCTGCAAAAGGTGTTGAAGATCGTACCCGCAAGCTGATGGAAGTTACCCGTCTGCGCGACACGCCGATCCTCACCTTTATGAACAAACTTGACCGTGATATCCGCGACCCGATGGAGCTGCTCGATGAAGTTGAGAACGAGCTGAAAATCGGCTGTGCACCGATCACCTGGCCGATTGGCTGCGGCAAGCTGTTTAAAGGCGTTTACCACCTTTATAAAGATGAAACCTATCTCTATCAGAGCGGTAAAGGCCACACCATTCAGGAAGTCCGCATTGTTAAAGGGCTGAATAACCCGGATCTCGACGCTGCGGTTGGTGAAGATCTGGCGCAGCAGCTGCGTGATGAACTGGAGCTGGTGAAAGGCGCGTCTAACGAGTTCGACAAAGAATTGTTCCTTGCGGGCGAAATCACTCCGGTATTCTTCGGTACTGCGCTGGGTAACTTCGGCGTTGATCATATGCTGGATGGCCTGGTGGAGTGGGCACCTGCGCCGATGCCGCGTCAGACTGATACCCGTACTGTAGAAGCGAGCGAAGACAAATTTACCGGCTTCGTATTTAAAATTCAGGCCAACATGGACCCGAAACACCGTGACCGCGTGGCGTTTATGCGCGTGGTATCCGGTAAATATGAAAAAGGCATGAAGCTGCGCCAGGTGCGCACTGCGAAAGATGTGGTGATCTCCGACGCGCTGACCTTTATGGCGGGCGACCGTTCGCACGTTGAAGAAGCGTATCCGGGCGATATCCTCGGCCTGCATAACCACGGCACTATTCAGATCGGCGACACCTTTACCCAGGGTGAGATGATGAAGTTCACTGGTATTCCGAACTTCGCGCCGGAACTGTTCCGTCGTATCCGCCTGAAAGATCCGCTGAAGCAAAAACAGCTGCTCAAAGGGCTGGTACAGCTTTCCGAAGAGGGCGCGGTGCAGGTGTTCCGTCCGATCTCCAACAACGACCTGATCGTTGGTGCAGTTGGTGTGCTGCAGTTTGATGTGGTGGTATCGCGCCTGAAGAGCGAATACAACGTTGAAGCAGTGTATGAGTCAGTCAACGTTGCCACTGCCCGCTGGGTAGAATGTGCGGACGCGAAGAAATTCGAAGAGTTCAAGCGTAAGAACGAAAGCCAACTGGCGCTTGATGGCGGCGATAACCTCGCTTACATCGCTACCAGCATGGTAAACCTGCGCCTGGCGCAGGAACGTTATCCGGACGTTCAGTTCCACCAGACCCGCGAGCATTAATTCTTGCCTCCAGGGCGCGGTAGCCGCTGCGCCCTGTCAATTTCCCTTCCTTATTAGCCGCTTACGGAATGTTCTTAAAACATTCACTTTTGCTTATGTTTTAGCTGATATCCCGAGCGGTTTCAAAATTGTGATCTATATTTAACAAAGTAATGACATTTCTGACGGCGTTAAATACCGTTCAATGCGTAGATATCAGTATCTAAAGCCGTCGATTGTCATTCTACCGATATTAATAACTGATTCAGAGGCTGTAATGGTCGTTATTCATCACCCATCGCTTTTGTGATGGCGGCCATTGACTTCTGTAGAGGGTGAAGTCTCTCCCTATTCAGCAATGCAACCTCGTGTTGCCAGGCTCAAATTATGAGCAAACATACAGGAATAAATCGATGACTATGACAAGACTGAAGATTTCGAAAACTCTGCTGGCTGTAATGTTGACCTCTGCCGTCGCGACCGGCTCTGCCTACGCGGAAAACAACGCGCAGACTACCAATGAAAGCGCAGGGCAAAAAGTCGATAGCTCTATGAATAAAGTCGGTAATTTCATGGATGACAGCGCCATCACCGCGAAAGTGAAGGCGGCCCTGGTGGATCATGACAACATCAAGAGCACCGATATCTCTGTCAAAACCGATCAAAAAGTCGTGACCCTGAGCGGTTTCGTTGAAAGCCAGGCTCAGGCCGAAGAGGCAGTGAAAGTGGCCAAAGGCGTTGAAGGCGTGACCTCTGTCAGCGACAAACTGCACGTTCGCGACGCTAAAGAAGGCTCTGTGAAGGGCTACGCGGGTGACACCGCCACCACCAGTGAAATCAAAGCCAAACTGCTGGCGGACGATATCGTTCCTTCACGTAAAGTGAAAGTTGAAACCACCGATGGTGTGGTTCAGCTCTCCGGTACCGTAGATTCTCAGGCACAAAGTGACCGTGCTGAAAGTATCGCCAAAGCGGTAGATGGTGTGAAAAGCGTTAAAAATGATCTGAAAACTAAGTAATTCGTCGTAATTCGTCCTCCCGAACTTTGTCGGGAGGCGCGATGTGCACCACACTAAAAATATCGCATTGAGTGATTTTCACGCTCATATCAAGCGGTGACATTAACTATGGTAAAGGAGACGCTTATGTTTCGTTGGGGCATCATATTTCTGGTTATCGCGTTAATCGCCGCCGCACTTGGGTTTGGTGGTCTGGCCGGTACCGCTGCAGGCGCAGCTAAAATTGTCTTTGTCGTCGGGATTATTCTGTTCCTGGTGAGTTTGTTCATGGGCCGAAAACGACCCTAGATTTCAGACCATTAAGAAAATTTTATCCAAAGCCAGTCCAGCGGACTGGCTTTTGTGGTTTTAGCGAATAATAAATTGCGTTACTTTGTCATTCTTTCACAACAAAAACAGGAAGGCAGAGGTGGGGCAGCGAATACCTGTAACGCTTGGTAATATTGCGCCGTTGTCGCTAAGGCCGTTCCAGCCTGGACGAATAGCTCTGGTGTGCGAAGGCGGCGGACAGCGTGGAATTTTCACGGCTGGCGTGCTGGATGAGTTTATGCGCGCGCAGTTTAATCCTTTCGATCTTTATCTCGGCACATCTGCCGGGGCGCAGAACCTCTCGGCGTTTATCTGCAATCAGCCCGGTTACGCGCGCAAAGTCATCATGCGCTATACCACAAAACGCGAATTTTTCGATCCATTGCGCTTTGTCCGTGGAGGAAATCTTATCGATCTCGACTGGCTGGTGGAGGCCACTGCAAGCCAGATGCCGTTGCAAATGGATACCGCCGCGCGGTTGTTTGACAGCGGCAAATCGTTTTATATGTGCGCCTGTCGTCAGGATGACTACGCGCCGAATTACTTTTTACCAACCAAACAAAACTGGCTGGATGTGATTCGCGCCTCCAGTGCGATACCTGGCTTTTATCGTAGCGGAGTGTCGCTGGAAGGCATTAACTACCTGGATGGCGGGATCAGTGATGCGATTCCGGTTAAAGAGGCGGCAAGGCAGGGTGCTAAAACGTTGGTCGTCATTCGCACTGTGCCGTCACAAATGTACTACACGCCGCAGTGGTTCAAACGCATGGAACGCTGGCTGGGTGACAGTAGCCTGCAGCCGCTGGTCAATCTGGTGCAGCATCATGAAACCAGCTATCGTGACATTCAGCAATTTATTGAGAAACCACCGGGCAAGCTGCGGATATTCGAAATTTATCCACCGAAGCCATTACATAGTATCGCGCTTGGCAGTCGGATTCCGGCGCTGCGTGAAGACTATAAACTTGGGCGTTTATGCGGTCGTTATTTCCTCGCCACGGTTGGCAAGCTATTAACTGAAAAAGCGCCGCTTACCCGCCATCTGGTGCCAGTGGTGACGCCGGAATCGATTGTCATTCCGCCTGCGCCAGTCGCCAACGATACGCTGGTTGCCGAAGTGATTGACGCTCCGCAGGCGAACGACCCGACATTTAACAATGAGGATCTGGCTTGATTTGCCGTTTTATCGACACCCACTGCCATTTTGATTTCCCGCCGTTTAGTGGCGATGAAGAGGCCAGCCTGCAACGCGCGGCACAAGCGGGCGTAGGCAAGATCATTGTTCCGGCGACAGAGGCGGAAAATTTTGCCCGTGTGCAGGCGTTAGCGGAAAAATATCAACCGCTGTATGCCGCATTGGGCTTGCATCCTGGTATGTTGGAAAAACATAGCGATGTGTCTCTTGATCAGCTACAGCAGGCGCTGGAAAGGCGTCCGGCGAAGGTGGTGGCGGTGGGGGAGATCGGTCTGGATCTCTTCGGCGACGATCCGCAATTTGAGAGGCAGCAGTGGTTACTCGACGAACAACTGAAACTGGCGAAACGCTACGATCTGCCGGTGATCCTGCATTCACGGCGCACACACGACAAATTGGCGATGCATCTTAAACGCCACGATTTATCGCGCACTGGCGTGGTTCACGGTTTTTCCGGCAGCCTGCAACAGGCCGAGCGGTTTGTACAGTTGGGCTACAAAATCGGCGTAGGCGGTACTATCACCTATCCACGCGCCAGTAAAACCCGCGATGTCATCGCAAAATTACCGCTGGCATCGTTGTTGCTGGAAACCGACGCGCCGGATATGCCGCTCAACGGCTTTCAGGGGCAGCCTAACCGCCCGGAACAGGCTGCACGGGTGTTTGACGTGCTTTGCGAGTTGCGCCCGGAACCAGAAGATGAGATTGCCGAAGTGTTGCTTAATAATACGTATGCGGTGTTTAGCGTTCGTGGGTAGTTTACCCTTCGTAGGCAGCATCCGGCAGTCGGCGCATAATGCCTGATGCGACGCTTGTCGCGTCTTATCATG
>OGFT01000340.1_pt1 | contig 10076 bp, 5 predicted proteins | sample 1571021 | NCBI WGS metagenome assembly OGFT01 (sample SAMEA2582029, study PRJEB24529) | metagenome | biome: Human gut stool | place: China | collected 2011 | reverse complement strand
CGAGATCTACACTCTTTCCCTACACGACGCTCTTCCGATCTTTAACAGTCTGTTTTATAGCTACTTCTTGTGTAGCCATTCCGATAAAGGAAACTACCAAAGTCTTTGCGGAACTTGGAACATTTGATAATGTAAATTTACCATCCATGTCAGTAACTGTACCTACAGTAGTACCTTTTACTAAAATAGAGGCGCCAACTACGGGTAATCCGTCCTCCTCCGAAATAACAGTACCTGTTACCTTCGTGATCTGAGCGGTTACCAAACCTATACCTACAAAAAGGCAGGTCAATAACAGCATTAATTTTCTTTTCATAAAATTCTCTCTTAAAGTTTAACTTTACATTAATATAAATTCATTCACTCTAACAAATGACAAAGGTATGAATAAAATTGTAATATCAAACAAATTATTGTAAAAAACATACTAAACTGCTATATTTTTATGCTTTTAGGCATTTAAAACTCACAAAAGACGAAAATAAACCTCATATTTATTCTTTTTTTTAAGTCGTTAAAAAGAGAAACTTTCAATTTATAACTGATCAGGTAAACATACATTAACCTATAAATGTTAACGAATCGTCTAATAAATATAAAGATGAGAACAAAATAGTAGGATAATGCTTTTCTACTTTTCTTTATTGCGTCTTATTATAGAATTTCAATTAAAGAATTAAATTATGAGGAAAATCAGTTATCGTTTCGTTTACAATCGAAAAAAAAGTTTAAATGACAGAGGGACCGCTTTGGTCCAAGTTGAAGCCTACTTGAATAAAAAGAAAGTGTATTTTTCCACACATGTTTATTTACGGCCAGAACAATGGGATGTAAAAAGGAAAATCATCAAAGATCATCCTAACCAAGATGCGCTGAATGGCATGCTTAATGAATTTATTATTGAATTAGAGAAAAAAGAATTAAGTTTGTGGAGGCAAGGAAAGACAATAACCTTAAGCCTCATAAAAGAAGAGTTCAAATCGAATACAGATGCTTCATTCTTAGGGTTTGCGCGTAAAGAAATAATGTCTTCTCAGCTAAAAGATAGCACTAAGCGCAACCATTTAACAACAATATCCCTTTTACAATCGTTCAAACCGACAATTGAGTTTGAAGACTTAACCTATAATTTCGTTACGGATTTTGAAAAATTTCTTTATGAATCTGGATATCAAACAAATACAGTAGCCAAGCATATGAAGCATTTGAAATCTTTTGTTAATGCTGCAATTAATAAAGGATACATTGATCCCAATAACTATGCCTTCAGAAGATATAAAATTAAAATGAAGGAAGGAAAACATGTTTTTTTATTACCGGAAGAAATGAAAAGATTGGAAGAAGTGTCTTTGACAGGAAGAAATAGTTGTCTGGAACATACTCTTGATGCATTTTTATTTTGCTGCTATACGGGATTGCGGTATTCTGATTTTGTGAATTTGAATGAGAAAAATATCGTAAAAATGGATGGAAAATTATGGCTAATCTTTGACTCTGTCAAAACAGGTACAGAAGTGAAATTGCCTTTAAACTTGCTGTTTGAAGGCAAGGCTTTAACTTTATTACAAAAATACCAGGGAAAATGGAGCTCATTTTTTTCAATTAAAAATAACTCAAGTGTAAATAAAGAGCTGATACGAATTGGCAAATTGGCAAAAATAAGCAAACACTTTTCATTCCATTCTGCAAGGCATACTAATGCTACTTTATTGATATATAAAGGTGCTAATATAACAACCGTGCAAAAATTATTAGGGCATAAAAACCTTGCTACAACACAAATTTATGGAGAAGTTATGGGAAGTACAATTATACGAGACTTGAAAAAATGTCAAAAAAGATAATTAACTCTATTGTCTATACATTATCTCTTATAAAGATGAAGAAGAATCATTTTCAAAAGTGAATATAGCCTTATCTTCTTAATAAAGTTTATCGTTTTGTGAACATGATAATTTTTTGTTGTGATTGCAATACGATAAACTAAAAGAAATAAAATGTGACAATATTTCCATCTCAGCCTAACCGGGTAGAAAATAAGTATCAAGGTTATTGAATTTCTGCAAAATTCATATATGTATATCATATAATATGCGCATATAAAATTCTATATCAGAAAATGATAATAATAGTTTGCTAATTTACTTCATGTCCTACTATCTTCTTTTGTAATCTAAAGTGCAAACAATCTTTGGAAGTTTTGAAATATTTAAAAAGTTGAAAAATATCAATCTTAGTATTTCAGGTATTTTATGAACAGAGTAACAACGAACAGGAATGCTGCAAGTCAATTCTTTTTTCAGTAGAAGAAAGGTAGAAAATTATTATTATCATACTCTTTAAACGGCTTAAATCAAGGAAAACGAATAAGAGATTCAGTAATACATATACTGGTTATCAATTATTTACATAAATAATTAGTTCCGCAAAGACTTTGGTAGTTTCCTTTATCGGAATGGCTAGTCAAGAGGTTTCTATTAAACAGAATGTTAGCATCATTTTAAAATCTGATACAGAGATGCTTGACGATGTAGTGGTTGTAGCTTATGGTACTGCGAAAAAGTCATCTTTTACAGGATCAGCGACTGCTGTTAGTGGAGAAAAAATAGCAAAAATGCAGGTTTCTTCAGTATCTAAAGCCTTGGAAGGTGCAGCAGCAGGTGTACAAGTAATCAATACCAGTGGGCAGCCTGGAGAAAATGCTAAAATAAGAATCCGTGGTATTGGCTCTTTTAGCGCATCATCGGCTCCTTTATACGTAGTTGATGGTATGCCTTATGACGAAGAGTCGGTTAATGCATTAAATCCTGCCGATATTGAAAGTATGTCTATATTAAAAGATGCTGCATCTGCAGCCCTTTATGGCTCACGTGCAGCAAATGGTGTTGTGATGATTACTACTAAAAAAGGTATGGTAGATAAATCCAAAGTTACTCTTGATGCACGCTGGGGAGTAAATACTCGTGGTGTTCCAGAATATGATATCATGAAAGATCAAAGAGAATACGTACTAACAGCCTGGAATACTTTAAAAAATCAATCTACAGGTGCAGAAGCTTCCGAAGAATTAATAGGTAGCATTGGATACAATCCATTCATCGGTGTAGCTAATAATGCCATGGTTTCAGCAGATGGCGTAGTTAGTTCTGCGGCTCTACGCCATAATGACGATTGGGCTGATGCCGCATTACATAATGGTATGCGTCAGGAATATAATTTGAGTCTGCAAGGTGGTAACGCTAAGACAACTCATTTTTTATCATTGGGATATTTGAAAGATGAAGGAATCTTAAGACATACTGACTTTGAACGTATTTCAGCACGTGCCAATATTAATCATACTGTAAATAAGTTTATTGATATCAATGGTAATTTGGCTTACGCAAGAGCGGAAAAAAATGCAGGCCAGTCACAAAATGCTAGTTTGTCTAATTACTCTAATGCTTTTATGTTCACTCAGCAAATCGCTCCTATTTATCCTGTATATGCGTATGACGAAAACGGAAATCGCATATATGACGAAGAAGGCAACACTGTTTATGATTTTGGTGATGGTACATACAGTACACGTATGGGCGGTTTCAGTAATCAAAATGTTGCAGCTAATTCTGGGTTGGATGTGCATCAGACTTTGAATGACAATTTTAATGGCCGTGGTACTATTAACATTAATATTATTGATGGTTTAAAAGCGACTGCTAACATTGGTTATGATTTAATGAATCAAATCCGTACAGATCACATGAATCAGTTATATGGGGATGCTGCTAATGTGAATGGTCGTACTTATAAATATAATCAACGTATTGAATCGTTTACAGCAAATCAACTTTTAACCTATAGTAAAGCATTTGGTCATCATAATATTGACATAATGGCTGGTCACGAATCTTATTCATATACACTGAAATATCAGTATGCTCATAAATACAATTTTTATACTATTGGAAATCCTGAGTTCAACAATGCCATAACTATGAGTGATATGAATTCATATACACAAGAACATAGTATGGAAAGTTTCTTTGGTCGTGTAAACTATGATTTTGATAACAAATATTATCTATCTGCAAGTATTCGTTCAGATGAATCTTCCAAATTCCATCCTGATCACCGCCGTGGTACTTTTTGGTCTGTCGGAGGTTCTTGGAGATTAACACAGGAAGAGTTTTTGAAAGATGTGGAATGGTTGTCTAATCTTAAACTAAAAGCAAGTTATGGAACACAAGGTAATGATGGAATTCTTGATATAAATGGTTATGTAGTCTATCAACCATATCTGAAGCAATATTCTGTAACCAATAATAACGGAGATTTCTCTGTAGTCGAAACTTATCGTGGAAATAAAGATTTGACTTGGGAAAAAAGCAAAAATTTAAATATCGGTTTGGAAGCTGCTTTTCTTAATAACCGTTTGAAACTAGAAACTGAATATTTCTTGAAGAAGACTTCGGATATGTTGTACAATATGCCTTATCCTATTTCTTCTGGAATTTCTTACGTTCCAATGAACCTGTTGGATATGCAGAATAAGGGGATTGAATTTACTATTTCTGCCACCCCAATTCAAACAAAAGATTTTATATGGAATTTATCTTTTAACGGTACACATTATAGCAACAAGATTTTGAATCTTCCAGAAGACAAAAGAGAGAATGGAATTATTCATGGTACTGCTTCTTTGTTCCGCTTAATGGAAGGAGGGTCTATTTATGATCTTTATACCTATGAATACGCAGGTGTTAATCCAGAAACAGGAGCAGCACAATGGTATATGGATGAGAAAGATGCTAATGGCAAAGTGACTGGAAGGACCGTAACCGAAGACTATACTCAGGCAAGCAAATATGAATTAGGTTCTACTTTGCCCGATTTCCAAGGAGGTTTTTCAACTGATTTTGCATACAAAGGAATCGATCTTTCTATAGCTACAAACTTTCAAATTGGTGGAAAGATATATGACAGCATGTATTCTTCTTTCATGCATGCGGGAAGCAATATTGGCAGTAACTGGCACAAGGATATCTTGAATGCTTGGACTCCGGAAAATAAAAATACAAATGTGCCTATAATGGATGGTGCACAAAATAGTAATAGCCAATCTTCACGTTTCTTGATAAATGCATCATTCTTTAACATCCGTAACATTTCATTAGGATATACTTTTCCGAAAGAATGGATGAAAGCAATATCAGCAAGCAGTGCACGTATTTACGTATCTGCCGATAATGTAGCTTTATTCTCTAAACGTAAAGGTATGGACCCACGCCAATATGCTTATGGATATTCGGCTGCTAATTATTCTGCGATTCGTACTTTATCATTCGGCATTAATTTGAACTTTTAAAAGAATAGAATTATGAAATATACAAAATATTTAGCAATATTGGCTGCAGCGTTTATGATGGGATCTTGTAGCGATGACTTTTTGGACAAGGAACCTTCAGAAAATGCATCAGAAGACCAAATTAAAGATTTGCTTGATAAAGATCCTACAGCTATTCAAGCATATATTACAGGATATTACAAAAATATGTTTTCTCCGGAAGCACAGCAAAGTCATGATGATTTCGGATTAAAGGCATTTGAATTGGCTACAGACTTGATGGGAGATGATATGGCATATATGACCTCACACTTCTTCGTATATGATTATCTGCTTGACAACCGTGCTTCAAGTTATCGTCGTACGACCACTTATTGGCAAGAATTATATGCTGTAATCAGTGGTGCAAATGAAGTAATCAGCGGTCTGAAAGAACAGGCAGATAGCGGTGATGAGAGTGTTGAGAAGATGTTGGGACAAAGTTACACCATACGTGCTTACTGCTATTTTTGGTTAATAAACATGTACCAGCAACCTTATGAATGGAATAAAGATAAATTAGGTATTCCTATTTATACTGAATCTGAAACCAAATTGAATCGTGTTCCTGTAAGTGAGGTCTATGAACAGATATTAAGTGATATAGATAAAGGATATAATTATTTGAAAGGAAAAGGAATAGCCAAGAAAGATGAATTAAATGAATATGCAGCAGCTGCTATTTATGCAAACATTCTTTCATTTGTTAATGATTATCCCGATCAATGGAATGAAGTTGCTAAATACGCAAAATTGGCTATTGAAGGTGGCTCACTGATGAGTGAAAAAGAATTACTTTCCGGCTTTAATGACCTTTCTTTGAGCGAAGTGTTATGGGGGGCTGATATTAATGGTGAAACAAATACATTCTACGCTTCATTCATGAGTCAAGTTGATCCTTACGGCCCGGGATACGGTGGTAATTTAGGAAATTACAAAATGATTTCCAGTGATTTGTATGAAAAAATTTCAGATGATGACATTCGTAAAAAATGGTTTGGAGTTGATTTGGGAGAAACAAATACTCATTATAAAGTAAGACAATATGTGCAGCGCAAATTTATTGATATAGGTTCTACCGCGCCTGGTTTTACTCCTACAGGTGATACTTTTTGCTCTGACTATATTTATTTGCGTACTGGTGAAATGTATTTTGTAGCTGCAGAAGCATTATATAGGGCAGGGAAAGAAAATGAAGCCAAAACAATGCTGACTACGATTATGAAAACTCGTAATCCAAAATATGAAACATCCGCAACAAGTGATGCACTTTTACAAGAAATTGAACTTCAAAAGCGTATTGAAATGTGGGGTGAAGGTCGTCGTTTATTTGACATGAAACGTCGTAATGAAAGTTTGGATAGAACACATGCAATTAATCATAGTGCGATTGCTCCAAAGGAAGTCCCTGCAGGTAGTAAATTATTCATTTATCAAATCCCCGATAAGGAGTTAAATGCCAATAGTGAGATTACTGATAAAAACGAATAGCTAATAATAGGTCTATAATAAAAAAGATGCTTAGATTACTAGGCATCTTTTTTATGTTTAAGGTAGAATAAAAGTAGACATAAAATCAAATTATTTTTTTATGTTATAATATATAGTTGATTTATAGTTTGTTATAATAGATGTAATATTGTATATCTACAAGAGAGCAGAATGCTAAATATTTGATTACTAGATGTTTTTTTGTATATTTTAGTTCCGCAAAGACTTTGGTAGTTTCCTTTATCGGAATGGCTAGTCAAGAGGTTTCTATCAAACAGAATGTTAGCATCATTTTAAAATCTGATACTAAAGTGCTTGGAGAAGTGATGGTTGTTGCATATGGCACTGCAAAAAAGGAATCTTTTACAGGATCAGCATCCGTTATTAATAATAAGAAACTGGAATTACGTCCTATAAGTAATGTTACTAAAGGATTGGAAGGACAGACTACAGGTCTGTTAACAACTTCAGGCTCAGGTCAACCTGGCGAAGCTGCCAAGATCGTGATTCGCGGTTACGGTTCCATCAATGCCTCACAAGATCCTTTGTATGTAGTTGACGGAATACCTTTTAGTGGAGATATGAGTTCTATCAATCCTGCCGATATTGAAAGCATGACAGTTTTAAAAGATGCTTCAGCCGGAGCCCTTTATGGAGCCCGTGGTGCAAATGGTGTAATTATGATTACTACCAAACAAGGAAAAGAAGGCAAGACTAAGGTATCTTGGCGTTCTACGGCAGGTTGGTCTTCACGTTCCTTGAAAGCCTATGACATGGTTGACCAAAAAGAATTTGTACAGTTAACGTATGAAGGTTTACGCAACGGATATATCTTTGACAATGGATATAACTGGGAAGCTGCCGGTAGACAAGCATCAGCAGATTTAGGTGGCGTTTTAGGTGGAGAACAATATAATCCATTTAAAAATTACACATGGGGAACAATTATAGATCCTGCAACAGGTAGAGTGCAGGGTGATGCTACATCCGCATGGAATGAATCTTGGATGGATGCAATACAAAGAGACAATGCATTTCGTCATGAACACCAGTTGTCTGTTAATGGAGGTACAGAAAAGACCAAATATATGTTCTCTTTGGGATATTTAAATGAAGATGGCATCTTGATTAATACCGGTTTCCAACGTTATAATGCCCGTGCAAACATAAACACTGAAGTGAATAAATGGATGAAGACTGGATTGAATGTGTCACTTTCCAATTCCACACAAAATTTTAGTGATTACGAAGGTTCATCTAATTCAAATGTGTGGTACTCTGCACAATTTATGGCTCCGATTTACCCGGTGTATATAAAGGGAGAAGATGGTAAAGATGTATTAGATGCCGATGGAAATCGCCAACTGGACTACGGTGACGGTAGTGTACAACGCCCACAGTATAGTGATTTCAATCCCGTAGGCGGTTTGGTAGATGACAAGGCTGATATAAAAACAGATGTAGCTGGTTTGCGCACATTTTTGGCATTTGGCTCAGATTCGGAAGATGCCGGATGGGCTAAAGGTATTAAGCTGACTTTGAACTTTGGTCTGGACTACCGGAACAAATCTCAAAAATCATATATGAATATGCACCATGGTAATCAGGCAGCTGCCGGCGGTTTGTTGATGAAATATAACAGAAGAACCCAATCTTATACTTTTAACCAGTTACTGACATGGGGGCGTTCTTTTAACTTTTATAACATCGATCTTTTGGTTGGTCATGAATTTTATGCATACAAATATGAATTTCTGTCTGCCGGAAAAACCAATTTAGTAAATGGTATTCTTGAATTGCGTCCGGGTACAAATCTATACAATGCGGATTCATATTCGGAAGATTATCGTGTGGAATCCTTCTTTGGGAGATTCAATTATAACTTTAATGAAAAATATTATTTTTCAGCCTCTATCCGTACGGACGGTTCTTCACGCTTCCAAAAAGATAACCGTTGGGGTACTTTTTGGTCTGTCGGTGCCAACTGGAGAATTTCACAAGAAAAGTTTATGCAGAATTTGATTTGGATTTCTAATTTATCAGCTAAAATCAGTTATGGTGAACAAGGTAATGATAATCTGTTAAGATATGATAGTCTTGAAGGAGGATATGTACCAGATTATTATCCTTGGCAAGGACTCTATCCATTGGAATATCCGAATGCCAATCAAGTAGGAGGCCTGATCGGTGCTTTGGAAAACAAAAAACTTTCATGGGAAAAAAGCGGTAATTTAAATGTCGGTATTGAGGCAAGTATGTTTGACGGACGCTTGAATGTCAGTGCTGAATATTATAACCGCAAAACAACGGATATGTTGCTGGGATACCCCAAGGCTACTTCTAGTGGATTCTCTGAATACAACGCGAATATCGGTTCTATGCGTAATACCGGGTTTGAATTTAGCTTAGGTGGTTCCCTTATCAAAACCACTGATTTTATATGGAACTTAACTTGGATGGGCTCTACTGTAACCAATAAAGTGCTGAAACTGACTGGGGAATCTCCTGAAATTATCAAGGGAGTTTTCAGTATTAAAGAGGGAATGCCTATTAATACATATTATATGGCTAAATCTGCCGGTGTGGATCCTGCAACAGGAGCGCAGCTCTATTGGGTATATGATAAGGATGATAATGGCAACATCACTAACGAATATATCAGCAGTGACTATCAAAAAGCTGCGAACAGCAAATATTATTCCGGCAGCCGTATACCTGATTTATATGGTAGTATCAATACCGATTTCTCTTACAAGAATTTCGATTTGTCAATATTGGGTACATATTCTATAGGAGGTAAAGTTTATGATTCATTATACGCTGGTTCTATGGAGGTTATGTATGCAGGCAATACATGGAACAAACATGCTTTGAGACGTTGGCAACAACCTGGTGACATCACAGATGTACCTCGTATTCAAATTGGAGGTTCCTACACAGCTTCAGACCGTTTTTTAGTTGATGCTTCATACTTTGCTATCAAAAATATCACTTTGGGCTACACTATTCCCAAACAATGGCTAAAGAAGGCCGGGCTAGAGTCTGTCCGCATATTCGGATCGGTAGATAATCTCGCTTTATTTTCTCATTTGGACGGTATGGACCCACAGTATAACTTCAAGGGCGAAACAGACTATTCTTATGCTCCCAACAAGACTTATTCAGTAGGTTTTGAAATTAATTTCTAACAATTTACGGGTGTGTGGGGCAACGTGAACCT
>OGFT01000336.1_pt1 | contig 10211 bp, 10 predicted proteins | sample 1571021 | NCBI WGS metagenome assembly OGFT01 (sample SAMEA2582029, study PRJEB24529) | metagenome | biome: Human gut stool | place: China | collected 2011 | reverse complement strand
GAAAAGTCGCAGACCACGCTGTCCACCCGTACCACCTGATTGATATTACCGGAAATGAGACGGTTATAATATCCTTTCTCGGCAAAATCCACATAGTAATGATAGGCGCTTTTATCCGCCAGCTGCAAGGCACGGTTGATATTGTGCTCAATGGCATCCTTCTGTGGCGACAGCCCGAAAAAGAGCTCATGGAACCTTCTTACATGCTCCCTGGCTTCAGCCGGACGGTTCTGTGAAAGATCCTGCGAAAGGGCAAGCATCAGTGACTTGCCGCCATCGAGTACATAAATTTTTTCACGCTGTTTCTCCGCAAAGCGGTATGAGTTCCATAGGACAAAGACGGTCACAAGCGTGCAGCATCCGACAAAGACCGCAAGCATCAGGCGTATCCGTCTGAAACTGCTTTCAATATTGGTCAGTGATTTGAATTCCATCTGTTTTCATGATTTTTATGTTCCTGTTCTGTTTATTTTCCACGCAGACGCCCTCCGATATTTCCCAGTCCGGAACCTGCGGCACCGGCTGCAAATCCTCCGGCCTTGGTCGCGGTACGGTTGATGTTTCGGTTGTAGTTTCCGCCACCGCCTGCCTGCACAATCCATCCGGCCACGGTCGGCACGGTAAAGTATCCGATGATACCTATCAGCATGAAGATCACATATACCGAATTGGAGTTGTCCAGCGAATAGTTCGGATTGTTCTGGAGTTCCAGGATGTCGTTCTGCAGCATAAGTACCTGAATCTTGGCCAGCATACAGCTGAAAAGGTCACTCACGGGAAGCCACAGATAGACGGAAATGTAACGTGTGAACCACTGGCTGAGCGTGGACTGGAAACCGTCCCACACGCTGAAGGCAAAGGCAATAGGACCGAGGATGGACAATACCACCAGAAAAAAGGTCCTTACCGTATCTATCAGCAGGGATGCCGCGGCAAAAAGCAGTTCCAGCAGACTGCGGAAAGCGTCACGGATATTCTTTTCCAGATTGTACATGCCCACTTCCATATACATGCCTATACGGGTTGCCATGGCATCGGGCGACCATCCGAGCTCGTCCAGCTGACGGTCAAACTCCTCATCGCTGACCAGATAGGCCGTTTCCGGATTACGGAGCATGGCTTCCCGTTCCAGCCTGTCCTTCTGCTCACGGTACTGCTGCATGTCCATCGTCTGCCCCTCAAGCATCTTGTGGGTTCCCTGCACAATCGGACTCAGCACCGTATTCATCGTTCCGAGTACCAGAGTCGGGAAAAGCATGATGCAGATGCCTATCGCAAACGGGCGCAGAAGCGGATACACGTCAATCGGTTCGGCACGGGCAAGCGACTGCCAGACACGGACGGCCACATAGAACAGGGCACCGAGTCCGGCAAGTCCCTTGGCCACATCCAGCATATCTCCGCAAAGGGGCATCATTTCATTGTAAAGGCTCTCCAGAATGGTATGGAGATTCGAGAAATCCACGGATAACAATACCATAGGCTACCAGTATTTGGAGGTGTCATTACCATAGAGCTTCAGGACACGGTCAAGGTCATTCTTCTTGCGGGCACGCAGGAAACTCACGGCTATATTCCTGTTCGTATAGTAATTCACGAGATTGCGGTAACGGCGCATACTGGCATAACAGTCATCCACCACGTCCATACGGTCCTTGTCGGTCATGGAAAGGGTGCTGACGTTGATTACCTGCTTGAGGTCCTGCAACACCCCGTTGCTCTCTTCCAGAAGTTTGGTATAACCGAAAGCGATGGCATCCAGCTCTTCGGGAGAAAAGTTCTCGTCACCCAGCATCTTCTGGAAATTGGTCACGTAGATTTCCGACACGTCACCGACCATCAGGATAATCTCACTGACCTTACGGGCATCCTTCACCAGATTGTTGACGGACTTCAGGGCATCATAGTATTTCTTGTACTGCTGGTATATCTTCACCGTCTCCGCAAAATTCTGGGCGGTACTTGTCGCAGTTGAAGAGGTATGCACGATATTGTCCGACATGTTGATGATACTCTGGGCAAGGTTTCCCGGATCAGTCACCACCCACTGTGCCCGTATCTGTCCGGCAAGGAATAAGGTTCCTGCACAAAGCAGCAGCAGTCTTTTTCTCATGGACGTACCTCCTTCCTTACATAGTCACCGTTCGGAGAAAAGGTCAATACGTCAGCCGCCTCATTGTAGGCGATGTCTATGCGGTAGCCGGTATTGATGAACAGGTTGCCGTTTTCTTCCACCAGCAGATAGGTTTCCGGCTTCAGCTTCCGTGTCTTTCCGCTGCGTGCGAAGACCGTCATCTTGTAGGCGTCCCCTTCCTTATATATAAGGACATCGGGCTTGCCTTCCACACTGCTCCATGAACCGCACAGGCGGTCACAGTCCTTGAACCTGCTCTCACTGCAGCTCTGCAGCAGCAGCAGTGATGCCGCCCCGATCAGGCAGGCGGCCAGTCTGTACAACTGTCTGTTTTTCATGTCTTGTCTTTTTTAATGATGTTGTTCTTGTTTTACTGAATCTCTCAAAGTCCCATCTTGCGTCTCTTTGGCTTCGGACTGACCGGGATGCGGGCTTTTCCGGACAGCCTTTCTTTACAGGCTGGCTGCCGGCATTCCTTGCGGATAGCATTGTCGTCCTTTTTGTTTGGGGACTTCAGGCCGACCATGGTTTCAAACCTGGCATAAAGTTCCTTATAGGCCTTTTCTGACTGTTGCCGCCTGATTTCATCCGGAGAATTCCGGTCAATGCCGTATTTCATGAGAAAACCGGAATTAATGAAAGGGCTGTCAATATTCTTCGGGTTGGCTATGAAACCTCCCAGCTTTTCCAGTTCCCCGTACAGCTTGTCGAGATACTGTACGGGAGGAGGGGAACAAAGCCGCTCGAAGACCTTCTCCACAGCATGTGTCAGTCTTACATCGACCTCTACGGCATCAGGTATCTCGCCTCTGAACCTTCTTTCCCTGTAATCTTCCGGTTCCATACTTTCAAGCCGGTGGTACAGCTCATAGTCTTCTGAAAATCCGTAATGTTCACGGATATCCTTCGGTATGTCCCATCCGTTCATCAGGGACCAGTAGAGACATTCGATTGTCTCCTTACGCTTTCTTTCATCCGATTCAAAACTGTCATTCATAACCGTCATGCTTTACCGTTTGACCTTTTCCTTTCCCTTCTCATTTCCGCAATGCGTTTCACGGCCATTTCCAGATTTCCGCCCAGTTCCTTGGCCAGCTTCTGCAATTCCAGCTTTTCCGACTCTTCCGTGGTATATACGGCATATTCCTCATCGCTGACTTCCGTGGCATACACGGCCGAGTGGGTACCGCCAAGACCGATCCAGACCTCACGGTAGAAACGTCCGGGATGGTTGGCCTGGTTGATGGACAGGATCTGTCCGCGTTCCTTGTCGGTCAGTCCGAGAAGCCGCTGGATATGGTCGAACTTGTTCATGTATTTCCGCTGGTCAAGAAGAATCTTGCAGTCACTGTTGTTGATGATAGCTTCCTTTACGACAGGGGAACTGATAATGTCATCCACTTCCTGGGTGACCACGACAGCCTCCCCGAAATATTTTCTGACGGTCTTAAAGAGATACTTTATGTACTCACTCATATTGGCGGACATCAGGGCTTTCCAGCATTCCTCAATGAGTATCATCTTGCGGATACCTTTCAAGCGGCGCATCTTGGCGATGAAGGTTTCCATGATTATCAGCGTGACCACGGGCAGAAGAACCTTGTTTCCGCTGATATTGTCCAGCTCAAATACGATAAAGCGCTTGTTGGTAAGATCCAGTTCCTTGTCCGAATTAAGCAGGAAATCATAATCACCGCCACGGTAGAACGGTTCCAGCACGTTCAGGAAACCGTCGATGTCAAAATCCTTCTCACGGACTTTCTTCTCCTCAATCATCCGGCGGTAGTCATCACGCACAAACTCGTAGAATCCGTTGAAATCGGGTCTGACATCCCTGTTTTCCGTTATCCTGCGGATGTATGCGTTCACCGCTCCCGAAAGGGCCACTTCTTCCGAACGCCTTGGGGCTTCATCCTCACGTTTCCAGAGTGTGAGTATCAGTGTCTTGATGCTTTCACGCTTTTCCACGTCAAATTCCCCGGAATCCGTATAGAACGGATTGAAGGCGATGGGATTGTCCTCCTCATAGGTGATATAGATACCGTCCTCGCCATGTGTCCGGTCATGAATCAGGCTGCAAAGTCCCTGATAGCTGTTTCCGGTATCCACCAGCAGGATATGGGTACCCTGTTCATAATACTGGCGGACAAGATGGTTCGTAAAGAAGGATTTACCGCTGCCGGAGGGACCGAGTATGAACTTGTTGCGGTTGGTGATGATTCCCTTGCGCATGGGCAGGTCACTGATGTCCAGATGAAGCGGTACGCCGCTCTGCCTGTCCGTCATACGGATACCGAACGGGCTGGGCGAACTGCGGTAATTCGTTTCCGAAGCAAACAGGCAGACAGCCTGTTCCAGAAAGGTATAGAAACTTTCCTCAGCCGGAAAATCGCCCGCATTGCCTGGAATACCAGACCAGTACAGCACCGGAGTATCTATCGTGTTGTAATGGGGTACGCATCCCATCAGGGCAAGCTGGCTGCCGGTATCGTTCTTGATACGCCTGAGTTCTTCCTCGTCTTCCGCCCAGGCCAGTACGTTACAGTGGCACCGTACCGGAACAAGCCCTTTCGTATGCGCCTTGTCAAGATACATTTCTGCCCATTCATAGTTCACGGCATTGCTGCGGCTGTATTTCGACAGGGACAGCATGTTGCGTGAGGTCTTTTCCATGCGTTGCAGGATTTCCTGCGCGTCATCGATGAACACGTACTGCGAATAGACATGGTTGCATGAAAGCAGGAGTCCTACCGGAGCCGCAAACGAAAGACGGCAGTCGCTACGGTCCGTGGACAAGCGCTCATAGCGCATGTCCGTGCCCACACTGCCGGGAAGGTCTTCCGTATCGGAAAGCACATGCAGGCAAAGACGTTTGTCACCGATGCGCATACGTTCCGGATCAAGGCAGATGTCCTGTAATACGGGGTGCGTGTCCTCCATACCGAGAGTCAGGTATCTTTCAATCAGCCCGGGACATTCTTCCGTTCCGACCACCTCTTCCGTTCTGAGACGCTTCATCCTGACATGCCCCGAATCGTTCATGATACGCTCAAACTGCTCCACCGCCTCCAGGAATTTCACGACCGAATCCCAGTCCGTGATTTCCTTGGGAAGGATATAGCCGCGGCACAGGGTACTGAAATCACTGCGGCGGCGGGCACGTTCGCGTGTGGTCTTTGTCAGATACAGGAAGCAGCGGTGTCTGAGATACGGGCGTTCGTTGAAATGACGCTCATAGCTGCGGGACAGGAAACTTTCCGTCCCGTCTCCTTCGCTCCGGTAGTTTTCCTTGACGAACCAGTCCTGCTTGTACACGACCGAATAATTGGGAAGCACCTTCATGGCCTTTACCCAGGTACCGTGAATGGCTTCATATTCCGCCGCCGTCACCGTGTACAGTTCAGGCAGCTCGACCTCGAAGGCTACCGTAATGTCCGCATCCTTGCTTACGATGCAGTTGTTTTCCACGGCCAGAATCGGGAATCTGTCTTCCAGATCACAGGCCTTCAATACACTTCTCATTTCTTTCTCTTCTTTTTGGTTAATGCTCTGAATATTCTGCGACGGGCTGACAGATAGCGCGGATGGCGTTTCTCGGCCAGCATCTTCATCAGCCCGTGCTCACCGTAGCGGGCATTCATGCGGAAGGTCAGCCATACGGCCAGGGAACCGGATACCGCTCCGAAAGACAGGCATACCAGCTGGCTGACACCGGCCATATACAGGACAACCACCGCAAGAAAGACCGATACAAGGCCTCCGGCAAAAAAGAACAGGTACTGTGATTTCAAGCCCTTGAACTCAATCGGACGGCCTGCTCCTTTGTTGATACGGTAATCCATGGCTTACAGGAAGAAGGAACGGAGAATGGTGGCGGCCACAATCAGGAAGATGCAGGCGAAGAACCAGCTCGCCGCAGTCTTTGACGTATCGGGATCGCCGCTGCTGAACTTGCCATACGTCTTGATACCGCCGACCAGACCGAGTACGGCTCCGATGGCATAACACAATTTGGTGGCCGGATCGAAATACGAAGTCATAAGGCTGGTAGCCTCATTGATGCCGGCAAGACCCTGTCCCTGTGCGAAGGCACCTGCCGCTGCCAGCACACACAATACTGAAAATAGGATTCTTCTCTTCATTGTCGAATCATTTTGGGGTTTGACATAAATTTTGAATTCGACTGCAAATATATAAGGCTTAAACCGCTGTGATACAACACTGTCATCAGGTGTCACCGGATGTCATCAGATGTCATTCAGGAAGCCTTACAGACATAAAAAAAGCATCCCGAAAAGATTTCCGGGATGCCTGAATATATCGGTGTCAGATATATTTCCGCCACTCGTCAGACGGTTCATTCCCATCCTTTACCTTAAGCGGTTTGGGATTGCCGTCCTCATCAAGATACCTGTCTATCAGTTCCTCTACAATAGCGGAATTCTCCATATTGGAAAGGCTGGTCTGCCTGATGGAGAACAGGACACGAGCTGCCTGCATGGCCTTCTCATGGTCGGCTTCATCCTGATGTGTCAGATATTCGCCGAGTACTTCCATGTCCCTGCTGGACAGAACAGGTGATACGGATTCCACTTCGGGAGACTCCGCATCAAGGTCTTCCTGGACTTCCTGCAGGAGTTTCATCTTATCCAGCTGAAGGTTGCATTCCACATCTTCCTGCTGCACATCTTCCTCCTCACCGATAAAATTCCTTTCAAGTGGCTGGCTCATGAAGGGAGCGGCAGTCTTTCCGGCATTCTCGTCCAGATAGACATAACGGGTACTTCCCATCACTTCTGTATCTGAAACCGCAGATTCCGTTACGACAGTTTCTTTCTTTTCCTTCTTCACGCAAGGTTTCCCATAAAGCAGGGTACAAACAGTTTCGATACGCCTTCTCCAGCCATACACGCTGTACAGCAAATAGCCTATACAGACAATCCGTACAAAGAAGTATATCAGTTCTTCCATAAAGAATCCTTATAGAGAAAACATTCAAGTTCATTCTTCAGCAATTCTCCGTGGCGTTTCAAGTGCTCCTCCACGATATTGCTCACATAGACTGAAACACTCATGCCGGGAGCCATAAACGGAATAAGGCGGCTTGCCTTGTTATACAAACCGCAACGAATACGAATCTGACGTCCTTTCCCGACTGGAGCATCGTTCAGATAGACACGGCTATATTCGGGAAAGCAGTTCGCTATTCCTATTTTCTCATTCAAATCTCTGACCTGTCTTTTCAGTGAACAAATCTTATTGGACAGTACATAAACGCAACATAACAGCAGACCGCAAACCAATACGGCAACAGTCAATACAATCCACATCATTTTCAGAATGTTTTTGGGGTTTTTCGGCGAAACAGCTCGCCAAGCTCTTCACTGTAAGTCTCAAGATGGTGTGCCAGCACATTATCCAAAAAAGCGGGCACACTCATGTCATCACTCAGAAGGGGAAGGATACGGGCCAGCCTGCAATACATGTCATAGCTGATATAGGTCTGCTTTCTGTGTACGGACTTCTTTCTGTCCAGAAACAGTTCCTTGTACATTTCCACCTTCTCTTCCAGTCCGGGGTCAGCGCGAATCGTTTTGCGGGACTTTTCCTGTCCCTGTGTCTTTACTTCCAGCACATTTTTTTCCTTTTCTGTGACAGGAAGAACATTCTCACCGACATCTGCTCCAGATTTACCACAGGAAATGGATTCACTGGCCATCATGTCCTTCAAGGCATCCTCATCCACCTTGAATATCTCTCTTTTCTTTGCCATAGTTCTTATCCCGGAAATATGATACGTTCCATCTCCTGGGCAAACGCCTCAAGACGGCTGTCTTTCAGTAGTGATTCGGAAGGAGGGAGAAGGGTGCAGCGGAAATGCTGTCTGGAAGAAGGTGTCATTTCCTTGTTGAAGCGTTCAAGATCCGGAAGTACGGTTTCAAAGACCTTCAAACCCATACGGAGCACTATTGCATTATACATTACATACAGTTCCTTGGAAGTACGGCTGTCCATACGGTTCCAGAATAAACGTATGTCTTTCAGGGGAGCTTCCGGATGCTGTCCGATAAAATCCTGAACGGTCGATACAAAGGAAAGGCTGCTCTGCATGACCATACGGTCCTTTACAATGGGAGTAAAGATAAAATCCATGTTCATGACGGACTCGAATACACCACGGGAGTTCACCGTTCCGGGAAGATCGAAGAATATCAGGTCATAGTCGCCTTCCAGTTTGCCGGGAATCTCTGCGGCTGCCTCCGGCGTGGAAGTGACGATCGGATAGGCCTTACGGGAACCGTCTTCAAACTGACGACAGAAAAGTCGCTGGTGATACTCGCTTTTTTCAAGGTTCTTCAAATCCCTTCCCCTTAGTTTTTCCAGACTGAACTGGGGATAATCACAGTCAACGACAGCAACTTTCAGACCTCTTACATAATTAAAATAACTGGCAAGAACCGCTGTTACCGTGGACTTGCCCACACCGCCTTTCTGATTGCTGAAGGCGACAAGAATCGGACGTTTGTTCATACCTTTTGTTTTTGGGGTTAATATTCACTTTTTCTTTCACTAATCTTACAATGGCATTACGCTATTGTGATACTATATTGCCATGTTATTATGTCCTTATGTTATTACAATATTATGTTGCCGTGTTATTATGTCCTTATGTTATTGCAATACTATGTTGCCATGTTATTATGTCCTTATGTTATTGCAATACTATGTTGTTACGTTATTATGTCATTATGTTATTGCAATGTTATATTGCCATGTTATTATGTCCTTATGTTATTGTAATACTATGTTGCCATGTTATTATGTCCTTATATTATTGCAATATTGCACGCTTAAATCGCGTCAAAAATAAGGTCTTTCAAGCATACAGGTAATATGTAGCCTGCACCATGACATCAGATGTCATCAGACGTCTTTATATGTCATACAATCCACTATTTCACAACTGTTTACACAGCCATAATTTTGCAAAGTCAGAACCGATAGACGGCTTGGAATATCTTCCGACGGACAGCAGCACGCCGCTCACGTCGCGCAGCAATCCGCCGGAGGTGGATTCTCTGTTCAAACGAACAGAGCAAGTTGTGTTTTTGTACGACAGAAATTATTCTGCCATACAAAAACCAACTTGCCCTCCCTCACGGTCGGGGGGATTTTCCTCCAAAGTCGGAAAATCTGACGGAGAAAGCAAAACAACCCAAAAGCAGAAAAGCATGGAGAAAAAACAGGCAAGAAGGACAGGCAGAAAACCGAAGACTGATCCGGCGGACTACAAGTACAATTTCCGTCTGAACGCACAGGAGAAAAGCAGATTTGAGAAACTGTTTCTGGAATCCGGAGCAAGGGACAGGACAATCTTTATCAAGAAATCAATCTTTTCAGAACAACTGAAGGTAATTAAGGTGGATAAGGTTTCCATGGACTATTACATCCGGCTCGGGGAATTTTACAGACAGTTCCAGGCAATAGGCAACAATTACAATCAGGTCGTAAGGGCCGTACAGAAAAATTTCGGGGACAAAAGGGCGATGTCCCTACTTTACAAACTTGAAAAGGCTACCCTGGAACTGATACTGCTCAACAGGCAGATTATGGCATTAACCAAAGATTATGAACAGAAATGGTTGCAAAGATAAGTCACGGAGCAAGCCTTTACGGAACACTGGTCTATAACCATGAAAAGGTCTTTCAAGGGACAGCGGAAATCCTGTCAGGACACCGGATGATTTCCGACCGCCCGGGACTGCCGAGCGAGGACATACGTCTGGCTCTCCTTTCATTTGAAAACCATCTGACGGCAAACAGGAGGACGGACAAGCCGGTCCTGCATATCGCCCTCAGTCCGGCACCGGAAGACAGGCTGGACAATGACAGGCTGGCGGAACTGGCAGAAAAATACATGCAGAAAATGGGATATGGTGACCAGCCGTTCATCGTGTACAGACATGGAGATACCTGCAACACGCACGTACATATCGTGAGTGTATGCATTGACGATGAAGGAAGGAAAATCAATGACTCCTATGAGCACCGCCGTTCCATGGCTGCCTGCCGGGAA
>OGFT01000333.1_pt1 | contig 10278 bp, 7 predicted proteins | sample 1571021 | NCBI WGS metagenome assembly OGFT01 (sample SAMEA2582029, study PRJEB24529) | metagenome | biome: Human gut stool | place: China | collected 2011 | reverse complement strand
AATTCGGAAGATATTAAGAGCGTAGAAGTTGTTACTAATCCCGGTGCACGTTATGATGCAACTGTAACTGCCGTTATCCGTATACAGACTATCCGGCGTGCCGGAGATGGTTTCGGCTTCGATCTCCGTTCCAGTTACTATCAGAGCCAGAATGTAGACTTGATAGAGCAATTGAATGTAAACTACCGCCATAATGGACTTGATATTTTTGGTATATTCCGTTATTTAAAGAACGAATATATCATGAAAAATGATATTGTACATACCTTGGAGTCTGATTCTTTATGGAAATATCAGAATTTATTGGATGGAACTGTAGTAGACAAGTCTTTACGAGGTGAAATAGGAGCTAATTACAGCCTGAATGATAAACATTCACTGGGATTCCGCTATACTCTTACTTCCCGTCCAAATACGAAGTCGGATGTATTTACCTCTAATGATATTACAGCCAACAATCAGTTTTATGACCACTTGGAAAATCAAGAGTATTCTTCTACTTCCGGTAAGCCTACTCATCAACTAAATGTTTATTATAATGGTACTGTGGGAGATTTGAATATTGATTTTAATACAGACTATTATACTAATACTTCTACAGGAAAAGGTCTTTATCACGAAGTCAGTCAAGAGCAAGAAAGTCGGGATGTGCATACACAGAGTTACATTAGGAATAAATTGCTAGCTTCTAAATTGGTACTTTCTTATCCGTTGTTTGGAGGTAATCTTTCGGTAGGCGGAGAATATACGGATACCCGTCGCAATGACGAGTACCGTAATCCGGAGAAATATGTGGAAAGTACCATCAGTCGTGTAGAGGAATATGGATTGAGTGGCTTTGCCGAATACAGCCGTCAGTTCCCGATAGGTAACCTTTCATTGGGTGTAAGATATGAGCATGTAACTTTTGATTATTATAAGGATGGTGTGCACATGGATGAACAGAGCCGTATGTATGGAAACTGGTTTCCTAATCTTTCTTTTTCAAGAAAACTAGGTTCTGTCCGGACACAGTTGAGTTATACTGCTAAAACGCAACGACCTACTTATAGCCAGTTAAGCAACAATGTCACCTATGTAGACCGTTTCACTATGCAACGTGGTAACCCATTGCTGGAGCCGTGCACCATTCACGATATTTCATTGGTCGGTACATGGCGTTTTTTACAGTTACTTGTCAGCTATCAGCAGTGGCGTAAGGAAATCATTTATTGGGGAGATCCGATAGATAATGGCAATTCAATGATGATGACTTACCTCAATTATCATAATCGTCCGACTTTGAATGTTTCTTTCTCTATTTCACCGGCTATTGGCTTTTGGCATCCTAACCTAAATATCGGCGTGAAGAAACAATGGATGACAATAGATGGCATAGAGTTTAATAAGCCTCGTCCTACAATAAGGTTCAACAATACATTTGAACTTCCTGGTGATTTTCTTGTCAGTTTGGATGGGCTTTTTATGGGAAAAGGAAATTATCAGAATTTGTATCAGTTCAAAAATTATGGTACAGTTGACATCTCTGTCCGTAAGTCATTTTTAAGGGATGCCTTAAGTCTGGAACTTCGAGGGAACGATCTTTTTCATGGTTCACGTAATTATTGGCAAACATATTTTGGCAGTATTATTTGGGAGCAGACTAATCAATGGGATACTCGTGAATTTTCTATTACTTTGCGCTATAAGTTTAATACAACAAAGAGCAAGTATAAAGGGACAGGAGCGGCAAATGATGAGCTAAGACGTTTGTGATAATTTCAAAAAAATAAAAAGTATAGAACATGAGGAAAGTGATTTTACTACTCGGATTAGTGTTACAAGTGATTATTGTTGACGCACAGAGTGTTTCCGGCTCATTAGTTGATGAAAAAGGAAATCCTGTCAGTTTTGCTAATGTGGTATTGCTATCTTCCAAAGATTCATCTTTTGTGCAAGGTACAATTAGCAATGAACAAGGAATTTTCAGCATAGACCAAACAAGCGGTAACAATATACTCAGAATTTCTTGTCTTGGCTTTATTCCGATGACAAAAGCCTATGCTCAATTTCCGGTAACGATTGTGATGCATGAAGATGTTAATCTGTTGGGGGAAGTCGTGGTAAAGGGGAATCGCCCGTCATATAAACTTACTGCTGAAGGGTTGCAGACCCATGTGCAAGGAACAGTACTTAGCAAAATGGGTACGGCGGAGGATGTGTTGAAGCATATACCGGGACTTCAGAAGAAAAATGATGCGTATGAGGTATTTGGAAAAGGGAGCCCGATAATCTATGTGAATGGAAGATTGCTGCGTGATTTGTCGGAACTGGACCAGCTGAAGTCAGAAGATATTAAGAATGTAGAACTGATTACCAGCCCCGGTGCAAGATATGATGCGTCTGTGAAAGCAGTAATAAGGAAGATAGGGTTGTCACTTCTACCAATACATTGAGAAGTGAACTCTTTGCTGCCAAACTGGTGCTGAGCCGTCCGCTGCTTGGAGGAAATGTCATGATAGGGGCTGAATACAGTCATACAGAGCGGCAGGATGATTATGTGAATCCGGAAGGTTATGTGCCGACTTCATTCAGTAAACTGAAAGAGCAGAATATCAGTCCGTTTTTAGAGTATAGCCGCAATACCCCCATAGGGCAACTCTCCGTGGGGGGACGTTATGAGTGGGTGAACTTTGATTATTATGAGGATGGGAAATATATGGAAGGACAAAGCCGGAATTTCAGTAATTTCTTTCCGAGTGTTTCATTGGGTTCTGAAATAGGCGGAGTGCAGTTACAGCTTAGTTATGCGGCAAAGACGCGTCGTCCGTCCTACCAGCAGTTGAGCAATAATGTGACGTATGCCAATAGGTTCACGCTTCAGTCCGGCAATCCGTTATTGGAACATGAGGTGGTGCATAACGTTTCTTTGATGGGGGCATGGAAGTTTATGCAGTTTAGTGTGGATTATAATGACAGAAGAAATGCAATCATTTACTGGGGGGAACAAATGGAGTATAATCCGGCGGTAACGCTTATTTCTTTCAAAAATCTTCATAGCTTGAAGTCTGTTTCAGCATTCTTGTCATTGGCGCCTAAGTTTGGAATCTGGTCGCCGCAATTGAATTGGGGAGTGCAGAAACAATGGCTGGATCTGGAGACTACCGATGGATTGCTGAAGATGAACAAACCGATGTTTACGGGGGCTTTTAATAATACGTTTAATTTTAATCACGGCTGGATGGCTTCGGTGGAAATGAATTATCAAAGTAAAGGCGATATGGAGAATTGCTCGGAAACCAAGAATATTTTTTATGTGGATGCCGGGGTTACAAAGTTCTTTTGGGGGGATAGGATGTCTGTGAAACTGAGTGGTACGGATTTGTTCCATGGTATGAAGTCTGGAAACCGTATGTATTATAACCGGGCATCTTCTTTGCAAATTAATAATTATGATAGTAGGAAAGTGATGCTGACGGTACGCTATAAATTTAATGCTACGCGTAATAAATATAAGGGTAGTGGTGCCGGAGAGAGTGAGAAGGAAAGATTATGAGTGCCTACTTTTCACATTTCATTTGTTCTTACCCAGCTTATATACCATTTGGCGGAATAAAGGTACGTTTAACCATATATATTCGTACCAATGTTCTACCTTTCTTTTCCATAGTTTGCTCCAGCTATATATTTCCCACCATTTTAGATGGAGATTTGCCGAATTCATAAAATCTTGTGTGGGAAAGAGGGTCAGGGCTATTCCTTTTATCCATAATGTTTTCATTTCGTCCGCCCAATATTGCATGAGTCCGAATTCTGGTTCCCAGATAATGAATCGGGATTCATGAATGCCGTAACAGACTACATATCCTGGTACATTGAAATCATTGAGAGTGAAAAGGATGATGGGAAGTTTTCTTTGTGTTAATTGATGAATGTTTTGCAAACATATTTCGGCTTTCATGCCGGAATATATAGCCCCTTGTTTCATTCCTGCCAAGGTAAGCTTTCCATTTATTTTGCACCATTCGGTCAATGTATGTATGTCCGTTTCTTTTCCGTTGTAATATTTTATAACAGTGAGCAGGCAAGCTACCTCTACAGGGCACTTAGCATTGGAACGGACAAATGATTTCTTTATTTTATCAAGTTCGTATTCTGTCATAACCCGGTTTGTTTTATAAGAGAAAACTCATGGAGCGGCCGCAATCACTTAAAAAAAGAAATTCATTGGAGCGATTAACGTTCATTTGGACGTGGAAGTAGGTATGAACGCTGAATTACTTTAATAAGTGTGCGGCCGGAGTCTGCATGAGTTATATCTGTTACGTCCTGCTCTTTCTATTAACATATCGGCTATTTTGTTTATTTCCCGATTCTTACGCTCAAAGAAATCGCATAACTCTTTCGCCTTTTGTGTTAGTGTTGTTTTATTTTGTAATGCATATTCTATTTGTTGCTCCAATTTCATCGGAGTTATGTTTATCATATCTTTAGGCGAATATTTCAGTACCGGTATTTGAGCAAAGGTACAATCCAGCCATGCGTCAGAATGTGAGTCGGTCAAAGCCAAATCGCATAATGGTAATATGGTGTTAAGGTTCAGCGTGCGGAATAATTCCATGTTGTCGGGCAATTCAGACGATTGATATACATTTGGTATGTCGGTCAATAATATGAATTGGTACCGGGGATTTCTGATGGAACTTCTTTTTATAACTCTATAAAAATCTTCTAGAATCTTTGAATTTTTATTTCCTTTTCCTAATAATCCGACAATAATATTTCTTTCTTTGTCTTTTTTAATATCCTGCAATCTCTTTGTCAATGTTTCCAAACGTGGTCCGGAACCGGATGACAGGTAGGGAGTGGATGGCAGATAAAGTATAGAAATATCTTTGTCCTGTATGTTTTTTTGGTCAGGCAACTGCATGGCTATGAAAATATAGTCAATGGCTAGCTGCCGATAGAGGGAGGCATGTGCTGCATGCCGACAATCCAGAAGCGTTAGGTCGGGCTTTAACCAACGGAAATCATCTGGATAAAGTACGCAGTTGCTTATTCCTTTATCATATAGTACAGGCGTAAAAGCAGGGTTTGAGGTGTAGGTATAGTATACCTCTTGTTTCTTTTCCCGCAATATCCCTGCTAATTTGATGGTTAGCAATAACTGGCTTTTGTCCGGTGCTATGTCAAGAAGGAAATTCAGCATATATTATTGCGTTAATATGGATTTGTTTAATGAACTTTTTGGACAAATTATATTCATAGAAATTGGAACTTTCATGTTCCAATTTCTAATGAATCAAGTTAGTGGTTTAAGTATACTTTAGTTGGGTTATGAAAACAGGTCTGTCACTCTTTAGTGAAATATCCCGTTAAATGTCCGGAAGGTGTACCTGTTATTTCTAGTTTATATTCTTCTGCAGGGAAATTTGCAATAGAAATTGTGATGTAAGCGCTCTGTACTTCAGGAATATCATTTTCATAAACGACGCCCCCTTTTGCCATATCTGTGATGCGGATGGTCATATCACGGTCGGGTGACGCGTTCTTGAGGGTAAGGAGATAGCCATCGGTAAATACAGTTATGGGGCAATTGGTAGCAGCACTTCTAATAGGATCATCCCATCTGCCATCCAATTCTACATCTTTAACAGGAGTTTCTGTTGTATTGGCTTTTACAGGCAAAATGATAATAACTATACTCCATATCTTTTTCTTTATACTTTTTAACTTCATGACTTTATGTTTGTTTTAATTGTTTTGTTTGGGGCAAAGTTAGAGGATAAATCTTAAAAACGTGCAGATATCATGTGGACAAATGGAAAAAGGTAATAAGTTAATAACTAGCTTATTACCTTTTTTTATAGGAGGGCGATATAGACAATTGTTTATTTTTAGTATTCCATAAGCCATAAATCAAGGCTTTGATTTTCGCCTAATGAACCTATTTCTTGTACGATGCGTTCTTTTAATCTTAATTTTCTTTTGGACACAGATGTGGGCGAGATGGCTAACATATTGGCGATGTCACCGTTGCTGAACCGTAGTTTTATCAAACAGCATATTTGTATATCACCGTCTGTTAAGGAAGGTATCTGATGACATAGTCTTTTAGTATAGTTATCGAATAATAAATCTATTTTTTCTTTTATTTCTTGCCATAGTTTGTTGTCTATATACTTTGTTGTTTTTAGCTTATTGAATAATTCTGTCTGCTTAATGAGTTGGTTACATAAAAAAGCCTCGCGTTTATGTAGATACTGGTTTTCTTTTGATAGATGTTCCATAGCTTCCAGTTCTTTCGATTTTTCTTTTAATGACTGGGCATAATTGCTTATATGATTTTGCAGGTTATTGTTCTCCAGTTTCAGCGTTTCATTCTGTTGTTGTATTTCTTGTCGTATTTTATTTTGTTCTTTCCATTGTTCTTTTATCTCTAGGCTTCCTTCCATTTGGATCGTAAGTTCTTCTATCCGCATTTTGTTGCGGTTTATCAATGTCTCATTTTCATGTATTTTCATAGTGAAATAACGAATTTTTTCTTCTTTCTCCGATATCTCTTGTTTTTGAGAAACTATTTTTCGTTGGTATAGATAGTTTGTTATTGCTATGATGAAAGACAAAATGATTAAGGCAATGAGCACATTGCGTATGATCCGGTCTTTCTTTATTTGTGACAGATTATTTTCATTGATTATTTTTTGCTGATCATATTTTTCTTGCATCTCTATTAATGCTTTATTGCGATCTGTTTTACCTATTGAATCTTGATAGAACCATAGCTTATTACTGTATTCTACTGCCTTTTTGTAATCTTTTTCTTCTTGACTAATATAATATAGTGCTTGATAGGCGCTACGGGCTGTATGGATATTAGGTGACAGGCAAGCTTGGTTTAGGTAAAAATATGCAGAATCGTACATTTTTAAATAGCGATAAGTATCTCCCAATGAAAATATTCTTTGATCAGTCTTTTTTATTTTAATACAATCTTTTGCATACTGAAGAGCCTTTTTATTTTCTCCTGTTTTAAGAAATAAAAAACTGGTTTCGTTCATGGCGCTTGCCAATATGGTAGGATAGTTATTCACTTGTCCTATTTTTATAGCTTTTTCATAATATTCTATCGCTTTATTATATTGTTTTTTCTGTGAAAATGCTCTGGCGATATATATGAAAGAGAAAGCTATGTATGTTTGGTTGTCGGATAGTTCGGCATTATGATGTGCTTTTTCAAAATATTCCATAGCATAATCATTTAGTTTTCGATACAGATACATTAGTCCTACCTCTGAATTGATAAGAAAGCCTAATTGATAATCATTTGTTTTCTCTATTTCAGTCGCTGCTTCTAGATAAAATGACAATGCATCTTCGGCATGATGACTTTCATGGCGCAAGATACCTTTATAATATAGCGCCAATGCCTTTCTTTGTGCATTATCATGTTTGGTGAAATAAGAGTAAGCGATATTTATTAAAGAATCGGATTGTTCAATTTGGTTTTTATATTGAGCTTGTGTCATCAATAATGCCCATGTGGCATATTGTTCATTTTCAGAAGGAATGTCAGGTTGTATGCCCTGTAATATATGCAGTGCGCTGTCGGGATATCTGTACATCATTGCTTCTGCCTTTGCCAATTCGGGTTGGAAGGCTGTGGGGTAGTTCTTGTTGTGTGTACAGGATATCAGACTGATAATTATGCTAATTATTAGCCCTGCATATTTGAAACTGCTCATAGTAATCATTTCTATATTATTGGCGATAGGAATCTTATGGGATATGTTGCGTAAGTGAATGAATTGGTTGATTTTATAGGAAAAGTTTGAAGATTGATGTTTTCTGATTTATCCTGCCATGGTATAATATAAAGGGATGTGCCTGAATTATTTTAAATACGGAATAAAAAATCAGGCATGTCCCTTCATTATAGCTGGGGTAACCCTTTGAATTGTCTGTATACCATTTTTAAAGTAGTTAAAATCCTAACTTTAATTTTACAAACTGTTTGATGAATTGTACTGTTCCATCAATCCCCAATACGGACGAATCAATGCATAAGTGATAAGTTTCGGCAGCTCCCCACGTTTTGTAACTATAATAATTATAGTAAGCCGACCGTTTTTTATCTGCTTTTTCCATCAATTCTTCAGCGGCTTCTGTAGAAATATGATGGATATGCATCAATCTTTCGATGCGTGCTTCTTTGGAAGCAGAAACGAATATATTAACGCAACGGGGATGGTCACGCAAAATGTAGTCGGCACATCTGCCGACAAACAGACACGATTGTTTTTCAGCCAGTTCACGTATTACGTCGCTTTGTATTTTGAACAAAGCGTCATTGCTCAGACAACTGCCATAGGGAATGGCTCCGTCGCTGATAAAAGGAAAACGTGTTCCGAACAGACCGCCGATAATGCTTTGAGAAGCTTTTTCATCTGCTTTTTCAAAGAATTCCTTGCATAGGCCGCTCTCTTCCGAAGCTAGTTTGATTAATTCTTTATCGTAAAAGGCGATACCAAACTCTTGGGCCAGTTTTTCGCCTATCTCTTTTCCTCCACTGCCTAGTTGGCGTCCTAGGTTGATAACATAATGCTCGTTCATAGTCGTTGTCTATTGATTATGTGGGCAAATATAAGGAAACTAATTTTTAATTCTTAATTTTCAACTTTTAATTTGTTACCGTGGGTCTTAAAAATCTTGAACTGGCGGTAAAGCATGATTCCTGCGACAACACTTGCCGCCAAGTCTGATATTGGCATACTCCACCAAATTCCTGCTGATCCCCAGCAAAGAGGGAGCAGGATGATGCTGGGAAGCAAGAATAATAATTGTCGGGTTAATGACAGGAAGATGGCTTTACCGGCCATGCCGATACTTTGAAAAAAATTGGACGTTACCATCTGAAACCCGATAATGGGAAAAAATATGACTACAATGCGTAAGCCGGTAGCTGATAGCTGTATCAGTCCCTCATGAGTGGTAAAAGCGGATACGGCCAATTCGGGCATCAGTTCACCTACTAGAAAACCGGTTGTTGTAACAGCGGTGGCGCCATAAATGGTAAGTTTTAATACCTGGTTTACACGATGATATTGTTGGGCGCCAAAGTTATAACCGGCTATGGGTTGCATTCCTTGATTCAGCCCCATCACAATCATGACGAACAGGAAAACAATCCGGTTTACAATACCAAATGCGCCAATAGCCAGATCGCCATCATATTCTTTCAAACCTTTGTTAATGAAAATTACAATGAAGCATGCTGCCAGATTCATCAGGAACGGAGACATACCGATAGCGATGGTGTTTTTTACGATTGTACCGCGCAGTTTGTAAATGCCTCGGCGGAGATGAAGCAACTCGTTCTTGTTGGTGAAGGTCTTGAATTGCCACACCAGTGAGATGATTTGGGCCAGAATGGTGGCAATGGCGGCACCCTGGATACCCCAATGGAATAGATAGATAAAGATAGGGTCAAGGATGGTATTGATAATTACTGTGGTGATGGTGGCTGTCATTGCTTTTTGTGGATGCCCCGAAGCGCGTAGTAAGGCATTCAGTCCCAAATACATGTGGGTTATAACATTGCCTAGCAGGATAATGACCATGTAGTCTCGTGCATAGGAGATGGTATCCGGGCTTGCCCCGAAGAAGTAGAGAATAGGATCAAGGAAAAGCAAGGTTAATATACTGAATCCTATACCTATAATAAAGTTCAGCGTAACTACGTTACCCAAAATGTTTTGGGCGGTAGCATAATCTTTCTGTCCTAATTTTACGGAAACTAATGTGGAGGCACCCACACCGACCAGTGAACCGAATGCAGCCGCCAGATTCATCAGCGGGAAGGTGATAGCCAGTCCTGAAATAGCCAAAGGGCCTACACCGTGACCGATGAAGATGCTGTCTACCATATTGTATAGGGAAGATGCCGTCATAGCGATAATGGCGGGTATTGCATATTGTAAAAGTAATTTTCCGATTGGTTGTGTTCCCAATTCTGTGGGGGTTCCTGTTTTTGCCATACTTTATTTTCTGTCTTTTTACCTGTTTAACCTGAATTCGGCTGCAAAGGTACACAAAAAATGAGTGTGAGGGAAAAGTTTGTTTATCTTTGCATTTAAAAAAATAAACGGAATAGAATTAATGAATAGTCAAAAAGGAATAGTGGGCTGCTTGCTATTGGCATGCACCTTACAAATGTCGGCACAAGTAAAAACGTATAAGTATCGTGTAAACTTTCGCGATAAGGCGGAAACAACCTATGCATTGGACAAGCCTTCGGCA
>OGFT01000325.1_pt1 | contig 10531 bp, 6 predicted proteins | sample 1571021 | NCBI WGS metagenome assembly OGFT01 (sample SAMEA2582029, study PRJEB24529) | metagenome | biome: Human gut stool | place: China | collected 2011 | reverse complement strand
CAACTTAGTCAGGAATAAATTTTCAAACTGACAACTATTTTCAGTACACCTCAAAACGTACTTGCGTTTCAAATAAAACGTACTTGCGTTTCAAATAAAACGCACTTGCGTTTGAACCTAAACGCACTTACATTTTTGGAAGCCTTATTTTTTCTATCAAAAACAAAGAATAATGACTCTTACTTTTCATCCGTTTTACCTGACTCATCTGTCTCGGAATACTGCGTAGGCAATACGCCAAACTGCTCCTTAAAGCACTTGGTAAAATAGCTGGAAGAGCTAAATCCAACCCGGTCGGCCACTTCCGACACGTTCAGTTTTCCGTCCTGAAGAAGCTGCGCAGCCCGTTTCAATCGGATGGTACGAATAAATTCTGTCGGAGTCTGACCAGTAATAGCCTGCAACTTGCGGTAAAGGTTCATACGACTCATTCCCATATCAGCACTAAGCTGTTCTACATTATATTCCGAGTTATCGATATGTTCTTCTATCAGCTTCAACGCTTTCTGAATCAATTGTTCATCAATCGAAGTAATCGTAATACGACTGGGATTGACACGCAATGTCTTACGAAACTCTTTCTTCCGGCCTTCCTGCTGCTCAATAAGCTGTTTGATACGTGCCAGCAACACATCAAAACTGAAAGGTTTGGATATATAAGAATCTGCCCCAACTGCATATCCGCTAATCTTCGCCTCATCTCCACTACGTGCAGTCAGCAAAATAACCGGAATATGAGAGGTCTGTACATTATGCTTGATGCGGCGGCATAGTTCCAGCCCATCTATCTTCGGCATCATAATATCACTGATTATCAAGTCCGGATTCTGTTCTATGGCAAGTTTCTCCCCTTCTTCACCGTCTGGTGCATCAATTACCTGATACGTTTCTGACAACTGCTCCTTGAGGAAATGACGAAAATCCTGATTATCTTCCACTATCAGCAATTTTTTCCGATTATCCAAAGGTATCGGAACTGGAGATGCTTCTTCCGATATTTTCAGATCCATCGGAATACGTACTATAAAAACAGCCCCTTTCCCAAATTGGCTTTCTACCTGAATGCTTCCCTCATGCAATTGTACATACTCTTTTACCAGATGAAGTCCGATTCCGCTTCCTACTTTGCTGTCATCTGCATGTTGCACCTGATAAAAACGTTCAAAAATATGTTCCAATGCTTCTGCCGACATACCTATTCCTGTATCAGCCACTGTGATATTCGCAAAAAGACGCCCTTCTATATGCTCTTCCGACAAAGAGAGTGTCACAGTCCCTCCTTCAGGAGTAAATTTGAATGCATTCGACAACAAATTATTAAGAATCCGATGCAACTTTTCATGATCAAAGTTCATGTACCAATGAGCCGATGAAAGTGCCAAACGAAAATCCAACTTCTTTTCTTTGGCAAAAGGCTGGAAATTAGCATACAATGTCGAAATAAACTCTTCCAAATCACCCGCTGTAAGATGAAGCTTTTCCATTCTCATCTCCATCTTACGGAAATCGAGCAACTGATTGACAAGTGTATATAGTTCCTGAGCATTTTTATAAACCATATCAAGCTGACGCAGTACTTGCTCATCTGTCACCTTTTTCCGAAGTACTTCCAGGGGAGTAAGAATCAAAGTAAGAGGAGTACGGAGTTCATGACTGATGTTGGTAAAGAAGCGGAACTTCAACTGATTCAGTTCCTCCTTCTGCTTCGCTGCCTGTTGCTCTTTCAGCCGGATTAGTTTTTGGTTATTTTTCCGGTACATATACCTCACTCCTAATATGGCAGCTCCTATCAAACATAAAAAATATAGCACAAATGCCCAGGCTGTTGTCCAAAATGGCGGACGAATACTCACGTGGAAAACTGATTCCGGACTCCACACATGATCGTTTCCGGCACTCATTACACGAAACGTATATTCACCGGGTAACAAATTATTATATACTACACTTCCCTGTCCTTTATTAGACGTTATCTCATTCCACTTTTTGTCAGCTCCCTCCAAACGATAACGGAAATAAGTCTGCGAAGGGTTTACAAAATTCAAGCTGGAAAAGTCAAAGGTCAGGAAATTTTCATCATAATTCAGTGTTACCGACCGTACCTTGTCAATTGACTGAGTAAACAAAACCCTGCCATGGTATTCTTCTCCACATGAAACAGATTCGTTGAACAAACGAAATCCGGTAAACAAAGGAGAAATAGCACAAGGAGTAAACACCACGTTTTCAGGAGAAAACAAATAGAACCCATCCATCCTACCGAAACAAATTTCTCCTTTCCGTGTCCGCATGGAACAAAACTCATACAAATCATCCCACTCACGACTGTGATTGCGATCCAGACAAACTACTGTATATTCATTCTGCCCATCTTCTTTTGCTACACTTACCTTATATAATGCATTGATTGTGGCAATCCAAACCTCATTATTATAATCTTCCTGCATGCCCTGAATAGTCAAATTTTCAAACCCATGTTCTTCCCCCAACACATCAATCTTCCAGTCTGGAGAAAGTACCTTTATTCCATACTGGGTACCCATCCACAGCAATCCCCGGCTGTCGTTCAGCATGCAATTGTATTTCTCGCCTGCTAAAATCTGAAACGGATCATTGCCTTTTATATGTCCAGGAATGTAAAGACTATCTTTCTTTATGTCATAAAAATAAATTCCATTGTCTGCTCCTACCACCAAACGCCCGGAAGCATCAAAAGACATCGTATTAGCAATCTTAAATCGAGACAATTCAGGGTATTTGTCAACCAGCAGTTCCAACTTGCCTGACCGGATATCAAACCTCCCAACTCCACCGTTTACACTCACCCACAGATTACCCTCTATGTCTTCGGTCAGCGTACGAATATTATTCAAGTCCATCCCTTCACGAACCGGGAATAGATAATGTGAAATTTCACCTTTATCTATACAATAAAGTCCGTCCATATAAGTACCAAACCACATTCTTCCTTTCAAGTCCTTATAGGCAGTTCGAAACAATCCATTGCTCAACTCCTTAAACGGACAACTTACCGATGTCCGGTCGGCCGACAAACGATAAAGTCCTACAGATGTACCTAAAAAGATAGAGGAATCATCGGCTTCCAACATACATAACACATCATCACTACCCCAATCGCCTGCAATATTCTTCTTATTGTATAAAGTAAAATTACTCATGCTGGAATGGTAATAGGCTAATCCTCTGTTAAACAAACCGGCCCATACGGTTCCGCTCTTTTTATCTACATAAATACTATGTACGTTCGTATATCCTCTTCCTCCTAAGGTAGAGTGAAAAGGGTCAGCCGAAAAAAACGAGAAATTATATTTATCTATTAAAAATATACCACGACTTGATGTCCCAACCCAGGCATTACCCGACTTTTCTACATCACATGAAGTAATTTCCCCAAAAGGAGAAGGAAGCTCTATTTCTTTCCAGGCATGGATGGCATTCATATAAAAAATAACCCCTTCATTCCACGCAATCCAGAAGTCACCGCTGTCCAGTATCCGGATTACTACCTGCAGGTCGGCCTTCAAACGATTCTGCAGGAAAGTTTCCTGTCGGATAAATTTCTTCTGATTCCGGTCATAGGCACGCAGCAAGCCATTTTCATGCAGTATCCAGCTCACACTACCATATGACTCCACTGCCATCAGAGTACCATTTCCATTCAGAAATTGCCGGTCTTCTCCCATGGTCTGCAACTGATGGTTCTTTGTATCATAAAGGAGTACACGCAAAGATTCCGTCACCAGCCAGACATGAAGACTGGAATCAATGAACACATTTGAAATCTTTTCTTTTACGCCCCATCCGGCTAAAAGCGTATCCGGCTGAATAAATTCGCCCTTATCCAAATCAAAGATTTTCAAGTTTCCTTTTTCTTTCAGCCAAATTCTTCCGTCGGCATCCAGATACTGAAGAGGAATGACTGATTCCTGGTCAATGCCATAGACCGGAGCCTTCCACAACGGATAGATGGTGGAATTAGTTCAGAAGTAAAAACTAAATAAGGAAGTCGTACGTACTCCCAAACGCCCGTCAGGAATTCCAAATACATTTTTCACATAATTGTCGGGAAGTCCGTCACGAATACCTATATGACGGAACGGGAAAGTATTCACAGCTTGTATTCCTAAACATAGTAATATACATATTACGGCTAAAACCAGTCTTTTCATGTCGATGTACTTCTATATTACAAATGTATAAAGCTATATACGAACCAGAAAAGATTTTTACGTGAGATTTCTGCATTTTTCCGCAAAAAAATAACCGTCGCCCGATTTTCTGCTTCGGACGACGGTTATACTTTATAACAAACGACACAGATTAATAGCTGTGCTCATCTTCTTTGATTTCTTCCATGGTCAACGGCTTACGGTCGATGGCACGCCATGCATAAATAATGTAGGCCAGCACAAAGGGAACTAAAATAGATACATAAGCCATGGTTTTCAGGGTAAACTGACTGGAACAGCTGTTGGCAATGGTCAGTGAGCTCTGTAAATCGGCCGTAGATGGATAATAAGCAGTATGATTATAACCTACGACCAACAGCAAGGCCAGTACCGTCAGTACCGTACCCACACCGGCAAACCAGATACCGCGGGTATAGGTCTTGCAGAAAATGCTTTTTCCCAAGCCATACAACACCCCGACTACTCCTAACAGGAACAACACCAACAGATAAGGCATGACCATAAAATTGTGGAAATACTTGAAGGGTTCCATCACAATCTGCCCCGTTTCCGGATTAACGGCAAACCCATCTTTCAGTAAGGTGTGAATCACAAATGCCAGGAAGAATACAAGGAAGGGCACCGCATCGGCTATCAGTTGACGGCGGAAACGGGCATTCAACGCTTCATGACGGATGTTGTTAATGAAGTAGAGGTTTCCCAGCAAGCGGGCAAGGAAGAGTACCGCAAATCCTAGAATGAGGTTCCACGGGTCGGCAAACGCATCCAACCCATGCCATCCGTTACCCCAATGGCTGATGACCGGCATCATTTCGTCGGTAAGGTTTCCTTTGCTCACCACAAAGTTGGAGCCGTTGAAGAAGGTCGCGACAGCCGCTCCCAACAATAACGGACCCACAATGCCATTCAGCACCAGGAAGAACTGATAGGTACGCTTGCCTAACCAGTTGCCGAGTTTCGACTGAAATTCGTAGGACACAGCCTGAAGCACAAAACTGAAGAGAATAATCATCCATAACCAGTAAGCTCCTCCGAAGCTGGTGCTATAAAACAAAGGGAAAGAAGCAAAGAAGGCTCCTCCGAAAGTGACCAGAGTGGTAAAGGTAAATTCCCATTTACGTCCGGTGGAATTGACCAGCAACGTACGTTCTTCTTCGGTACGTCCCAAGCAATAGAGCAAGGAGTTTCCTCCCTGTACGAACAGCAAAAAGACCAGCAAGGCTCCTAATAAGGAAACCAGAAACCACCAGTAATGCTGCAAGAATATATAAGTTGAATCCATATTTTTCGGTTTTAAAATGATGTATCGGTTAGTTTATTTTTCGTCCGGACCTTTACGGATGGCTTTTACCATAATACCGATTTCGGCAATAAGCAGCACGGTAAACATGATAAGGAAAATGAAGAAAGTGGTTTGCACGGAGCCTGTTTCCAGTTTTGACACCGCCGCATTGACGGGCAGCAAATCCTGAATCGTCCAAGGCTGACGTCCCATCTCGGCCACAATCCATCCTGCCTGACTGGCAATGTAAGCCAACGGAATGCTCCACAAGGAAATCCAGTGCAACCAGTTAAGTTCAGCCAGCCGTTTTTTCCACACGAGGAATAAAATAACCAGGAAGAACAGTATGAAATACATACCTAACCCTACCATCACGCGGAAAGACCAGAAAAGCAGACCTACATGAGGTACAAGGTCTTCTTTGTTCTGAATGTATCCGTAGCCGAAATAAGGCATGTATTCCTTCAAGGCACTGCGTGCAATCTGCATGGAAGCCTCATCGCCTTCCTCTTTTGCCCGACGGAAATCGGCCAGTGCGGTAATAGCTTTCTTACCATTCACCATCTTTTCATCTGCCGAAAGAGCCGTTGAACCATCAGGTAATGTATAGCCTCCTTCCAGCAGGTTGTTGATACCCGGCACATATCCTGCCGTGCTATGCGTAGCAAGGAAAGAAAGCATTTCGGGTATCTTGATGGAACCTACCACCGTCAGAGGTTCATGCGTGCCTCCTTCATAAAGCGCTTCCATGGCGGCCAATTTCATAGGTTGTACCTGAGCCACCTGATATGCGGACTTATCGCCTGTACCGGCTGTTACCAGGGCAGCAAACAATCCGACTGCCGCTGCCACCTTCATGCTGGCAAGTGCAAATTCTTTTTCGCGTTTACGAATCAGGTACCAGGCACTGACTCCGATGACGAAAGCGGCTCCGAGCATCCAGCTACTTAATACGGTATGGAAAAATTTCACCACTGCCACTGGCGAGAAGGCCACTGCCATGAAATCAACCATTTCATTTCGCATGGTTTCCGGATTAAATTCCATTCCTACCGGATACTGCATCCAGGAATTAGCCACCAGAATCCACCAGGCCGAAATAGTGGCTCCTAAACCAGTAAGCCAGGTAGAAGCCAGATGAAAACCTTTACTCACCTTGTGCCATCCAAAAAACATGACAGCCACAAAAGTAGCTTCCATGAAGAAGGCTAAAATACCTTCTATGGCCAGTGGAGCACCGAATATGTCACCTACAAACCAGGAATAGTTACTCCAGTTCGTACCAAACTGAAACTCCAGAATCAAACCGGTTGCCACTCCAATGGCAAAGTTTATTCCAAACAGTTTCATCCAAAACTTTGCCGTACGCTTCCAGAATTCATTTCCTGTACGTACATACAATGTCTCCATTGTAGCCATAATCACAGCCAGCCCTAAAGTCAGCGGCACAAACAGCCAATGGTAAATGGCGGTCAAGGCAAATTGTGCCCTCGACCAGTCAATCATTGAAGTGTCGATTGTTTCAAGCATAAGAAATTACTTTATCAGTTACTAATATAAAAAGGTATAGTTATTCTGCCATCCGGTTTGTCAGCTCCAGGCCCACATAGTCCTGCTTCTCGGTTTCCGTCTTTCCTTTCAGGAAGGAAGGGAAGAAAAACAGTTTCAACACAAAAAACATGACAAAAAGCTTTATCAGGATAATCGCCCAAAGGACACGTCCCCAGGTCATCTCCCGAAAACCATCACGATAAAAATAAAAAACACGAATGAGATTCTTTTTAATCATAGTCTATTTTTATAATGATTACAAAGTAAATACTTTATCGGGAAAAAACAAGGGTTTATCGAGATATTCTGTGGGTAAATCTATCTATTTTGCCTCTTTTTTTATTATGAAATACATTTGCAATGTAAAAATTAAACGAAATATGAAAAAAAGAGAACTCATTTTCTTCGCCGCGCTCGCGACTTTCTTGTCGGCAAATGCACAGGAAAAACAAATCTGGTCGCTTGAAGATTGCATAAACTATGCGCTGGAGAAAAATATCCAGTTACAGCAGAACAAGATTTCCTTACAGGAAAGCGAAGTGGATGTAAAGACAGCAAAGGCTGCACTCTTTCCAAGCCTCTCATTCAACACCGGACACAACATTGTGAATCGTCCTTATCAGGAAAACAGCGCCACAGTCAGTGGTACTGAAATCATCAGCAGTAACAATAAAACTACCTATAACGGCAGCTACAGTTTATCTGCACAATGGACATTATGGAACGGCGGACAGCGCCTGAACAACATCAAACAGCAAAAGAAGAATCAGGAAATAGCGGAACTGACCGTAGCCGAAACGGAAAATACGCTCAAGGAAGAGATTACCAAACTTTTCCTGCAGATTCTGTATGCAGATGAATCAGTAAACATTAATAAGGGTACGCTGGAAGTAAGTAAAGCTACCTATGAACGCGCTAAAGAACTTTTTAATCAGGGTAGTATTTCGAAAGCAGATTTGGCCCAACTGGAAGCACAGGTCGGTAATGACCAATACCAGCTGGTAACCTCCGAAAGCTCACTGAGAAACTATAAACTTCAACTGAAGCAAATGCTGGAACTGGACGGAAACATGGAAATGGAGCTGGAACTTCCGGTACTTGACGATGAAAAAGTGATGCAGCTGCTCCCCAATCAAGACGAGGTTTACCAAACGGCACTGGCCAACCGTCCGGAAATACAAAGCAGCAAGCTGAGTATTGACAATTCCAAGTTGGCTATTTCTGCTGCTAAAAGCGGTTACTATCCAAGTATCAGTCTGTCGGCGTCTACTTCCAATACAACCAATAATGCAAGTCAGAACAACTGGGCACAACAGATGAAATACGGATGGAACAACATCATCGGCCTTACAGTGAGTGTACCTATCTTTAATAACCGACAGACTAAAAGTGCAGTAGAAAAAGCTCAGTTCCAATACAACTCTTCGCTGCTGAACTTGCAGGACAAGCAAAAAGAGCTTTACACCGAGATTGAAACGCTCTGGCTGGATGCACTCAATGCGCAGCAACAATATGCAGCAGCCGAAGTGAAACTGAAAAGCAGTCAGACCAGTTTTGATATGGTCAGTGAACAGTTCAGACTGGGCATGAAAAATACGGTTGAACTGCTGACCGAGAAAAATAACCTGCTCAGTGCACAGCAGCAACGGGTTCAGGCTAAGTATATGGCTATTTTGAATCGTACATTACTCGATTTTTATGCAGGAAAAGACATTGAATTATAATCACCAAACAATATGAACAAGAAAAAAATAATTTTGACAGCCGGTGTCGTACTCGTGCTGGCTGTAGCAGGATTCTGGATTTTCGGAAAGAAGAATGCACAGGGCAAGGTAGACTTCGTGACTGAAAAAGTTACACGAGGAAATATCAGCAATTCCATTACAGCTACAGGAACCATTGAACCGGTCACTGAGGTAGAGGTCGGTACACAGGTTTCAGGTATCATTGACAAAATATATATTGACTATAACTCTGTAGTAAAGCAGGGTGAAGTGATAGCCGAAATGGATAAAGTAACGCTGCTCAGCGATTTACAATCAGCGCAAGCTACATACAACGGCGCCAAGGCCGAATACGACTACCAGCAGAAACTATACACGAGAAACAAAGCACTACACGAGAAACAGCTGATCAGTGAAACAGACTACGAACAAAGCGTGTACGATTATGAACGTGCTAAAAGTACATACGAACAGACGCAAGCAGCCTTAGCCAAAGCGGAACGGAATCTTTCATACGCCACTATCACTTCTCCGATTAATGGTATTGTAACGAGCAAGGATGTGGAAGAAGGACAGACCGTAGCATCCGGTTTCGAAACTCCGACACTGTTCACCATCGCTGCCGACTTGACCAAGATGCAGGTGGTGGCCGATGTGGATGAAGCCGATATTGCCGGGGTGGAGGAAGGAGCCCGTGTAACCTTTACCGTGGATGCTTATCCCGACGATGTGTTCGAAGGAGTAGTCAGACAGGTTCGTTTGGGAAGTACGAACAGCACGAGCAGCAGCTCTTCAACAACCACCAGTACCATTGTAGTTACTTATGAGGTAGTGATAACAGCTGATAATCCCTATTTGAAACTGAAACCGCGTCTTACCGCCAACGCTACCATTTATACATTGACCAAGGATAATGTGTTGACCGTTCCCAACAAGGCTTTGCGCTTTACTCCCAACAAAGACATAGTGGGAGGTCGTAAGATAAACGATTGTCAGAGCAGTCATAAAGTGTGGACACTGGATAACAATACCTTTACCGCCCATCCTGTGAAAATAGGTATTACTGATGGCAGCAAGACAGAGATTGTGAGTGGCATCACTGAAAATACGCCGGTAGTGACAGAAACGGTAGTGAAAGGTGCTATGCCTGGAATGGAAGAGCCGTCTGCCGGAGAAGGTGAGAGAAGTCCGTTCATGCCAGGCCCTCCGGGAAGCAATAAGAAAAAGAACAAGTAATAAAAGGTAATGCTTCCGTTTACATTGAAAGAATAAATCATATGAAAAAGATAATCGAATTACAAAATATAAAACGGAACTTCCAGGTAGGCGATGAAACCGTCCACGCTCTGCGTGGCATCTCTTTTACCATTTATGAAGGAGAGTTTGTCACTATCATGGGTACTTCTGGTTCCGGCAAGTCCACTCTGCTGAATACTTTGGGATGTCTTGATACCCCTACCAGTGGTGAATACCTGTTGGATGGTGTGTCCGTGCGTACCATGAGCAAACCTCAGCGGGCTGTGTTGCGCAACCGTAAAATAGGTTTTGTATTTCAGAACTATAATCTGTTGCCTAAGACGACTGCCGTAGAGAATGTGGAGTTGCCCTTGATGTATAACTCGTCCATATCGGCTTCCGAAAGACGGAAACGTGCCATTGAATCACTGATAGCCGTGGGGCTAGGTGACCGTTTGGAACATAAATCCAACCAAATGTCCGGCGGACAGATGCAGCGTGTGGCCATTGCCCGTGCTCTGGTGAAT
>OGFT01000298.1_pt1 | contig 11306 bp, 7 predicted proteins | sample 1571021 | NCBI WGS metagenome assembly OGFT01 (sample SAMEA2582029, study PRJEB24529) | metagenome | biome: Human gut stool | place: China | collected 2011 | reverse complement strand
ATCGCTTACCTGCCCCGAGACACGGACACCAAGCTCCACACGTGCCAACAAGGTGAAATTCAAATCGGTGACATTCCGTGCGGACAAATACCTGAAGCATCAGTTGAGCGACGTCAAGACCGAGCGTTCGAAATACAAGCCGCACTCCATGCCGGTAACCAAAGAGAGTATAGACGAAGCACTGACGGAATACTTCCTGACAAACAGCGTGCTGACACGCCGGAAGTTTGAATCGTTATGCGGACTGACACGAGCTACCGCGGGACGTTATATCGCTCAGTTGGCGAAAGATAAAAAACTGCGCAATATCTCCATTCCGCGCAACCCCATCTATGAGCCGATGCCGGGATTCTACGGAAAAGAGAAATTGCCCGAACCGGAGAACGAAACGGAAAACGTATCGGCAACAAACGACACGGACCTGACAATAAAGTAAATATACAACGAAACAATATAATAGAAAACTTCTACAAACGAAGCTCAAACCATAAAGAGCTGAAACTTCTACACTAGGCTGAAGGAATTCCGGGAGGAAATCCTTCAGCCGCTTTTCTTTATTGACGGGCGTTTGCGAAGAGGCTGAAGGATTTGAAAAAAAAAACAGGGGAACCCCGGGGGGAGATCCTTTTCACCCCCCCAGCCATACCAGCATGGGCAAGTAATCCTTTAAGGAAACACGAAGCAGCTTCAATGCCTGCTGGATGCGGTAAGCCACCGTCTGTGGTGACACATCCAACACTTCAGCAATTTCTTTATAACTCAGTTCCTTAAAGCGATGCATCACAAAGGCTTCCCGATAACTGTCGGGAAGAGCAACCATCGCCTCCTTTATTTTCCGGTCCAATTCCTCAAAACGACCATAGTCCACTTCACACAATGCCGCCTGTGTCCGCTCATAAAAGGCAGCTTCCGCCTTGGTTTTCACCTGTTCCCGCGTCAAGTGGTTCAAGACCCTCCGATAAGTCATTTTGAACAAATACTGATTCAATGAAGACTCGATTATCAAATCCCCACGATTCTCCCACAGCCATAACATCACCTCCTGAACAATCTCTTCGGCATCTTCCAGCGACACCAAGCGGTGAGCATAGGCACACAGCATAGGATAGTACTTTCTGAATAAATGGTCAAAAGAATTACCATCCCCCTGTCGGAGAGCATTAAACAAAGACAAGTCTTCCACGGTATGATTCATAGTATAATAACTGTTTTCCTTGTGTACAAAGATAGTTGTTTTTATCGGAAAAAACTTTTTTTTTAAAAAAAGCACTTTTCGTTTAGATACCTTTCATTCTCGCTTGTCTTAATAATATAAAGGAAAACATTAAAGTATAATTCATGGAAAACCATACCGATATAGAAACTTTGTTGACCAAGTATTTCGAAGGAAACACCACTCCGCCGGAGAACGAACAGATAGAAGCCTGGCTGAATGCCGATGAGGAGCATTTGCGTATAGCCAAGCAGCTGAATACGCTCTATCTGGCTGTAGACACACAGCACATCACAAAGAAGATAGATACGGAAAAGGCATTAGACAAGGTAAAAAGCAGAACAAAAGTTAGAAACCTGTCCTGGTGGGGATGGACACAACGCATTGCGGCCATCCTGTCCGTTCCCCTCCTGATAGGTGTATTGGCTCTGTATACGGACAGACAGCAGCCGGTAGTCACCGCTCAGATGGTGGAAATAAAAACCAATGCAGGCATGACTACCTCCGTCCTGTTACCGGACAGCACGGTAGTTCACCTCAATTCGGAATCCTCCCTCCGCTATCCCACCTTTTTTGCCGGCGATGTACGCCAAGTGGAATTAAACGGTGAAGCTTATTTCGATGTGACCCAACATCCCCGGAAACGATTCATCGTTTCCACCCCTCACCATTCGCAGGTGGAAGTGTACGGAACAAGTTTTAATGTAGAAGCATACGGTAATGAAACTCCCATTTCCACCACGCTTATCGAAGGCAGCGTAGGGTTTATTTATAAGAATAGCAAAGGAAAATTTCAAAAGAGTATGCTCTCCCCCAGACAGAAGCTGGTTTATTCTCCACAAACCGGAGATATCAAGTGCTACGCTACCTCGGGCGAATCGGAGATTTCATGGAAAGACGGCAAGCTTATCTTTAATGACACTCCGCTGGATGAAGTGCTGCACATGCTTGGAAAGCGGTTCAATGTGGAATTCGTATTGTCCAACAAGGGGCTGAAAGGCTGTTCGTTCACAGGAACATTCACCCATCAGCGTCTGGAGCGTATTATGGAATATTTCCGGATTTCTTCCCACATACGCTGGCGTTACATTGACAGTGCAGATATAAAGACGGAAAAGCTGAAAATAGAAGTGTACTAATATACGTTTAACCCTTAATTTAAATACTAGAAAAATGAACAGACAACAGGCTCCCTAAACAAAAACATACGGGAGGATATTGGCGTATCACCCCGTATGAAAAAATCATCTTTCCATGCTTGTTTGGCGACAAGCAAAGACAACATTTTATTCACTTTATCTCAATTACAAAATTATGAAAATTTATTTTAGCGTCCAATTATTATGGATGATAAAGTCGTGTAGGTTAATCTTAAATAAAACTCCATTACCTATGAAACTGAGTGTACTCTTTTTAATCTGTTCGCTAAGTATGACTTATGCGGCAGAGTCGTATGCGCAAAAGACCATGATCAGTCTTGAAGTGCGTAATGAAACAGTTGGCACTGTGTTGGAAAAGCTGAAAAAAGAATCGGGGTTTGATTTCTTCTTCAACAATAAACACGTAGATCTGAAACGTATTGTATCAGTTTCGGCAAACAACAATAATATCTTCAAGATATTGGATCAGATTTTCGCAGGAACGAATGTGAAGTATTCGGTGCTTGAAAAGAAAATCATTCTTTCTACTGAGATTGTGCAAGGAATACAGCAAGAACAAAATAAGGTGACAGGTATTGTGAAAGATAATGCGGGTATTCCCATCGTCGGTGCAACGATTATGGAAAAAGGAAGTACAAACGGCACAGTTTCTGATCTTGACGGAAACTTTAGTCTTCAAATGAACAGTCAAGGAACAATACTCATTTCTTACATCGGTTATATTACACAAGAAATTAAAGTCGATAAAAATGATAAGCTTATTATAACATTAGAAGAAGATACAGAAACATTGGACGAAGTAGTGGTGGTAGGCTATGGTGCCATACAAAAACGTTCGGTATCCACCGCCATCTCAACTGTAAAGGGAGGAAAAATCTCAGAGATGCCGACATCAAATATATCACAAAGCCTTGTGGGTATGTCGTCAGGTATCACCTTACAACAAATCAGTGGAGAGCCGGGAGCCGCTCCGGCAATCCGGGTCCGAGGAGCAGGCTCCATCAATAGCGGAAATGACCCCTTATTTGTAATCGACGGTTACCCCACAACAGACGCAGAACTTTTTAATAATATCAACCCTGCAGACATTGCTGACATTCAAATACTAAAAGATGCAGCCTCCTCTGCCATTTATGGTTCCAAAGCAGGAAACGGTGTAATTATTGTCACTACTAAACAAGGACAAACAGGAAAACCTAAAGTTAGTTTTTCCACACAAGTAGGATGGAGTGAAGCCCAAAATTATGTGGACGTACTAGAAGCTGATGATTATATGGACATGATCATTGAAGCACGTACAAACAACGGAAGTATTCAAAATTTTCCCAAGTTGATTCAGATGAGAGAGAGTGGGAATTACGAAAACACGAACTGGCAAGATGCCATATTCCGTAATGCACTGAATTATAGAGGAACAGCAACCATTACAGGAGGTACAGAAGTTTTAAAATACAACTTCTCTGCCAACTATCAAAATGAGGATGGCATCCTGTTAAACTCTTTTTACAAAAGAGTCGGAATCAAAGGAGGATTTGAAGCAAATTTATCAAAGAAAATAAAACTAGGAGTCAATTTCAGTACAACCTATAGCAAAAGACGCCTCCAACAACCAACCGGTGGAAATACTGAAGACGTAACAGGCGTAATTGCCCAGGCATTGTCTATGCCACCTATACTTCCTGTTTACCAGAATAACGGAGATTATACTCAAATAGCTCAACATTATGCAGACTTAGGACTTAATAACCAACTTCGCAATCCTGTTTCGAATTTACTAGAAAATCGAAATGACAAATGGTCTATCCGCACAATGTCCAATGCCTATTTTGAAGTAAAACCCATTAAAGGACTGACATTACGCACATCGGTAAACTTTACGACTAATGCAGCAAAACAAGATTATTACCAATCTGCCTTTTTACTAGGTAAAAGTTATACAGGTAACAAATCCACACCGGATTTGACTAGCATAGACGGTTACCGTCTGTCTGGATTTGGTTATAATGCCTATTGGTCCACTACAGCAACTTATGATGTTACATTTAATGAAAAACATCATTTGAACACCATGATCGGATATGACTTCGAATACAATAGTGATTTTGAAGTACAACAAGACGATCGGACTGATTCTGATAATCCCATTGCCTATAACAATACATCTATTACCAACGTAAATGGAGCGAAACTGTGGACAGGTTCTTCCGAATACTCCAACTATGTATTTGACGCCATGTTTGCCCGTCTAGTGTATGATTATAATTATAAATATGTCCTTTCAGGTTCTGTCCGTCGCGACCGTTCCAGCAAATTCGGACCGGACAAACGCGCAGGATGGTTTTATTCGGGTTCATTGGCATGGAATATAACCGAAGAAGACTTTATGAAAGATATACACTGGCTCGACATCGCTAAATTACGTGCCAGTTATGGAATAACAGGTAATGATCAGATAGGAAATGATTATGCATGGATATCTACTATCAGTTCAGACCAAAATGTGGTGTTTGGTACAACAGCCATACCTACTTATTATCCTAGCGGTTATTCAAACCGACAATTAGGATGGGAGAAAAACAAACAAATGGACTTAGGGTTTGATATTGGCGTATTCAATGCCTTGAATATAGTAGTAGATCTCTACAAGAGGACTAGTGACATTGTGATGCCAGCCAATATTCCTAATTTCAATGGTATAGCAGGCAGCGTTTATATGAATGCCGGACAAATTGAAAATAAAGGTATAGAAATCCAAGTTTCCGCCACTCCGTTTAAAGGAGATTTTTCCTGGGAAACGACTCTTAGTTGGTCCAAAAACAATAATAAAATTCTTTCACTTGCCAACAATCAAAATCAACTTGCCAATGCAAGTGCAGGAACCAAATGGGGAAATGTAATGAGAAACTATGTAGGACGTCCGATGGGTGACATGTATATGCTAAAAGTTATAGGCACATTTAATACAGAAAAAGATTTAGCCCAATATGCTAAAAACGGGACTCAGGATATTGGAGATTTAATATTTGAAGATTATAATAAAGACGGCACTATTGACGTCAACGATTATCAATTGGTAGGGAACTATCAACCGGATTTTACCTTTGGATGGAATAATACTTTTATTTATAAAGATTTCGATTTGGCGGTCACTATTGACGGACAATGCGGAGGTAATGTAATTTATGCAGCCGCACGTGCTTTTTCTTTAAACCGATACGATGACAATGTACTAGCTGAATCCGGATTAGGACGCTGGAAGTCATCAACCGATCCCGGAAACGGAAGGTCACACAAAGCTGGGACAAATAACCTAGGCAGCAATATTGGCCCCTCCACAAGATATCTTTATGATGCAGACTTTCTACGTATCCGTAACGTATCCCTTGGATATACATTACCGAAAAAATTCTGTAAAATAATAGGCATAGAAAATATGCGCATCAGTGCTAATGTACAAAACCTATGGACTTTTGACAAATATCCAGGTTATTCCGTTGAAGCAAATTATGAAGGGAACTCCGCCACAAACAACGGGGTGGACTTTGGTGGATATCCCATCTCCCGCACATTTACTTTCGGTCTTAATTTTAACTTTTAACAACGATACAATATGAAAACTTTCAATAAATTAATTTCATTTGCGATCATTTCCATGACAAGCCTTACCTATACCGCTTGTAGCGACGGATTTTTTGACCGTTACCCTACCGATTCCATGCAAATGGAAACCTATCTGAAAAATGATGCAGAACTGCAAAACATACTTCTCAATGGTTATTATCACCTACAGGACATCACACTAAATGTGAATTATGTTAATAGTTTGGCTACAGATGAAGGATACGACTATAAAAAAAATAACTCCCTTGATCACATCAGTCTGAACGAAAGTACATGGGATGCGACTTTAGGAATCACTAGTGAAATATGGGAACATTGTTTCAATATGATAAACCGCTGCAACAATGTTCTTCAAAAACTAGATAATGCCTCGGAAACGAACAGAACACAATATGAAGGTGAGGCTAAGTTTCTCAGGGCGTATGCCTATTTCACGCTTGTAAGACTTTTTGGAGCAGTACCTATCACTACAGATCCAATAGATGATTACTCAACCCTTTATGATTATGGACGGAGCAGTGTGAACGAAGTCTACAGCTTGATAAAAGACGACTTGAAAACAGCTATAGCCAATCTGCCAAACTACTATTCCGCCAATAACATGCAAGGACGAGCGACAAAAATAGCAGCTTATACCATGCAAGCAGACGTTTTTATGACATTGCAGGATTTTAATTCAGCTAAAAATTCTTTAGAAAACATTCTGGATTATGCCAATCAAAATAAGGAAAAATTAGATTTAGAAAATGATGTCTTACAGATTTATGCTTCAGACAACCCAATGGGAAAAGAAATCATTTTTGCTGCTCAATACAACAACGGTGCAACAGTAGTGGCTAACCCACTTATGGGACGTTGCATACCAGCAGCTCGACCATCTACTCAGCCCGCTTACATTTATCCAGACGGAACCAGTTCTACCATCACTGTTTCACAAGGCACCAGTTGTCTGTTAATGACATGGGAACTTTACAATACATTCAAAGCCAACAGTAATGACCAACGCTTTCAAAAATTAATATACAATGGAATTTATACAGATGACATATCAGTAGCCAGCAACGAGGTAGACATCACAGAAGAAGGATACACTTACCTTCCTGTCACATTAAAATATTTCGACTTTGGTAATGAGGGTATGACAACTTGTGCTTGTGGTAACGACAATATCATTTATCGATATGCAGATGTATTGTTAATGTATGCCGAATGTTTAAACGAAACCGGCAATACCCCATCTGCCGCCAACTATCTAAATATGGTAAGGACTCGTGCCGGACTATCAAATACAACTGCTACAACACAAAAGGAAATGAGTATAGCCATCGAAAATGAAAGAATGTTGGAACTATGTTTTGAAGGACATAGATGGTATGACTTAATCCGTCGGGGAAGAATTACAGAAGTAATGGAAAAACATTTTAGCCACCGTACACAAGGACTCAACCCTACATTTCAGTCCAGTAATAATGGAATGAATGTAAGTAGTCCATCCGACATCACCGGCACACCTACAACATGGAAGTGGACGGGAACATCCGCTGCTGTTCTGTTTGGAATCCCTTACGACCAAATTCAGCTTTCAAACAATTGGGAGCAAAATGAGTTATATTAATCCTTTATCCATAAAATATGAAAAATAATATCTTAACCGGCAGTTTATATACTGCCGGTATCCTTCTACCCCAAATTACCTTTGCAGAGATTCAAAATGACAAAGTAAGTCCAGACAGACCGAATATTATCTTTATTTTAGCAGACGATATGGGGTATGGAGATTTATCCTGTTACGGCAATCAATATGTAAAAACACCTAATATTGACCAACTAGCCGGTTCAATCAATGTTATGCAGGAAGCGGTATTAGTTCACCATCCAGATGTGCATTGCTGACTGGTAAAAATACAGGAAATACCCGTATACGGGATAACATGTGTACAGCCGGAGGTATTGCCGGAATCAAAATAAATCCCAATGGTGATTCCACCATTGTCAGGAGAGCTAATCTATTACCACAAGATACAACCATTGCCACCGTATTAAGCGCAGCGGGTTACCGAACTTGCTTAGTAAACAAATGGCATTTAGATGGCTACGATAAAGGAGCCTCTCCTAATCATCGCGGATTTGACGAATTTTATGGATGGACTATCTCTACGGTACACAGTAACTCTCCTTATTATTATCCCTATTATCGTTTCCACGGTGACTCACTCATCCACATCCCAGAAAATGCAAATGGAAAACATGGTATTCATAACAACGACTTGAGCACAAACGATGCCATCGCTTTTATAAAAAGGAATAAAGACAATCCTTTTTTTCTTTATTTAGCTTTTGACGCCCCTCATGAACCCTATAATATAGATCAAACAGCATGGTATGAAGGACAAGAAACATGGGAGCCTAATACCAAACGCTATGCTTCATTGATTACTCACATGGATGCTGCTATCGGACGTTTATTAAACGAACTAGAACAACTTAATTTACGAAAGAATACATTAATTATTTTTGCCTCAGACAATGGGGCCGCTATCCAAGCTCCTATTAAAATATTAAATTGCAATGCTGGATTCAAAGGTCGAAAAGGAATGCTTTACGAAGGTGGGATCCGAGTACCTTTCATTGTCAATCAACCAGGAATGGTACCTATACAAACACTAGACAATCTTATCTACTTTCCAGATATGATGCCCACATTAGCAGCATTGGCTAAAGGAACGAAGCATTTGCCAAAACAAATTAACGGTATAAACATCTTACCGCTTTTCTATGGAAAGCAAGTTGATACAGACAACCGCTTATTATATTGGGAATTTCCAGGGAAACAACGTGCAGCCAGAAAAGGAGATTGGAAGTGTGTAACCATCCATCCTAATCAACCTCTAGAATTGTATAACTTGAAAGAAGATCCAGAAGAGACGAATAATCTCGCCCAAAAATACCCTAGACGAGTAAAGGAGTTCGATGAAGAAATGCAAAGAATGCATATTCCTACCCCCAATTGGCCTCAACCAGGAGAACAATTCTGAAGTCTATATGTAGAACGAGGGCTAATGCAGTCCTCGTTCTACATATAACTACAAATAATTTTATTAGCAAAAGTATATACAAACATTTTTATACATCCATTTTTAAATAGAATTCTGTTGAACACTAAAAAAACTATTTTCACTGATAACAATGAGATTCTTATTAGCCAATATAAATGTTGACATAAGAGAAGCACAATACTTCCCCCCCCTCAAGATTAGAATCAAGTGAAAACCTTTAAGATAAAGCCTACTATGAGAACTTGACACCCATACTTTCAACAAAGAACAATAACACTTCACGCGTTTTTTTGTACGATAATACAGGATTTGAGACTAAAATCCATGTTAGAAATTATTTATAATTCAGATATTTGCACAACAAAAAGATAAAAGAACATGATGAAATATTTACCATTCTTGTTGTTCCTCTTATTGAAAGCAGGAACAGCTACAGCTCAAAACAATTTAGTAGTCAACGGTATTCCATGGTTTGATGACAAGGGAAATATTGTCAATGCACATGGCGCTTGTATTGTGGAAGAAAACGGAAGATATTATCTTTTCGGAGAATGGAAATCGGACAAAAGTAACACTTTCCCCGGCTTCTCATGTTATTCTTCGGATGACCTTGTAAACTGGAAATTCGAGAACATTGTCCTTAGAGTCCAACCCGAAGGCATCCTCGGTCCCAACCGCGTAGGTGAGCGTGTAAAAGTGATGAAATGCCCTAAGACGGGCGAGTATATCATGCTGATGCATGCCGATGATATGGGATACAAGGACCCTTATATCGGTTTAGCCACCTGCAAAACGATTGCAGGTGACTATCAGTTGCAGGGACCGTTGCTCTATAAGGGACAACCGGTAAAACGCTGGGATATGGGAACTTTTCAGGACACCGATGGAAAAGGATATTTACTGATTCATCATGGTCCTGTTTATCGGTTAAGCGATGATTACCGTTCGATAGAGGCTGAAGTGGCCCACATTAAAGGCATGGGCGAATCACCGGCCATGTTCAAAAAGAACGGTGTCTATTTCATGCTTACCTCAAACCTGACCAGTTGGGAGAAAAATGACAACTTCTATTTCACGGCTCCCCAGATAGAAGGTCCTTGGACGAAACAAGGGCTGTTCTGCCCGGAAGGCAAGCTGACCTACAATTCTCAAAGTACATTTGTATTCCCACTGAAATGCGGTAATGATACCATACCTATGTTTATGGGGGATCGTTGGTCTTATCCGCATCAGGCCTCGGCCGCCACATATGTATGGATGCCTTTACAAGTGGATGGAACAAAAATATCCATCCCTGAATATTGGCAGGCATGGGACATAAGGAAGCTAAAACCGGCGGACGCTCTGAACAAAGGGAAAAAATTGTACGGGGCGTGGAAATCCAATCAAAAAGGAGACGTGTTGGAGATAGCGTTCAAAGGAACTCATGCTGCTATTGTTGGAGAAACAAACCCTCATGGCGGATATGCCAAAGTAAGTGTATTAAATGCCGAGAAAGATACTGTATATTCTTCATTGGTAGATTTCTACAGCAAGTATCCGGAAAAAGCAATTCGAATTATAACACCGAAAATGCCGAAGGCAAATTATACCTTACAGGTTGAGATAACAGGGGTACGACCGGTATGGACAGACAAAACAAAAACAATCTATGGAAGTGATGGCACTTTCGTAACGATAGACAATGTCTATCACTTTTGAGCTATTCCATATCTTATGCAAAAGGGCTGAGATATAGAATGAACCATGCAAAAGACAGAAGAAATGTAACACTGGAAAATTTGAAGTATAATAATTGCTAATATATTAATAACGATGAGAAATATTATAATAATGCGCAATTTCATATTTCTAAACAGAAAAATAAGAAGATTACTTTTACTGTTAGTTACTTTTTTTTGTGTGTTAGAATGATGGGAGAAACGATTATTCCGGATTCCATTTCCAATCCCATTTGCACGGGATTCCATCCAGATCCTTCTATCTGCCGGGTAGGAGAAGATTATTATTTAGTCACTTCATCATTCACATGGTTTCCCGGACTTCCCATTTATCATAGCCGTGACCTGACTAACTGGTCGCTTATCGGTCATGCATTAACCAATCCCAAGGCTATCGACTTTAACGGTATGACGGATAATGACGGCATCTGGGCCCCCACTTTGCGTTATCATAATGGAACATTCTATCTTATTACCACAGCTCATGGCTGTGGTGGCAATTTCTACATGACAGCCAAGAATCCGGCCGGTCCCT
>OGFT01000286.1_pt1 | contig 11973 bp, 8 predicted proteins | sample 1571021 | NCBI WGS metagenome assembly OGFT01 (sample SAMEA2582029, study PRJEB24529) | metagenome | biome: Human gut stool | place: China | collected 2011 | reverse complement strand
GTTCCTCCTGAGGTAACTTCAGGAAATGTACATCAATATCTTTCAAGAAACGGCTTGGATTACAGAACTCCATCTTTCCGTATTTGAAACGGCTCTTGGCGTATGACAAATAGCAGTGGTCTTCAGCCCGTGTCACTGCCACATAAAACAGACGGCGCTCTTCCTCGAGTGCCCGATAGGAAGCAGATGACAGCGGACTCGGGAACAGATTTTCTTCCAGTCCCACCACAAACACATTCGGAAACTCCAGCCCCTTGGCGGAGTGAATGGTCATCAGTGTCACCTTCGGCTGTGCTTCTCCCTGCTCTTCATCCTGATCGGTCAGCAAGGCAATCTCTGAAAGATAATCCGACAAAAGCACATGTGGGCTTCCTTCTTCCTGACGGCCGTCGCAGAAATCGCGCATACCGTTCACCAGTTCCTCTATATTTTCCTGACGGCTCATGTTCTCCGGCGAACGGTCCTGATAAATCTCAGCCATGATTCCCGAACGTTTCACCAGTTCCATACCCAACGTATAGGCATCCTGCTCACGAGCCAAAGTAACGAATTCCGAAATCAGGTCGCGGAATCCCTGCAACTTGGTATAGGTTCCTTTATTCAGTTCCACTCCGTAGCTCAGCGGTTCGCAAAGCACTTTCCACAAACTCACCTCACAACGTCCGGCTGCTTCGGTCAACTTGCCCAATGTGGTATTCCCAATTCCTCGTGCCGGATAGTTGATGACACGCTTAAAAGCCTCTTCATCGTGCGGATTCACCGCCAGGCGGAAATAAGCCACCACATCCTTCACTTCCTTCCGCTGATAAAACGAAAGTCCTCCATAAATACGGTAGGGTATACTGCGCTTGCGCAAAGCTTCCTCAAAAATACGGCTCTGTGCATTCGTACGATAAAGAATAGCAAAATCATGATAGGCATATCCCGACTTGGCATGCAACTGCGCAATCTTGTTGGTCACGATTTCTCCTTCTTCCACATCGCTATAAGCCGCAAACACGCCGATAGGTTCCCCCTTGTCTTTCTCGGAGAATACTTCCTTCTGAATCTGGTCGCGGTTTTTCGCAATCAGGCTGTTCGCCGCATTCACGATGGTCTGCGTGGAGCGGTAATTCTGCTCCAACTTAAACAACCGTGCATCTTTGTATGTACGGGTAAAATTCAGGATATTATCAATGTTGGCTCCACGGAAAGAATAGATACTCTGGGCATCATCACCTACCACACACACAAACTGGTGTTTCTGCGTAAGCTGGAGTACGATGCTGTGCTGTGCAAAATTCGTATCCTGATACTCATCTACTAAGATGTAACGGAAACGCGCCGCATATTTATCACATATATCCGGACGAGTGCGGAACAACAAATAGGTGTACAGCAGCAGGTCGTCAAAGTCCATCGCGTCACTCTGCCGACAGCGGTTCCAGTAACGCAGGTAGATTTCATGCAACAGAGGCACCTTCGCAGCCCGGTCAGCTTCTATGAGTTCGGCATTTGCCGCGTATGCCTCCGGCAACACCAGGTGATTCTTGGCATTGCTGATGCGGCCCTGCACCATCCCCGGCTTGTAAACCTTATCGTCCAGGTTCATTTCTTTTATGATAGTTTTCACCAGACTTTTGGAATCCGTCGCATCGTAAATTGTAAAATTAGGAGTAAAACCCAGCGCCTCAGCCTCGGCCCGCAATATCCGTGAAAAAATAGAATGGAAAGTCCCCATCCAAAGATAACGGGCACGTTCCTGCCCTACCTGACGGGCGATACGCTCCTTCATTTCACGAGCAGCCTTATTGGTAAAGGTCAGTGCCAGAATGGACCACGGCTCATAACCGTTGTCCAGCAAATAGGCTATCTTGTATGTCAGCACGCGAGTCTTTCCGGAACCGGCTCCGGCAATCACCAGCGAAGGGCCTTCGTTGTACAATACCGCCTCGCGCTGACTTTCATTCAGTTCATTCAAATAGTCTGTCATACAGGTCAAAATAAATCCGCCACAAAGATAGCACAAATCCGTCAGTGTCCTAACACTTTTTTCGACTCTCCCCTTAAACAATTTTCCCCTTTGAGATGTTATAAGTTGGTACAGTAAAACAATTACCATCGTATTAAGGTTATAAAGAAAGGGAGGCTTACCGACTGTCAAATCCGGCAAAGCCTCCCTCTTTTATTTATGTATCTATAAAATCAATTCTTGAAACTATGAATCGGAGCAGGAATTCGTCCACCACGGTTCACAAAAGCTTCACAACTGAAACGATTAACCGGCATTACCGGCGCATAGCCCAGCAATCCACCAAACTCTACCGTATCGCCCACTTCCTTTCCTACCACCGGAATGATTCTCACCGCTGTCGTTTTCTGGTTAACCATACCAATGGCTGACTCATCGGCAATTATTCCTGAAATGGTTGCTGCCGAAGTACTACCTGGAATGGCAATCATATCCAGCCCTACAGAGCATACACACGTCATGGCTTCCAGTTTTTCGATGGTCAAGGCCCCAGCCACAACCGCATCAATCATTCCCTGGTCTTCACTGACCGGAATAAACGCTCCACTCAGTCCGCCCACGTAAGAAGAAGCCATTACGCCACCCTTCTTCACCTGGTCGTTCAGCAGGGCTAAGGCAGCCGTCGTTCCCGGTGCACCCGGATATTCCAATCCGATTTCCTGAAGAATCTCTGCCACACTGTCACCTACTGCCGGAGTTGGAGCCAACGAAAGGTCGATGATACCAAACGGCACATTCAAACGGCGAGAAGCTTCCTGTGCCACCAGCTGCCCCACACGCGTAATCTTGAACGCCGTACGCTTGATGGTTTCACAAAGCACCTCAAAACTTTTGCCACGAATCTGTTCCAGGGCATATTTCACCACACCCGGACCGCTGACACCCACGTTGATAACGGCATCCGGTTCTGAAACACCGTGGAAAGCACCTGCCATAAACGGATTGTCATCCGGAGCATTGCAAAGCACCACCAGTTTGGCACAGCCTAATGAGTCACGTTCTTTCGTCATTTCCGCCGTTTCCTTGATGATTTCACCCATCAGTTTCACTGCGTCCATGTTGATGCCGGTCTTGGTAGAACCTACATTCACAGAACTACAAATACGTTCTGTACAAGCCAAAGCCTTCGGAATGGAACGAATCAGCAACTCATCGCTACGACTCATACCTTTCGATACGATAGCCGAATATCCTCCGATAAAGTTTACACCCAGTTCGCCCGCAGCCTTATCCAGCGTCTTGGCAATCTGCACGTAATCATCCGGAGTATTGCAAGCCGTTCCTCCCACCAGTGCAATAGGCGTAATCGAGATACGCTTGTTTACGATAGGAATTCCAAATTCCTTGGAAATATCCTCACCCGTCTGCACCAGATTCTTTGCCAGACCGGTAATCTTATTATATATATTCTGACAAAGCACCTCCAGGTTACTGTCCGCACAATCCAGCAGGTTAATACCCATAGTAATGGTACGTACATCCAGGTTCTCCTGCTCTATCATCTTGTTGGTTTCAAGAACCTCAGTTATATTAATCATACCGTTTCCCGTTTTTATTAGATACGATGCATTTTGTCAAAGATTTCTTCACGCTGGCATTTGATCTGTACCCCAATGCCTGAACCGATATTCGTCAGTTCGCTCACCACCTGTTCAAAAGGCTTTTCCAGCTTGGTCATATCCACAATCATCATCATTGTGAAATACTCCTGCACGATGGTCTGCGAAATATCCAGAATATTCACTTTATTTTCTGCCAGATAGGTACACACCTGAGCAATGATACCTACCGTATCCTTACCCACCACTGTAATAATAGCTTTGTTCACCATTGTTTCTAAAATAAATTGTTGTTTATGCCCCACAAAGGTAGACAATTCTTTCTATGTGTCACCTTTTCAAAAGAATTATTTTCAAGAAAGTTGTGTTTCCACAAAAAGCATGACACTTTGCAGACACTATTTCGATTTCTTTACAGGCCTTTTGCCTTTGCTTCGTTCCAAATAGCATCCATCTCTTCCAGCGACATATCCATCAAATTCTTTCCTTCCTTAATGGTATGCGCTTCCAGGTAATTAAAGCGACGGATAAACTTCTGGTTTGTCCGCTCCAGCGCATTGTCCGGATTGATTTTATACAAGCGGGCCGCATTAATCAGGCTGAACATTACATCACCAAATTCGGCCTCTGCCTTTTCTTTGTCCATCTGACCTACCTCTGCTTCAAACTCGCCTATTTCTTCCTTCACCTTGCTCCATACCTGCTCACGCTCTTCCCAGTCAAACCCTACATTACGGGCCTTGTCCTGAATGCGATACGCTTTAATCAATGAAGGAAGGGCATCGGGCACCCCGCTCAATACAGACTTATTGCCATCTTTTTCCTTCAACTTAATCTGCTCCCAGTTTTCAGACACTTTTTCTGCCGTATCCGCCTTCACTTCGCCAAATACATGCGGATGGCGGAAAATCAGTTTGTCGCACAACTTATCGCACACATCCTTGATGTCGAAATCACCTGTTTCACTGCCAATCTTGGCATAGAATACCACGTGAAGCAATACGTCGCCTAATTCCTTGCAAATATTTTTCTTGTCGTCCTTCATCAGGGCATCACAGAGTTCATACACTTCTTCAATCGTGTTCGGACGCAAACTTTCATTGGTCTGTTTACGGTCCCACGGACATTTCACCCGTAACTCGTCCAGCACGTCGAGCAGGCGTCCGAACGCTTCCATCTTTTCTTCTCTTGTATGCATGATTTTCTATTTTTCTGTTTTACCCTGCAAAGGTACAACAAAAAAGCAAATCCTATTTCACTTCCACCTGCCAGTTTATTTCCAGCGGGTTGTTTTTCATACGCCACACCACGGGCAGAGACGGATTGTCCCATATCCACATCTCACCCCCTTCATGACGGTCTACCACATGCAATAACGGACGTCCGGCATTCTTTTCCGATTCATCGGCTACACGGTCATACACCGTCCGGTTAAACTCCATACTTCCCTTTTCTTTCAACTGCTGCCATGCACTCTGAGGTAACACATACGCTGTTTCCAAAGATGAGAGCGTCAGGTGATTTCCATCCTTCGGCTGTAGGAAACACAACTGCTTTCCGTTTTTCAAGGCTTCCGGTGTCATGGTGTAACTGCCCGACTGCCAATGCAGGTTGCGTTCAATACCCCAGTTCATCTGTATATTCTCTCCCTGCTGACAGAAAACTACCTGATAACGGCGTGTCTGACCATGCAACTTGAACACAAACTTCAATGTATCCGATACGGCAGTCTGTGCAGACAGCATGCCCGTGCTCCACAGACATGCCGTTAAAAATCCAAGTAAATATCTTTTTTTCATACGCATCTTATTTATCCAATCCCAGTTCCTTTCCCCAGCTTCCGGGCTTCTTTCCCATTTTCAAAATCAGCTCACCTCCGGCCATTATATCCTTGTGACGCAAAACAGAATATGGATAGTCTTTTCCATTCAATGTCACACCCTGGATATAACAGTTTTTATCCGAAAGTCCTTCGGCCACGACCTTAAACTCTTTTCCTCCTTCCAGATGGAAAGTCGTAGAGGTCAGTAGCGGTGTATGAATCAGGTAATAATCCTGTCCGGCATTCGGATACAAGCCTATCATATGGAATGCCAGCCAAGAAGACATGGCACCTGAGTCATCATTACCCGGCAAACCTACCGGACCGTCGTTATAGTTCTTTGCAATAATCTCACGGATACGGTCGCTTGAGCGCCAGGGTTTACCCAGCCAGTGATACAGACAAGGTGTCAGGAAAGACGGTTCGTTGTTCACATTGAAGAAACCTTTATCAAAGAAAATATCCAGTCGTTTTTCAAAATCGGCTGCCCCGCCACATTTCTCTATCAGCCCCGGCACATCGTGCGGAATGCTCAACGAATATTCCCATGAACTGGCTTCATAGAAGAACATGCTCCACCAAGGAGTGTACCATGGTCCTTCGAAGGTAACCGGTGTGTATTTAAACTTTGGCTGCATGCGAGTGGAATGACCGAAAGGAATAGAGTCCAACCAGTTTCCTTCCTTGTCGCGCGGCATGATAAAGCCTTTCGCCCCTTCATGTTCGTAGTCACCACGCCACAAGTTTTTCCAGTTTTCCGACTGCTTCAAATAACGCTGATACAGGTCTTCTTTACCCAAGCCTTTAGCCACCAATGCAATGGCATAATCACAATAAGAATATTCTACTGTGCGGTTACCTGCACGGTCAATGCCGTGAGGTATGTAGCCTAATTCCAGATAAGGAATCAGTCCGCCTCGGCCTTCTGCCTCTTCATTTCCACCGGGAGGCACCGTAGCGTCCTTCAGCATGGCTTCCAATGCTAGTTCATAATCAATTCCTTTTAATCCTTTCACAAAGGCATCGGCAATCACAATTTCCGCATTCGAACCACCCTGTGTACGACCGTTGCTGTTACCGCTACGCGCATCGGGCATATAACCATCACGTTTGTAAATATTTACCAGCGAACGTACAATGTCGGCCTCCCGTTTCGGGTCAATCAAGGTAATCAAAGGAGAAGAGCTACGATATGTATCCCAGATAGCATAAAAATCGTCGTAATAAGGTTCCGGATCACTCCACAGCGGATTCTCGCCCGTACGGTCTACTGGCATCAGCATGGTGTGATACAGTCCGGTATAGAACATGTGCTTCTTTGCAAGCGGAGTCGACGGATTGATTTCTATTTTCTGAAGAAGTTGCTCCCACTGTCCTAACAAATCCTGATGCACCTTTTCAAACGACCAGTGAGGAATTTCAGAATGCGCATTGATTTTTGCCTTCTGCATACTCAGGAAAGAAATACCCACCTTCAACTGCACCACTTTGTCATTCTTCGCAAAACGCAACAAGGCACCTGTCTTTTCTGCAGAGTCATACTGCGACTGTGCCTCCGTAATACGGTTTCCTTTCCAGGTAAGCGACTGCACAAACGGACGGTCTGTCTCCGCATAGAAATATACCGTATAAGCCTTTCCGTTGTTCCATTCGCCACGAATACGTGTATAACCAGCAACTTCATGGTCGGAAAGCACCTGAATTTCAGAACCAACAAACTGCTGAGCCTCGCGTGCATCCGGCACCGGATTTTCTCCCAAGAAGAAACCTGCATCCACTGCCAGCGATTTCAAAGAATCTTCCGGATACGTAAAACGATAGAAAGAAGCGCGATTGGCAGTAGTGATTTCCGTACGGATACCATTCTGCTTGAACTGCGTATCATAATATCCTGACCGGATGGTTTCATACTCACGGTAGTCATAATGGTTGACCCGGTCTATACCATTTCCAAACGGAGTAACCAGTACATTTCCATACTTGGGACCTCCCCCCGTACCACTGACATGCACCTGAGCAAATCCGTCTACCCGCTCCGGCATAGGTAACCATCCACTATTAGGAGAAGGTGTACAGTCAGGCGAAGGCTTTACCATGCCATACGGACACGACGGCCCGATAAATACACGTCCCAGTCCCTCGGAACCGATACGAGGGTCGACATAAGAAGAATACTCATAAGAATCTACGGAAGTTTGTCCTTCCACTGTTCCTACTCCAATGAACCCCAGTAGAAACAAGCATATTGATTTTGTGTTCCACATAAGTAATATAGTTTCAACAAAAGTTTAAGCAAACATTTAATTCTCATTTTAGGCAAAAGTAAAGAGAAACACCCAGCCTAAAGAGGAAAATAATGCAAACTAAGAGGGAAATAGTACACTTCAGGAAGTTAATCGCCTGTGATTGTATCTTTTTCCAGGTCAATCACAAAATTCTGACAAGGTTCTCCATTCAGAAAAGCAAGGAAAAGCGTACCCAAACCTTTCACCATCTCCACTTCGGCCGAACGGAACGTAGAAATACGCGCACGGTCAAACAGATAACGATAAACCGCCAAACGAGTCCTCGGAATATCTTCCAAAGCCAGACGTTCTGCATAACGCAGACGATATAAATCCAGAACCAAATCTTTCATACACCAGTCAGTCCAGTCGGCATCATCCGACTTCTCTTCTCCCGACACGGCTTCCAGCATCTGGGCACCGGTAAAATCCAGGCAGGCCCGCCAGGATTCCGGAAGGTCACGCGGAATGAATCGCAGACGAACCAAATCACGAAACTGATAATCGCAGAATTCTCCATACGTACGGGCAGAAAGAATTTCTTTATTCCATACAGGTGAATGTCCTTTCAGACTATCCGACTGGTATTCTGCCCGATACAAAGGAAACAGACTATCGAATCCTGGCACCGTGTCCAATGCTACCGTTTCCACCCGAAACACCTCATCGCTTTCAATGGTCAGAATCTTATAGGCCGGTACATAGGTCGCAATTGAAGGGACCTGTATATTATATAGGTGTTTCCCGTCTTTTCCTTCCCAGATACCAGTATCATTCACGTGCATGTGTCCGGCAAAATGCAGACGCAGTCCAGCTTGCAGAAAAGCCTCACTCACTTCGGCTTCCGGCACACGGTGCAGATCGAACCGGCGGTCGCCCCACATCTGACGTACAGACTCCGACACTCCGTCATTGAAGTCGACCAACGGATAATGTGAAAATGCCACCAGTGTCTTATGGCGCTTCTGTGCTTCCTCTACTACCTTTCGCACCCAAGGCAACAAAAACGGTTTGTGTTTCAGCACAAGGTTGTATCCAGCACTGGAACCTTGATAGCTCCACTTTCCATCCTTCATTTCTTTTGGAAGATAAACTCCCCCGTCAATGGCCAGCAGCCAGAGTCCGTCTACCGGTTCTACCAGGTAACTAGCATCCGTAGCCGTCAGCGAATCGCACAGTGTGTAGGTCCGCTTGCTCAATACACTTTCACGGCAAGCATCCTCGTAAGAATACTTGTCATACGTATAAGAAGTAAAAGGACTTTCCCAATAACAGTCGTCCTTCCGAGGGAAAAAGCCAAAATCGGCATAGCATTCCATCTGCGACACATAACCGGCACACGAATCCTCACGCGTCACACGGCTTCCGTCTGCTGCCAGAAAATGCGCATTCTTTTGCATCAGCCCCAAAGGAAGAGCCGGATCATGATTACCTGTAGTCACAAAAAAGCGCATACCTTTTCTTTGCGTGTACGAATGCAATATATTCTTTATTTTTTGTTGATTGAAGAACTGCCCGTTATCGGTTAAATCACCCGGCAACACAACCCAGCGAATATTCCTGCGAGCCACGTCATCAAGAGCCGCCAGAAGCGCATAATAATTTTCATTAAACAAACGGGTGGACTGTACCTGTACCTCCATGGAACGCACTCGTTCGGCATGACCGTCCACATCTTGAATATGTGCATCCGATATAAATGCAATCTGTGTCTGCGCATTTCCCAACAGCGTAATTCCCCACAAACATGCCACCAAGCACAGCTTTATCATTTTACTCATAAATACGTACTTAAGAATCTCTTACAAAGATAGTGATTTTATCAAAAAGGAGACTCTCCATTCTTCCTTTTAAAACAGCATCCTATTCTTGACATACCTTTGAAATATTTTCTTAACCACAAAGAATCTTTTACGTTTCTTACAGCAAAGCCTTATGTTTTCCCGACGGAAAACGTATAGCTCCACCCGGAAAAACATAAGGCTCTCACAAGGGAGACATAAAACACCCTGCTTCATTTCTCCCTACATACAAAGGGGATTATAAATCAATGATTCGGACACTGATGTTCTCCACCCTCATGATGATGATCGCAACCTACGCCAGAATCCTGTATCTTTCCAGCCAGATAGGCCTCAGCCACTTCCATCAACCATGGCACCCTCTGATTACCTCTATGCCACAAGCTGAAAGTTTGGCCAGCGCACCGGCTCCCATATTGCCGGCCAACATCACGGTCACCCCGTCAGCCTGTAATTTAGAAGCAATATCCGACTTACATCCACAACCCTGCGGAGAAGGGAGCACTTGCGTACGAGCTATACGGTTCTCTTCGTCTACCGTAAAAATGGTGTAAAACTCACAATGACCGAAATGGTCGTCTATCAGACCGTTTCTTGTAGGTAAAGCTATCTTTTTCATACGCGCTTAATTTGATAATTTATTGGTGCAAAGGTAAAGAAAAAATGCCTGTACTTACACTATCGGGCCAGAACAAATGAAGTTTTCGGGCAAAGCCCCCTAAAATCCAAGTAGTTTTATTATTTTTGCAGCCGATTATACGATAAACATAAATAATAAAGATATTATAACCATGGAATTAGCAAGTAAGTACAATCCCGCTGACGTGGAGGGAAAATGGTATCAGTATTGGCTGGACCACAAACTTTTCAGTTCTAAACCCGACGAACGTGAACCTTACACCGTCGTCATTCCTCCCCCTAACGTGACGGGAGTGCTCCACATGGGACACATGCTGAACAATACCATCCAGGATATTCTTGTAAGACGTGCCCGCATGATGGGAAAGAATGCGTGCTGGGTACCGGGTACAGACCATGCATCCATCGCTACTGAAGCAAAGGTGGTAAATCGTCTGGCTCAACAAGGCATCAAGAAAACAGACCTTACACGTGAAGAGTTCTTGAAACATGCATGGGCGTGGACAGAAGAACACGGAGGCATCATTCTGAAGCAGCTCCGCAAACTGGGCGCATCATGCGACTGGGACCGTACGGCTTTCACCATGGACGAGGCCCGTAGCAAGAGCGTAATCAAAGTGTTCGTAGACCTTTATAACAAGGGACTGATTTACCGTGGCGTACGTATGGTAAACTGGGACCCGAAAGCACTGACTGCCTTGTCTGACGAAGAAGTAATCTACAAAGAAGAGCATAGCAAACTGTATTACCTGCGTTATTACGTAGCTGATGACGACATGAGCGGTGAAACAGGAGCTGAAGGTGAAATCGTACACCGCGACGCACAAGGTCGCCGTTATGCCGTAGTAGCTACTACGCGTCCTGAAACCATCATGGGTGATACGGCGATGTGTATCAACCCGGCAGACCCGAAGAACCAGTGGCTGAAAGGCAAGAAAGTTATCGTTCCGCTGGTAGGACGTGTGATTCCGGTTATTGAAGACAGCTATGTAGACATTGAATTCGGTACAGGTTGTTTGAAAGTTACTCCGGCACACGACGTGAACGACTACATGCTGGGAGAAAAATACAACCTTCCTTCTATTGATATTTTCAATGACAACGGTACACTGAGTGAAGCTGCCGGATTGTATGTAGGTATGGATCGCTTCGACGTACGTGCGCAGATTGAAAAAGACCTGGATGCAGCAGGATTGCTGGAAAAGGTAGAAGCTTATACGAATAAGGTAGGTTTCTCTGAACGTACCAACGTAGCCATCGAACCGAAACTGTCTATGCAGTGGTTCCTCAAGATGCAGCACTTTGCCGACATGGCATTGCCGCCGGTAATGAACGACGAGTTGAAGTTCTACCCTGCCAAATATAAGAATACATACCGCAACTGGCTGGAAAACATTAAAGACTGGTGTATCAGCCGTCAGCTGTGGTGGGGACACCGTATTCCGGCTTACTACTTGCCGAAAGGTGGTTTCGTAGTAGCTGAAACTCCGGAACAGGCATTGGAACTGGCTAAGGAAAAAACCGGAGATGCAAACCTGAAGATGGAAGACTTGCGTCAGGAAGATGACTGCCTCGACACCTGGTTCTCTTCATGGTTGTGGCCGATTTCATTGTTCGACGGTATCAATAACCCGGGCAACGAAGAAATCAAGTACTACTACCCGACTGCCGACCTGGTAACCGGACCGGACATCATTTTCTTCTGGGTAGCACGTATGATTATGGCTGGCTACGAATACATGGGCGACATGCCGTTCCGCAACGTATACTTCACCGGTATCGTACGCGACAAGATTGGCCGTAAGATGTCAAAATCACTCGGTAACTCACCCGACCCGCTGGAACTGATTGAACA
>OGFT01000282.1_pt1 | contig 12216 bp, 7 predicted proteins | sample 1571021 | NCBI WGS metagenome assembly OGFT01 (sample SAMEA2582029, study PRJEB24529) | metagenome | biome: Human gut stool | place: China | collected 2011 | reverse complement strand
CACCGCGGAAGATATAGGGGAATCCAATCACATTGTTTATCTGGTTCGGATAGTCAGAACGTCCGGTTGACATCAATACGTCCGGGCGGGAAGCCATGGCATCTTCGTATGAAATTTCTGGAGTCGGATTGGCCAGAGCAAATACGATAGGATGAGAAGCCATGCTGCGTACCATATCTTGGCTCAGCACATTACCTCTGGAAAGACCAAGGAATACATCGGCTCCCTTGATGGCTTCTGCCAGTGTATGGATGTCAGTACGGTCAGTAGCAAAGAATTTTTTCTGCTCGTTCAGGTCTGTACGCTCTTTAGAAATCACTCCTTTACTGTCGAGCATGACAATGTTTTCCAAGCGAGCACCGAGGGCTACATATAATTTAGTACAAGATACGGCAGATGCACCGGCACCGTTGACTACGATTTTTACCTCTTCAATTTTCTTTCCGGCTACTTCCAGTGCATTCAGTAATCCGGCACTGGAGATGATGGCTGTACCGTGCTGGTCGTCATGCATTACCGGGATGTCCAGTTCCTCCTTCAGTCTCTGTTCTATTTTGAAGCACTCAGGAGCTTTGATGTCTTCTAGGTTGATACCTCCGAAGGTAGGAGCAATGGCTTTTACCGCTTCGATAAATTTATCCGGGTCTTTTTCATTTACTTCAATATCGAATACGTCGATTCCGGCATAAATTTTAAACAGCAGTCCCTTTCCTTCCATTACGGGTTTTCCACTCATGGCACCTATGTCTCCTAAACCCAGTACAGCAGTTCCGTTAGAGATAACGGCTACTAAGTTACCTTTGTCGGTATAGTCGTATGCCGTATCCGGATTCTTCTGGATTTCCAGACATGGCTCTGCTACTCCTGGTGAATACGCCAGTGATAAATCACGTTGAGTTTGATAAGGTTTGGTGGGGACTACTTCTATTTTCCCCGGTTTGCCTTGTGAGTGATAGAGCAAGGCTGCTTCTTTCGTTATTTTTGTCATATTTCTTCGTTTTTTAGTTGTTTCAAAGAATAATGTATCGCGCAAATGTAGGAATAAAATAACAAATGGACTGTTTTTTCTGAAAAAAACTATAAAATGAATTAGATTTATTTTTTCGATAATAAAACTTTTTTGTCGATAGTTTTTGTCGATTGGTCTGATAATATTGGCTATATGTAATGATATTAGGGCATTATGGTTATTCTTAGTTAAAGCCACTTTCCGGACCTTGATTTTTTTTCTATATTTGCACGATAAAAAACTAGAGAAGGGTGTAAAGTTTTCAGTGGAAAACTTTAATAGAGAGAAGAGATAAAACCAAATTTTATATATGAATATAAGTATGAGCACAAAAAGAAACAGAAGTTTTTCTTCTAGCCGAGTGGCATTCTATGCATTGACTCTTTCGGTGCTGACTGCATGTGGAGGCGGTCAGGGGGGTATGAAAATGGGTGATGATGAATTTGCGGTTGAAACACTTGCAGCTGCTTCTAGCAATCAGACAACCCAGTATCCCGCTACAATTAAAGGTTTGCAGGATATTGAAATTCGTCCGCAAGTATCAGGATTTATCGTGAAGTTGTGTGTAGACGAAGGTGCTACAGTTCGCAAGGGACAGGCTTTGTTCCAGATTGATCCTACACAGTATAAGGCTGCATACGATCAGGCTAAAGCAAGCGTTGCTTCAGCAAAAGCTAACCTGGAAACTGTTACTTCAACTGAAGCAAACAAGAAGATGTTGCATGAGCAGAAAATTATCAGTGATTTTGAATACCAGACAGCTGTGAACAATTTGCTTTCAGCTAAAGCAAGCCTGGCTCAGGCTGAAGCTGCTTATGCCGCTGCAAAACAGAATTTAGGTTTCTGTACAGTAACTAGTCCTTCAGACGGAGTAATTGGTACTTTCCCGTATCGTGTTGGTGCATTGGTTGGTCCTTCTGTAGCAGAACCTTTGACAACAGTTTCTCAGATTGGAGATATGTACGTATATTTCTCAATGACTGAAAAACAGTTGCTGGCTTTGACTAAAGCTGGTGGCACATTGAAGGAACAGCTAGAAAAAATGCCTGCTGTCAAGTTGCAGTTGTCTGATGGAACAATGTATTCAGAAGAAGGTAAGATTGATGCCGTGAGTGGTGTAATCGACCAGACTACTGGTTCTGTAAGTATGCGTGCAATTTTCCCGAACAAGCAGAATATCCTTCGTAGTGGAGGTATGGCCAACGTGGTATTCCCGTACACTATGAGTGATATTATCTTGATTCCTCAAACTGCTACTCAGGAAATTCAGGACAAGAAGTTTGTGTATGTATTACAGTCTGACAATACTATCAAGCATACAGAAGTACAAGTCTCTAACTTGAATGATGGTAAGCATTACATCGTGACAGGTGGACTGAAGCCAGGGGATAAGATTGTTGTAGAAGGTGTTCAGACATTGAAAAACGGACAAAAGATTACTCCGATTACACAGGCTGAAAAAGAAGCTAAATTCCAGAAGGCGTTACAAGACCAGCGGGATGGTAACATTCAAACAGCTTTTAAATAATAAAAAATGATTCTTATGGTGCTGGGGGAGTGCGTTTGATGAAAATCTCTCAGAACTATAATTATAAATGGTATTTAAAGAATGAAACTAGATAAATTTATTAACCGTCCGGTACTATCAACGGTAATTTCTGTATTGATGGTAATTCTGGGTGTGATTGGTTTGGTTACCTTACCTGTTACACAATATCCGGACATTGCGCCACCTACTGTATCAGTGCGCGCTACTTATACTGGAGCTAACGCACAAACTGTGTTGAACTCCGTAATTGCACCGTTGGAGGACCAGATTAATGGTGTGGAAAACATGATGTATATTCAGTCCAGTGCTTCAAATAATGGTTCCGCCGAAATCAGTGTATATTTTAATCAGGGTACCGACCCGGATATGGCAGCAGTCAACGTGCAGAACCGTGTATCTATGGCACAAGGTCTGTTGCCGGCCGAAGTAACTAAGGTGGGTGTAACTACTCAGAAGCGCCAGAACTCTATGTTGTTGATTTTCTCTATTTATGACGCAGAAGATAAATACAACATTGAATTCTTGGAAAACTACGCTAACATTAACTTGATTCCTGAAATTAAGCGTGTGAAAGGTGTGGGTGATGCGAACGTGATGGGGCAGGACTATTCAATGCGTATCTGGTTAAAGCCGGATATTATGGCTCAGTACAAACTGAATCCGACTGATGTGTCGAATGCATTGGCAGAACAGAATATTGAAGCTGCTCCGGGGCAGTTTGGTGAAAGAGGAAATCAGACTTATCAGTACACCATTCGCTATAAAGGACGTTTGCAGCAGATTGAGGAGTTTGAAAATATCGTAATAAAGGCTTTGCCTAATGGGCAGGTTCTTCGACTGGGCGAAATTGCAAACGTTGAACTGGGCCGTTTGGCTTATACCTTCAATAACAGGGTTAACGGGCATAAATCTGTTACTTGTATTGTGTATCAGATGGCTGGAACAAATGCAACACAGACTATCTCTGATTTGGAGGCTACTTTGGAAAAGGCTCAGGAAACATTGCCTGCTGGTTTGAAAATCAATGTTGCACAGAATGCCAACGACTTCTTGTTCGCTTCTATTCATGAGGTTATCAAGACGTTGATAGAGGCCTTTATTCTGGTGTTTATCGTAGTATATGTGTTCTTGCAGGATTTCCGTTCTACATTGATTCCGGCTATTGCCATTCCGGTGGCTTTGATTGCTACCTTCTTCGTTTTGAAACTGATTGGATTTAGTGTGAACTTGTTGACACTTTCGGCCATGGTGCTTGCCATTGCAATTGTGGTCGACGATGCCATTGTGGTGGTGGAAGGTGTACATGCAAAACTGGATCAGGGCTACAAATCATCTCGTGAGGCTTCCATTGATGCCATGAGTGAATTGGGAGGAGCTATCGTGTCTATTACTTTGGTCATGATGTCAGTGTTCGTTCCTGTAAGTTTTATGGGAGGTACGGCTGGTACATTCTACCGTCAGTTTGGTTTGACCATGGCTATTGCTATCGGATTCTCGGCATTGAACGCATTGACACTTTCTCCGGCATTGTGTGCTATTTTCTTGAAACCTCACACTGGTGAACATGGTGACAAGAAGAAAATGTCTTTGATAGACCGTTTCCATACTTCATTCAATACGGCGTATGATTCATTGCTGAAGAGTTATAAAAAACGCGTGGTATTCTTCATTCATAAAAAATGGTTATCATTTGGTCTGGTGGCCGCTTCTATTGTACTGTTGGTATTTTTTATGAAGATTACTCCGACAGGTATGGTGCCTCCTGGTACTTCTCAGGAACGTGCTATGGAAGTGTTGGCCAAAGTTGACAGCCTGGTGGCTGCAGACCCGGCAGTTGAATCACGTACGGTGATTTCTGGTTTCGGATTTATCGGTGGTCAGGGTCCGTCTTACGGTTCTGTCATTATTAAGTTGAAAGACTGGGAAGAACGTTCTACCATGCAAAATTCGGATATGGTGGTGGCTACCTTGTTCATGCGTGCCCAGAAAATTATCAAAGATGCACAGGTATTGTTTTTTGCACCCCCGATGATTCCGGGTTATTCAATGTCAAGTGATATTGAGTTGAACATGCAGGATAAGACAGGTGGTGACTTGAACCACTTCTTTGAAGTTGTCAATAATTATATTGCCGCATTGGAGCAGCGTCCGGAAATCAGCCGTGCACAGACAACTTTCAACCCGACTTTCCCTCAGTATCAGTTGGATATTGATGCGGCAGCATGTAAAAAGGCTGGTATTAGCCCGAGTGACATTCTGGTAACCATGCAAGGATATTACGGAGGTTTGTATGCCTCTAACTTCAACCGTTTCGGTAAGATGTACCGTGTAATGATTCAGGCTGAACCGGATGCAACTAAGAACTTGGAATCTCTGAATAGTATTAAAGTGCGTGGTAGCAACGGAGAAATGGCACCGATTACCCAGTTCGTATCAATGAAGAAGGTATACGGCCCTGATGTGATCAGCCGTTTCAACTTGTACACTTCTATCAAGGTAATGGTAGCTCCGGGTTCAGGATATACTTCAGGACAGGCCTTGCAGGCTATTGCAGAAGTTGCTAAAGAGAACCTGCCAACCGGATTCGGATATGAGTTGGGAGGTATGGCTCGTGAGGAGGCACAAACTAGCGGAAGTTCTACCGGTATTATCTTTATTCTCTGCTTCGTCTTCGTATACCTGTTGCTGAGTGCACAGTATGAAAGTTATATCCTACCATTGTCTGTGTTGCTTTCTATTCCGTTCGGTTTGTTGGGTAGTTTCTTGTTTGTGAACGGATTTGCGGCATTGGGACGTATACCTGCCTTGAAAATGATTTTAGGATCCATGTCTAATGACATTTATATGCAGATTGCCTTGATTATGTTGATGGGTCTTTTGGCTAAGAATGCTATCTTGATTGTAGAGTTTGCGCTCGATCGTCGTAAGCAGGGTATGAGTATTTCATGGGCCGCAGTATTAGGAGCTGCAGCTCGTTTGCGTCCTATTTTGATGACCTCTTTGGCTATGATTGTCGGTTTGATTCCGTTGATGCTTGCCATGGGGGTAGGTGCTCACGGTAACCGTACGTTGGGAGCTTCTACAATTGGTGGTATGTTGATTGGTATGATTCTGCAAATCTTCATCGTACCGGTGTTGTTCGTAGTATTCCAGTGGTTGCAGGAGAAAATCAAACCGATGGAATGGGATAGCTTGGATGAAAGTGAGGTTGCATCCGAAATTGAACAGTATTCTCCTAATACGCATAAATAAGATTGATAATGAAAAAACAGATAATAGGAATGATGTGTCTGGCTGCCATGATGAGCAGTTGCCACATTTACAAAGCTTATGACCGTCCGGAAACGATAGATGCCTCAGGCGTCTATCGTGACCCGGCTTCGGCAACCGATACACTGGCTGCCGATACGGCTAATATGGGAAATTTGCCTTGGAAAGAAATTTTCCGTGATGCCAAACTGCAGGCCTTGATTGAGGAAGGATTGGCTAATAATGTAGATATGCAGGCTGCTGCGCTCCGTGTACAGGAAGCGAAAGTGATGCTGACTGCAGCTAAATTATCTTATTTGCCTTCTATTAATCTGGCTCCACAAGGCTCTACAACCAGCATGGGAGGTGGAAACTATGTAAAGGCATACCAGCTTCCAGTGTCTGCCAGCTGGGAAATTGACTTGTTCGGAAAGATTCTGAATACCAAACGTGGTCAGAAAGTTGCCTACGAACAGAGCCAGTATGCAGAACAGGCTGTACGTTCACAAATTATTTGTGGTATAGCTAACGTGTACTATTCTTTGCTGATGCTCGACCGTCAGGTAGAAATTACGACTGAAACGGCTGCTATCTATAAAGAAAACGTACGAGTAATGGAAGCCATGAAAATTGCCGGTATGACAACCGAAGCTGCTGTAGCACAGATGCGTGCTGCCAGCCATCAGGTAGAGGCTTCATTGATGGATTTGAAACGTCAGGTGCGTGAAACAGAAAATTCATTAGCTGTGCTGTTGGCTAAGGCTCCTCAGACTATCGAACGCAGTACATTGGACGAACAGGTTATGCCGGAAGAACTGGCTGCGGGCGTACCGATGCAGTTGCTGGAAAACCGTCCGGACGTGAAGATGGCTGAAATGATGCTTGCTGCGGCTTATTATACAACTAATTCCGCACGTGCAGCATTCTATCCGGGCTTGAACATTACAGGTCTGGCTGGATGGACAAACGGCTCAGGTGTTACAGTGGCTAATCCGGGTGAATTTATGTTGCAGGCTTTGGCTTCATTGGCTCAGCCTATTTTCAATAACGGTAAGCTGATTGCTAACCTGAAGGTTTCAAAAGCAGAAGAAAAGATTGCTCAAATGAATTATCAGCAGACTATCCTGGAAGCTGGTAAGGAAGTGAGCGATGCTTTGTATCTGTTCGATACACAGAATAAGAAACTGGTGGAAGACCGTGGACAGGTAGAACAGTTGGATAAGGCGGTGACTTATACCAAAGCCTTGTTCCAAAGTGGAGGTGCCACTTATCTGGAAATCCTGACTGCACAGCAGAATCTGTTGAGCGCACAGCTGTCAGAGGTAGCTGATAATTTCCAGCGTATGCAAGCTGTCATCAACTTGTACAGTGCGTTGGGAGGAGGAAGAAATTGATTAACCTTAAAATGAGAAAACTATGATAAGTCCTTTAGCTTATGTAGATCCGTCAGCCAAATTGGGTAAGAACGTGACGGTTCATCCATTTGCCTATATCGACAAGAATGTAGAGATAGGCGATGATAACGTGATTATGCCCTATGCCAGTCTGATGAGCGGCACACGTATGGGAAATGGAAATACAGTTTATCAGGGAGCTGTTGTGGCAGCAGTTCCCCAGGATTTTGCCTTTACAGGTGAAGAAACACTGGCTATTATCGGCAATAACAATGTGATTCGTGAAAATGCCGTGATTATTCGCGGTACACATACTTCACATGCTACGAAAGTGGGTAATGGCAACTTCATCATGAGTGGGGCCCGTCTTTCTCATGATGTGGAAGTGGGTAACCGTTGCATTATCGGTAACGGTTCACAGGTTTCAGGCAACTGTATTATCTATGACAATGCCATCCTTACTTCCAATGTGCTGATGCAGGGAAATACACGCCTGGGAAGTTTCTCAGTAGTGCAGGGTGGATGCCGTTTCATCAAGGACATTCCTCCATATATTGTAGCAGCCCATGAACCGATTGCATTCTATAGCATCAATACAAAGGTGCTGGAGTATACCGGTTTTTCTGAAACCATTATCAAACACATTGCACAAGCATATCGTATCCTTTATAAGGCCAATACTTCTTTGCATGATGCATTGGGACGTATTCGTGAACAGATTCCTAACGGACCGGAAATTGAAAACATTATCCAGTTTGTGGAAACTTCAAAATTAGGAATTATTCATTGATATAGATAATGGCAGGGCGAAGAAAGGAAAACGACCGTGAAGAGTTAAAGTTGCGCGTGGTGGAAACAGCTTCCAAGTCTTTTATGACTTTGGGGATTAAGGCTGTGCACATGGACGATATAGCAAGTTCACTTTCTATATCCAAGCGTACACTTTATGAGTTGTTTGGAGATAAAGAAGAACTTCTGCTGGAAGTTTTCCGTTTCTATCGTCGTTGTATGAATGAGTATATGCAAGAGATTGCTTCCAGCGCGAACAATGTGCTGGAAGTAATCCTTACATTTTATGAGCGTAAGTTCAATGAGTTATGTACGGTAAACCCTTTGTTTTTTCGTGACTTGCGCAGATATTCCAAGGTGTTGGAGTATATACACGATGACCGTCGCAGGGGAGATGCTGATGCGCTGGCCTATTTTCAAAAGGGGGTAGAGCAAGGTATTTTTCGTAGCGATATTAATTTTCAGATTATAAATCAGGCCATGGCTATGCAGATGGACTTGTTGATTTATTCAGACATTACAGACCATTATCCGCTGGCCGAAATCTATAGCGAAATCACTATCTTACACATGCGGGGGATTACCACAGAAAAAGGTTACCGCATGGTCGATGATTTTTTGAAGAATATTCGAGAAAAGCATATCGGATATTAAAATTCCTCTATCTTTGATTCCTTGAACATAGGATACGGTCCGGCAATATCTGTACTTAAAAGCAAGCTTTTGGCTTGGTATTGCTCCCACCTTTCACTATCTTTGCACCCGGTTTTAGAGGAAAGTTCATGAAGAATAAATTGTTATACACTTTTCTGTTCACCCTTTTGGTGGTGGCAGGTCTGTTTGCCATGCATTTTTTGCCGTCTGTTTCTTTTCGTGGCGAACCTTTGAGAAGGGTTGATTTGCTTTCAGACATTCGTATAAAGAAGGAAGTAGTAGAACCTATGGATTCTGATACCTTGGTGTTGCCGCCTCCCGTAAAGCCCGCTTTTGTGGATACCTGCAAGAGTGGAATGGTCTGCATTGAAGAATATGCTGATTCTGCAGGGCGTGGAATGAAGTATTTCTATGAAACTTTGGGAAAGGTTTCTTCTTTAGGTCGCCCGGTACGCATTGCCTATTTCGGAGATTCATTTATTGAGGCCGACATCTTGACCGGTGATTTGCGTGAAATGTTGCAGAAACGCTTTGGCGGATGCGGGGTGGGTTATGTGCCCATCACAACGAAAATAGCTGGTTTCCGCCCTACGGTACATCATTCGTTTGGTGGATGGGGCAGTCACTCCATTACGGATTCCACGTATTTCGACCGTTCTCGTCAGGACATTTCCAATCATTATTTTATTCCTTCTTCGGGAGCTTATGTCAGCCTGAAAGGTGAGAAACGTTTCTTGTCCCATATTGACACCTGCGAAGTGTCTACCTGCTATTTTCTGACTTCCGATTCGTTACGGCTGACTGCATCCGTCAATGGGGGAGAGGCACAGCCATTCTCTGTAGATGGAAAAGATGAATTACAAGCTGTGTCTGTGAACGGACGTATCGGCTCTGTGCGCTGGAAAGTGGAACAACTGGATTCTACGGCTTTGTTCTATGCCGTGACGATGGATCCGCGTCAAGGTGTGGTAGTCGATAACTTCAGTACCCGCGGAAGTAGCGGACAGCAGTTGGGTAATATTCCGATGTCGATACTTCGCCAGTACAACCGTTTGCGTACATACGATTTGATTGTGTTGCAGTACGGGCTGAATGTAGCTTCAGACAAGGTAATGAACTATACCTATTACAAGGATGCGATGAAACCTATAGTGGAGCGTTTGAAAACTGCCTTTCCAGAGGCTTCTGTCCTGATTGTCGGTGTGGGAGATAGAGAAAACAAGGATGAAAACGGCGAATTGCGTACCATGCCGGGTGTGAAGCGTCTGATTCGTTACCAGCAGGCACTTGCGGCAGAAACGGGGGTGGTATTCTGGAATATGTTCGAAGCCATGGGAGGCGAAGGTAGTATGGTAGAGATGGTGAACCACAAGCCTCAGATGGCCAATTATGATTATACTCACATCAATTTCAGGGGAGGAAAGCACATTGCCGGACTTCTGTTTGAGACCTTGATGTACGGCAAGGAACAGTACGAAAAACGAAAAGCTTATGAAATGGAGTGAGATACGTTTTTGGGGGATACTCTTCGGGTTCCTTTTGGGAGCATTGCCGCTTTTAGCGCAGGATGCTTTGCCGGAGAAATCGCGTCCTGACCGTCATTCCGGACATGTGTCCGACAGCGAGGCCATGCAGCAGCTGATGCGTTTTGTGGAAGTCAGCAATCCGATGCCAGCCAGCTTTAAGGGAGCAACTGAAAATACGATTATAGACCCAACGCATGAACTGGAGCCTTTCTGGCAGAAACTTTCCGTGCTCGACCGACCGTTACGTATCGTGCACATTGGCGATTCTCATGTGCGGGGGCATGTGTATCCTTATATTGTACGGCGTCAGCTGGAAGACGATTTCGGACGGGAAGCTGTGCTCGATATGCAGGTGAGTTACCGTACTTCGGGACTGGCGCAGGAAACGGGAGCCGCAGGGATTGTATATCACATCGTAGGAGTAAACGGAGCGACTTGTGCTTCTTTTGCTACCCCTGAGAACATTCGTCAGATTATCGAACTGAATCCGGACTTGGTTATTCTTTCGTTCGGCACCAATGAAGCGCATGGTCGCCGTTATTCTTCGGCGGAGCATCTGGCGCAGATGGACAATCTGTTGGGAGAACTGAAGAAAGGATGTCCGCAGGCGGTATATCTGCTGACTACTCCTCCCGGAGCCTATGTCCGCAATGGCCGACGGGGTGCAAGAGTAATCAATCCTCGCACGAAATTAGTGGTAAAGACAGAACTGGATTATGCGGCTTCACGGGAACTCGCTGTATGGGATATGTATCACGTGGTAGGAGGTGAACGTTATGCTTGTCTGAACTGGAGTAACGGAAACTATTTCCAGCGTGACAAGATTCATTTTACACAGGACGGATATATTTTGCAGGGATTATTATTACACGAAGCGATTATCAAATCATACAACAATTATGTGGAAACTCAACTGGACGGAACTTGGAATTGACTGGGACAGATTTAAGGATGTGCTGACGTACGATGCGTCGCAACCGATGATTTTCAGCAGTGGCTTCTTCTTGCTGCTTTTTCTCGGATTCAGCCTGATTTACCTGATTTTGCAGAAAAAGACTACGGCGCGTCTGCTGTTTGTTACCTTGTTTTCTTATTATTTCTATTATAAGAGCAGCGGGTTTTATTTCTTTCTGTTAGGCATTGTCACGGTGTCCGACTTCTTGCTGGCTCGCAGGATGGAGCTGACCGGACAGCCTTGGAAACGGAAACTGTTGGTAGTATGCAGTTTGTGCATCAATCTCGGATTACTTTGTTATTTCAAGTACACCAATTTCTTTTATGAGATGCTGGCTCTGTTGTGGCACGGGCAGTTCGAACCGCTGGACATATTCCTTCCGGTGGGAATTTCCTTCTTTACCTTCCAGTCGCTGAGTTATACCATCGACGTGTATCGTCGTGACCTGAAACCGTTGACTAACTTGCTGGATTACGTGTTCTATGTGTCGTTCTTTCCACAGTTGGTGGCAGGGCCCATCGTGCGTGCACGTGACTTTATCCCGCAAATCCGTCAGCCCTTGTTTGTATCATCTGAAATGTTCGGGCAAGGCATCTTCTTCATTGTAAGCGGCTTGTTCAAGAAAGCGGTGATTTCAGACTATATCAGTGTGAACTTTGTAGAACGTATTTTCGATAATCCGGGGTTGTATTCCGGGTTGGAAAACCTGTTTGGCGTCTACGGATATGCCTTGCAGATATACTGTGACTTTTCGGGCTACAGTGACATGGCCATCGGTATTGCCTTGTTGCTGGGATTCCGTTTTCCGCTCAACTTCGACTCCCCTTATAAGTCGGACAGTGTGACCGACTTCTGGCACCGCTGGCACATTTCCCTGTCGTCCTGGTTGCGCGACTATCTTTATATCTCCCTGGGGGGTAACCGGAAAGGAAAAATCCGTACCTACATCAACCTGATACTGACCATGCTGTTAGGTGGTTTGTGGCACGGTGCTTCGTGGAACTTTGTGGTGTGGGGCGGATTGCATGGAGTGGCACTGGCCTTGCATAAGTTCTTCCGCAACCTGTTGGGGCGGCCCAAGCAATACCGCA
>OGFT01000266.1_pt1 | contig 12884 bp, 10 predicted proteins | sample 1571021 | NCBI WGS metagenome assembly OGFT01 (sample SAMEA2582029, study PRJEB24529) | metagenome | biome: Human gut stool | place: China | collected 2011 | reverse complement strand
TAGAAGTCCATCACTTCAGCCGGAGACATGTTTACGTTCGGATCGTCCAGTTCGATTTCCTGACTGTTCTTCTTCATCTTGAATACTCTTTTCATTCCTTTAATTTCCAGTGCCATATTGTTTATTGTTTATTGGTTTTACAAATCATTTATTTTTATATATCAGCAGTATACCATTTCTACCTGTGCCTCGTCCTTCATACGGTATTCAGCCGGAAAATCCGGATATTCCGCATACGGGTCCTCTTTTAGAAGTTCCCTGTCATTCTCGTCTTCCGGATCGAAGCAGAATGTCTCATGTGTAGCCGGCGCAGTCTGGTATTCCCGTCCGTTTCCGTTCTGTACCTGTACTGTTCCGTTCGGTATATGGCCGTTTGTCGGCTGCCGTACCTGTTGTTGTGGATAAGGAGCCGTCTCAGGCTGGTAAGCCTGCTGCTGCGGATAGGGCTGCATTGTAGCTCCTTGCGGCATACCTGTTCCTTGCATTACGGGGCGGTTTGGAGCAGGTTGTCCGTTCGTTCCATATACCGGTTGAGGCATTCCCTGTGGAATCTGTTGTGGAGCAGACTGCATGACAGGTTCAGGATTCATAATATGGGTCTGCTGCTCCGGGAATATGCTTGTTTGCATACCGGGATGTGGCTGACCGTTTATGCTGCCTTGTGGTTGGGGAATTACCGGCGCCGGTTCCTCTGCCATACCGAACAGACTTCCTTCGCTGGCTTGTTTCTGTAAGCTATGCATCCTGTCATCAATCTCCTTCTGTTTTTCGGCAGAAGCCAGAACCCGTGCCTGTTTCAGCCATGTCATTGCTTCGGAGAACCTTTTTGCGGCAGTTGCATCATCAGCCTTTTTGAGGAGCTTTTCCATCTTTTCCCGTTTTTCCCTGGCTTCCTTTGATTCGGCCGGTACTGTTGGAGCCTTGGATGATTTGGCCTGTGCTGTTGCCTTTTCTGCCTGTTTCTCGAAATTTTCCGCATTGGCAAGCAGTCCCTGTACCTTCTGTATCGGTTGGAGTATGGTCTGCAGGAAACCCATATCCAGTTCTGCCGGTGTTCCGTTCACTACCAGCGGCACCATGTTCTGCCGCGTATCCTCTTTCAGGCTGTTCCGCCTTGGCATGACTGCTATGCTCAGGCTGTTGTCCACTTTACGGATATTGATATTCAGATCCGTACCTGCTGTAATCATCTGATAAATTGATTGAAAAAACATAATTGAAAAATTTTATGGTTATACATAAGATTCCTTGAAGAATTCTTTCAGAATATTCTCTCTGTCCGGATTGCTGGAAATATCACGTAGCGATTCCAGATAGTAGCCGATGTTTTTAGGTTCATCAACTGTATTGGGCAGACGTCTTTTAACCGGTCTGATATGTTCGCTCTGTGGCCATGCAGTCGGCATGACAGGAGCTTGTGAAGTTATAGCAACTGTTTCCATATATGTATATTTATATTTTGGGTTATGCGACAAATAATCCTACAATGAACAGAAGAATAAGAATCTTGAAAATAATGACCAGTATCCTGAACAGGAAACCGAAGAATCCTCCTGCAAGCAACAGCAGCGTAATCATCCCGGTGGGGACAATCCCTTTGCTTGTCAGCAGACATATTCCGGTAATCAGGAATATCGCTGTTGCATGTCTGCCAATCTTTCTGATAGTCTGTAGTTTCATAATCCTTAATTTTATGAATGAATAATCCCATCGGGATGTGTTTTCCCGATTTTATAGGCCTCCGGCCTCTTGGATTGCCTTTTTGCGCAAGGCCTGGCAGGAAAAAATACCGGAGCGTAGCGAGGATGATTTTTTCCTGTCCAGCCAAGCCCTTGAGGGCAGCCTTGCGGCAAAAGGCAGGCAATCCAAGACCTTTGCCGCTTAAAAGCGGAAAAACAGATTCTTTTCTGTACGGATACAAAAAAATGCAGACCTTCCGGCCTGCATTCTTATGGTTATATTGATATGGATGTTATTCTTCTTTTGAGGAATAGGTGTTGAAAATGTCATCGGTCATTTCCTTGGCGAGAGTCCTGATCCTATTAAGAAAGTCCTGCCCGGTTATCATTCCGCTTTCAAGTCCGGCCAGCTGTTTTTCCCAGTCTGCTGTAAGTGAAGTATCCGCAATTTTCTTTCCACGGATGGTTTCGTAGGTGAACATACCTTTCGGGGTCGGAACGATATATTTCCCTGAATAACGGATATACTTACGGTTAACCAGTGTACGGATGATATTGGTACGTGAGGATACTGTACCCAGTCCGTTCTGTTCCATGTATTCCACCAGTTCTGCATCCGTGAACGGATTTACCGGTAGCTGTTTCTTGTGTACCATGTTGCATCCGCATACATTCAGAGTATCACTTTTTTCCACTTCGGGGAGTTCATTGACAGAATATCCTGATTTTGGAACCATGTCGGAACGCATAAACACATCATGCCAGCCGGCTTCAATGATTCTTGTTTGTTCGGCCTTGAAATGCTGTGCCGCACAAACCGCTTCAACATTTGTCGTTTCTATGCGGCATGGAGCCATGAATGTTTCAAGCATCCTTCCGGCTACAAGTCTGTAAACCTGCATTTCCTTTTCGGACATATTTCCGGGACGGATACCTGTAATGATGATGGCATGATGTACATTGGCCTTTTCTGCGTTTATTATGTGACGGGACAAACCGGATATGTCAATACCTCCAGTTCCTTTAGCGGCAGGGAACAGCTCCCATGAAAGCAGACGCGCCATGATTGGTGGAAGCGAGTCAAACACATCCTCCGTCAGATAACGGCTGGAAGTCCGCGGATAGGAAATCAGTTTCTTTTCATAAAGGGACTGGGCGATGTCATACACCTCTGATGCGGTAAAACCATAGCGGATGTTCGCTTCCTTCTGAAGTTGTGTCAGGTCAAGCAGGTCCGGTGGAAGTATTTCCTTAACGCTGTGGCTGATACCTGCAATCTGTGCCTGATGTGCCAGCTTGCAGTCCTGGAAAAACATTGTAGCGGATTCTTTGTCGGGAAGATCCTGTGTGCGGCGCATCTTGAAAAGGATGCCGTCCTTTTGCAGGCTGATGTAGATGGGCCAGCTGTCCGATGAAATATGGTTCTCCCTTTCACGGTAGCGTCTGCTGATGGCAGCCAGTACCGGTGTCTGTACCCGTCCGAGGGAATTGTTGCCGAGTCCCGTCGCCTTGCACATGGCATAGCTGGCGTTGATTCCGAGAATCCAGTCCGCCTTGTTGCGGCTGTCGGCAGCAAGGAACAGGCTGTCGTAGCAACTGTCCGGCTTCAGGTTTTCTATGCCTTTACGCACAGACTCGTCGGTAAGAGAAGAAATCCACAGACGGAAGCAAGGCTGTGTACAGTTCAGGTATTGATAGACATAGCGGAATGTCATTTCTCCGTCACGGCTGGCATCGGTAGCTGCAATGATGGTGTCGCATGCCTGGAACACTCTCTCGATTACTTTAAGCTGGAGTACGGCATCAATCTCCGGTATCTCGGTGCGTGTATGCCGTACCATCAGTTCAAATTCGGACGGGATGAAAGGAAAGTCATTCCGTTCCAGCTTCTGGGTTCCGTAGTCCTTCGGCATGGCCAGTGACAGCATGTTCCCGAAAGTCCACGTAACCATGTAGCCGTTTCCTTCCACATATCCGTTTCTTACTCTGGTTGCACCGATGATTCTTCCGATTTCTTTTCCTACACTTGGTTTGTCTGTTAATATGGCAATCATAATAAATTCTGTTTTTATATCTTTCCATACGGACTTACCGTATGGAAAGAGAGATGATACATTATGGATTCTTATTTATTCACCTGAAGGGTTGATACCGTTTATGCTGATGACCGGATTTCCATTCTCGTCTTCAATCAGACTGAGTGTGGCGTCCATGGTCAGTGAAAATACAGGAGTCTTGATTTTAATGGACATGACATTGGTTTCCTCTCCCTGAAGGAGCAGGTCCAGGTTTCCGTCCTTTTCAATTTGCGATCTGCTGATACCTACCGATTCCAATTTTTCCCAGTCGATTTGTTCAGCCTTGTAGATATGATGATTGGTCTTGTTCATGTTCTTTCCTTTTTTAGTAGTTGATGATTTGATTGATTTGAATCCTGTTCTGCTCAGACAGCCTGTTTTGCTCCCTTCTTCTGTTCCTGCTGCTGGGTATTGTCAGTCTGTGAAGCACGCTGTGAGGTATTGCGGCGCACATCCGGATTTTCCTGGAAATATTGCAGCTGTCCGGTGTTTGCGTTTACTTTCAGATAGGAATCGAACGGTTTGCCGTTGGGACCTTTCATACCCGTTACAAGGATGGCCTTTCCGTCCTGAAGATTTGCTCTTTCCTGTGCCGAAAGCAGGTGTCCGTAAACCTCAGCCGGGATGGTAGGTGCCTGTCGTTCGTTGAAACCGTCCGGAGTTCTTGAATATTGCGGTCTTCCGCTTGCAAGGTCCAGCTTTACGAATGACGAGAATTCCTCACCTTTACGGTTGATCATGTTTTCAAGATAGATTGGCTGTCCTTTACGCAACGCTTCCTTGTCCTCCGGTGTGAGCTGTACCGAACAGATTTCCTTCGGTATGTAGATTTCTCCCGTTTCAGGGTTGTGGCGTGTGTATTGGAGTCCGCCTGTGACCTTGTCCATGGTGACAAAGGAAGAAAAAAGTTCACCGTTCTTTCGCTTCATGTCCTCCACAAGGATGGTATGACCTTCGTTCAGTGCCTTGAGCTGCATCGGTGAAAGCTGTACACCTCCAAGAGACTGCTGGTTAAATGCCTGGTCCTTTGGGAATATGAACTCTATACCCCTTCTTTCCGCACTGTACTGCAAGGTTGCATTGAATTCCTTTCCCTGGTTAGACTTCATGCCGTCCACAAAAATCTGTTCTCCGTTTTTCAGTTTCTGGATTTCGTCCTGAGTCAGTGTAACCCCTTTGATTTCATTCGGGATATAGACATGCTCCTGTCTGACTGCTACCAGTTCGTTGGTATTCTTGTCAATGGAAATCAGGCATGGCTCTGTCGTATTTCCACGAAGGTTGAGGTCTGCCACACGTCCCATGTTCCCGCTTTCACGCAGGTTCTTCTTGTCCTCTTCCGTAAAGATGTGCCCGAAATAAGGACGGTCAAGTTCCGGTTCCTTTCTGATACCGTGGATGCCAAGCATGACCTGTCCGTCGCTGGATATGAATGAGAGACGTGCGTCCAGCTTGGCGGTCAATACCCCCGGAATGCTGAGTGTCAGTGGCATGGTCTTGTTGGTCTTGTATCCTTTCAGCATACTGTCAAGCTGTCCGGATTGTTCCAGCATTTCCTTGGAAACGCCGAATTTGCCCAGTTCTTCCCAGTTGATCATGTTCTCGTTGTAGCGATACGTGGGTGTCTGCTGGCGTTGCGGTTCCTGCTGTTCACGTCCCTGTGCGGCAGCTTCCACCTGTGATACCTGTTCAGGCTGTGCCTGCGCTGTCTGTTCCTGCTTCTTTGCCATTGTTGTTTCCTCCTCTTTTGTTTGACTGTTTTTCTGATTGTTTACTTTCGGTACGATTTCATAGCGTTTCAGAAACTCCTTTACCGCGTCTGTTTTCTTGCCTTCGGCCAGGTCCTTGAGAGCCTGTTTGTTCTGCTTGTAATCGTTGAAGGTCATGCGGATAAGCCTGAAATGCGTAGGTTCCTTCAGCTGGCTCCAGAAATTCTTGATGAAGTTTTCAAGGATACTCGAATTCTTATCGAATTTCAGGAATGAGTTCTCGTTCTTCTCTTCCGGTGTAACCGTCTGATAATTGCCTTTCTCGTCCATCTTGCTGATTACTCCCAAACCCTCCTTTGGGTCATTCTTGTTATGTACCAGCAGAAGTTCGTCAATTTGTTCCACATAAGGCTTTTCCGGTTTCTTTGTCCGGCCTTGCCTTTTTTCCTTGTCAGGACTGTTTTCTTGTGCCATAATCTTTTGTTTTGAGTGACTACTTGATTTGTTTCACAGTCCAAATGTAAGATGATAAATTGAGTAAACATCTGATTTACAAACGGATGTCGTTAGATGTCATCAGGTGTCATCAAATGTCATACGAAGGATAGGAAAGAATACAAAAACAGTTGGAAAAAAGGATGAAAGGAAGTAGGAAGAGTATAAGTAAAAGCATAGCTAAGCCACTGGACTATGCAGATCGGAGGGAGCTGAAATCCCTGTCTTATTTCGGGATTTGATAAGCAGACTATGTTTTGTTATTTGGAAAGGTGGATTTTCACTGTATTTGTGAGGTCGTATATGGGATATAAGGATAGCCGCCTTTGATTTACGGCTATGCGTCACGTCGGTCGCAGTTAATCCCTGTAATCTTTCCTTTAATTCTAATCCGTTTGCCGCCGCATTCTTTTTCAGGTGAATTTTCATGGCGTCAGCCATAAAGAAAATTCTCCTGAAAAAAGGAATAAATGCGGCTGGCAAATCAGGATTGGGATTTACCTTTGATGTAAGGGATAGACTATATTTGATTAATCAAATTGAATTTCTATTTTTACCAGGAGTGTAAGTCTTTATTTGGAAGAAATCAATTTCAGAAAGGTATTGCCGATTGACATTTCAAATGATTGTCGGCTGAATGTTTGTATATCTTTAACAATCAGATTATGCTTGGTGATTGTTTTACTTATGACAGTAAAAAGGAAACGTTGTTCTTCAGCAAGGAGTTCTTGATACTTTTGTGGAAATTCACTCATATATTCATTTGCTGAGGATATGAATTGCATATAATGCAGTAATCCGATTTTATCCTGTTTGTCCGGGAAATTATGGATTGCCCGTTCAATAGGGTTCTTGTAATTCTGGATAAACTCACTCCATTCTTTATCTGCCAAAAGTACCATTTCTGGAGATAGGGCAGATGAAGGAAAGAAACAATTTTCTATAACCGTGTTGACTAATTGATTTTTTGATGGAAAATAATGCATGACCGCTCCTTTAGACTTGTTTACAGCTACGGCTATATCACAAAATGAGGTGTGCTTTATTCCTTTAGAAATGAATAGCTTGTACGCTTCATTAATTATTCGTTGTCTTAAATTAGGGTCCATCTCATAGCTACGTTATATAAAATAATAGCACAGATGCAATCAACAACCCAAACGCGGTAGTGGAATACCTTAGAGATGAAGCTGACGCACCTGTGCTATATATGAATATCTTATCTCTTTGAAATTTTCCACTTTTCATTTGAAAGATGATATATGATACTATACTATGTCTTTTTTTATCTGTGCAAAAATAAGTGATTTATTGTTTATTTCCAAACTTAAACCACACTTAATAGTACTGTTCCATAAGAAAAACGTCCGCTTTCCGGAACAATCAGCAGTATTTTTTCGCCAGATTTAAGTTCGTGTGTATTCCAGAACTCATCTAAAATTGCAAAAATAGCGGCAGAAGCGATATTGCCAACTTTTGATAAATTTGTATACCATTTGCTTTCATCAATACCTATTCCCACCTGTTTCAGTTCGTTTATTATTTTATCATAAAAAAACATGGAAGAAACATGAGGTAATACATAAGATATTTCATCTGGTGATATGTTGTGTTTTTCAAAGCAATACTTGATATGTTTTGCCCAATATGGGATTGCATAGTTACCTAATGATTTTACATTTTGTTTTACTACAAATAATGAACGGTCTATCCTTTCTTGATTATTGAATGATTTCCAGCTTTTCAGTTCTCCGTTATCGTTACTTTCTGCTCCCATGAACATACATGTGGGTAGTTCATTTGCAAATGAAGTCATCTCAACCCACTCTATTTTTAAGGCTTTCCCTTTTCCCGGATTATTTTGGAGTAATACAGCACTGGCACCATCACTTAACATGAAACGAAGAAAATCTTTTTCGAGTGCCATATAAGGTTGTGTTCCCAAATCTGCACATTTTTCGTATTCAATATCATAATTCTTTGAAAGTAGAGTTGCAGAAGTTAATTCTGATGTACTACATACTGCATTTTTTTTCTCTCCTGACAAGATACTCCAAAAAGCAGTTTTGAAAGCTTGGATACATGATAAACAAATACCTGAAGCAGAGAATATTTCCATTGGCTTGTTTTTAAGTAATCCATGAACCATTGAGGCATGAGATGGAAGCATTTGGTCTGGACTTGATGTTGCGCATGTCAATAGTTCAATATCTGATTCAGAAATGGAAGCAATTTGTAATAACTGTCGTATTGAAAGAACTGCCATTTCTGCATTTGAATGCGTTATTTCCTGACTTTTTGTAAGTGCATAATAACGTTGTTTAATACCATTTTGTTTTAGAATAATAGGCTTGACTCTTGAATGTTTTCCAGCAATCAATCCTAAGAAATCTTCCATATCTTCATTAGAGACAGGGTTATTAGGGAAATAACTAGATGTTCCCGTAATAAAAACATCATTTTTCATTTTTACTTGTTTTTGATTAGAAAATATATAAAATAAAATTGCTCTCTTAGGGCATTCACATCTAAGCCATTTTTTAATGCATCTTGATATGATTTACCCAAAAAAATCAATCTGACCTGCTGGACAAGCAATTCAGTATTGCAAGAACTACGTATTTCACCCTTTTCTTTTGCTTTAATAACAACTTCTCTTAACTGCATCATTTCATGTTTTTCTATTTCACTCAATTTTTGATGAAACCCAGGATAATGTTTTTCTGCTTGCAGAATTAGAGTCATATACGCACGTGTACCGTTAATGTTTGTCTCAGGAATAACAAATAGCGAAAGCCGTTCCATCGCATTCATGATATTATCAACATATTGATTGAAATATTCGAATAACGATAAATCAGATAGATTATCTGATGCATGCTTTATCCTTTGTACATCTAAAATGTAGGTATCAATAACATCAATAAATAGTTCTTGCTTTGTCGGATAATGATATGACATACATCCTCTTGACAAATTGAGACTACTTTCTATATCCTTGAGGGGGACCATGCTGTAATCATTTGTCAGAAACTGTTTAAATGCGGCCTCCCTTATTAAAGCTTTTGTTTCTGAACCTTTTGTTCCTTTCATGATGTTCTTTTTTGTATTTTACAAAAGTAATCTTTTTAAATGAAAGTACACTTTGATTTTAATGTTATTATACGTGTAACTTTGTAGGAACTAAATGAATAAAAGGTTTTTATCAATCAATAAACTTTTGGTGACATTTTACCGCACCATCTTTTTTGTCCTTAATTTACTGTTTCAAATTTTTTTTCGCTATATTTGTTTTAAATAAGCCGATTAGTCGGTTTGTTTGGCATAGAGGGACCCAAACAGAAAGTGGAATTTCAAATTGAGATGTTCCTCTATGTCTTTTTGTATTCCATTTTCTGCATAAATCCTTTTATTTACCATAAAAAACCGACCAGACGGTTTTTTTATTGCAAAAATATAAATATTCCATATAAAAACAAAGGGAAAAGCCAATAATGCATCTTGTCAATTGAGATATATGGATAAAATACATTATAGTTTTTCCCAGTGAGGAACAATATGTTATCGAATCATCTTGGAGTCATTTTTATCTTGACCTGTGTGCCTTGAGAGTTCAGGATGCGGACTGGAGTCTTTTCGCCTGCTTTCAGATAAAAAAGAAGATAATCTTTTGCACGTTGAGATTCGAATAGACCTTTTTCATGGTATTCAGCAATCCATCTTTGAATTACAGGAATTTGCCATCTGTTCATCAGCATATAGTATCCAAAACGATATTCCGGATCGCCCAAAAAGATATTGAGTTTCAGATAATCCCACCAAAACTGCTTCTTGTTTTTACTTTTGGCGTTAAGCATGACTACCTGATTATGGAAGGTTTCACGTGGATAATCCGGATAATATTCCCAAACAAACATGTCTGGAACAGCATTTTCATTGTCTTCCTTAGAAGGGATGAATGGCTGCAATACTTTCATGGAATCCTGTATTTTTTCATATGTCTGGTTTTCGTATTCCTTGTAGTATATTAGACAATCTCTTAAACGTGAGGATGTATGATGTATCAGTGCAGTCCGTGCCCCGGTACAAGATTGGGAATTGTTGTTTATAGCTGTCAGTTTTTTCATAAACCGGATTTCCGCTTTGGCTTGTTCCTCATGCTCCTTTTTCATAAATGGATAATCCTGCCAAGCGATTTTCCTCATAGAACGGTGCAAGCTGGGAAGCTGCAAGGCTCCGTAAGCGCAGAAAATGGAATCACGGACAATCTTGTATATAGGGGTTCTGTCGCCTTCGTGTGCCACGTAAGGAAGATGATTTATGCTAAAGAGCTTTTCACCTTCCACAATTAAATCAGCTGAAATTGTCTTGCCTTCGTCCAAGCGGCCTTGAATTTTGAAATTACGTTCTTCTTTACTGAAAAAGTCAACAGGCTGTACTGCCACTAACGTTACACTGTAATTGCCGTTATGTGGTGTGTAATCAACATTTTGCGGTGTTAATTTGGAAGCCAGTTCGTTCAGTAACTCAATTTTTCTGCTATCATTCATAATTTGTTATGTAATTAAGTTGAACATATTATTAACGATACAAATGTAAGGATTGGATTCTGGATATGAGTTCCAAATCTTGATAAAAATCATTGCAAGGTTAACTTGTTATTCGAATTTTGTCCTGCTTTTTATTCAAAATATATAGTTTATATTTGAGAATGAAAAGATAATTGTTGTTTATTCAAGAATAGTATATTTAAATTAGATGTTTTAAAATCGTTATGGAATATTGCATACTCCATAACGATTTTTCATAAAAGGTATAAGTCTGATATGTAGTGGAAATCTGTCATGTTAAAAAACAAAATTAACCGGCATTAAAAGGACGGATTTCGGAAAGATTTTCATTGCCACTATCAATAAATCTATCAAGCACTTTAATCATAACAATAGGTATATTTTCCTTCCACAATATTTTTGCATTCAGCTCTGTACACACCAATGCAGCCTGTTTGAGTTTTTCCTCTAGATATGCTCCAGTTCTGATATATTCGTCAAGAAGATTTCTGCTCTCAGCTAATTTGATTACAGAGGCATACAGCTTATATTGTTCATTGATACATTCCAAATGGAACTTATCCTTAACCGCAGAAGGCGGATCAATTAATTTCAGTTTGGGTAAGTCTGACCTATTTAGAATAATTACGGTATTTGTAAATTCTATAGTGTAGTCTCCTGGCAAACTATACAATAATCTATTGTCTGGGGATTTGAACTGATAATCGTTTTCCTGTTGTAAATTCTGAGGGTAAGCATTGTACCAGTTAAAATGAAATCCGATGATTACCTGTTCGTCGGTCAACTTTAAAGCCTGAAAGGCCTTGTCAAGATTTTCTGGGAAAACCCTGTATTCTCTTTTAGATAGATATTGGAAACTTCGGAGCCAACAGTTTCTGAAAGAGTGTAAGGTCGCGGCACTGAAAGATTCCTTGAAGTTGACATATCCTATTGTCTTGTCTATACAGAATGCTTCTGCTGGCATTAATTCCCGTATTCTTCCAATACAATCAAACTTGTTGTAGCTGATGTCCTCATCAGTGGTTATGTCAGATACTTTTGTAATCCACTCCATTTCCTGGTTAATACTATTTGATGCTATCTGATAAAAATCGTGAATTTCGTCTTCAGACAGCTGTTGAGTAATTTTTTGATGTTGGATTGCGGAAGTGAGTGAATGCGCAAGTATTTCCAGTACAGTCTTCAATTTATTTTTAATCCTATAAATCTGTGACTGATTCAATGGTATTATTGTTTTGACTTCTTCCAGTGGAATGGAGTTCTGTTCTATCTGTTTTAGAATAATTGGGACATTATCTAACCATTCATGCTTCTTTGACAAAGATTCTGGAAGAGCTGGCAGTGCATAAAAATCTTCGTAAGTATAAGAACGGTTAAGGGTTGACAGACGTAACATTAGGATATACAGATATTTCTGTATCCAACCGTTAATGATGCTGTTGTTGCGTACGCCTGCCTGAAGGCCAAAGAAAGGATATTTCTGCTCATACTTGTACATTGAATCGGGACTTGATGAAAGTAAGTCCATATAGAATGGAATGATTTCAGCTAGTGAACCTGGAATAAGTACATAGTGAGGGGGCTGGCTATTTGTGAAATACAGAAGCTGATTCAGAAGTTCGTGTTCCTTCCTAAATAATAAAAGTCCTCCTAATGCGATATGAAATTCCTTAAATTCATTTCGTTCTTTTTGTCTTAATTCTACCATTTTACTGTCAGCAACAACTTGTCCAGACGTGTTATAGGAAACGTTTATACGTTCATTAAGTTGGATAGATGGAAGATGGAGAAGCAGGTGTGAATGGGCAGCATTCCAATATTTGAGAATCCATTCACTGCGTTTGTAAAATAATTGCTGGTTCAAGCAAGTCCAGATTGTGCGGTAGGTATTCTGATGCATTATTGTAAACTGAAAATCATCCAGCATTGCATTAACAATGTCATTACCGTTTTTTATGGAAACCGCTTCCTTTTGTTGCATACATAGTTGCTCATTTACTGAGACAATACCTTCGTATAACTCTGGCGGATACTCCATTACAGTCCATTGTTTACCTGCGCGTAAAGATACAATCCAGTCATACAATTCCTGATAACAATTGCGTAATACATCTACGTTATTTTGTTTAAGCATGGCAATAAAAAACTCGAACCATGCTTTTCTGGTTTCTTGTGGGATATTGTTTCTTTTTATAAGATGCTTTTGTAACCTTTCAGGCACGTTATAGATATAGATAAGCGTGAAAATCATAAATATGCTGATTGTCAGTAGTACACAGAATATTGTAGCTAGAATAACCTTAGATTTGCATCCGAGGATTACAGATAAAATAGAAAGGATAAATTTGTGAA
>OGFT01000256.1_pt1 | contig 13133 bp, 10 predicted proteins | sample 1571021 | NCBI WGS metagenome assembly OGFT01 (sample SAMEA2582029, study PRJEB24529) | metagenome | biome: Human gut stool | place: China | collected 2011 | reverse complement strand
GAGGTACTGGCTGAACGTTTCCGGGATATTAATCCGGAACTGGAACTGACCGTGTTGCCGGTTTACCTGAAAGATGAGGCTATACCTGAACTGCTGGATAGTGCGGCGTTTGATTTTGTGGTAGATGCCATTGATACGGTAGCTCCTAAGTGCTATCTGATATATCATGCCTTGCAACGCGGATTGAAGATTGTCAGTAGCATGGGAGCCGGAGCCAAACGGGATATCACGCAGATTCGTTTTGCGGATTTGTGGGATACGTATCATTGTGGGTTGAGCAAGGCGGTGCGTAAGCGTTTGCAGAAAATGGGTATGAAGCGGAAACTGCCGGTGGTATTCAGCACGGAGCAAGCCGATGCAAATGCCGTGATATTGGTAGATGATGAGCAGAACAAGAAGTCTACCGCAGGAACCGTCAGCTATATGCCGGCCGTATTCGGATGCTATCTGGCAGAGTATGTAATTCGTAAATTGTAAAGTCGTATGATTCAGTTGGAAGGGATAACCAAGAGTTTTGGTGCACTTCAGGTGTTGAAGGGGATTGACCTTGAAATCGGAAAAGGTGAAGTGGTCAGTATTGTGGGACCCAGTGGGGCGGGAAAGACTACCTTGCTGCAAATTATGGGTACACTCGACAAGCCGGACGGAGGACGAATTATATTGAACGGCACGGAGGTGAACCGTCTGAAAGAAAAGGAGCTTTCTGCCTTCCGGAACCGGGAAATCGGTTTTGTTTTTCAGTTTCACCAGCTGTTGCCTGAGTTTACGGCGGTAGAGAATGTCATGATGTCGTCTTTGATTCAAGGCAAGTCGGCGGGAACTGCCCGAAAGGAAGCATTGGATTTGCTGGATTTCCTGGGATTGTCGGAGCGGGCCACGCATAAGCCGGCAGAACTTTCGGGTGGCGAAAAGCAGCGTGTGGCTGTAGCCCGTGCCTTGATGAATCATCCTTCGGTAATCTTGGCGGACGAGCCTTCCGGAAGTCTGGATACGCAGAACAAGGGAGAATTACATCGGTTGTTCTTTGAACTGCGTGACAAGTTAGGGCAGACTTTTGTCATCGTAACGCACGATGAGGAGCTGGCCACGCAGACCGACCGTACCATTCATCTGGTAGACGGACGCATTGTATAAGATAAAAAATCCCGTCCCGGTATGTGTACCGGCGGACGGGATAAATTTTTCCTCGATTTATTAGTCTTTTAGAAAGAAAGGTGTACGATTTCCGGGTTGTGGTCGGAAAGGAATTTCTTTGCTTCCCGGTTTTCTTCAGGAATGTAGCTGCGCTGTACCTCTATTTGAGGAGTGACAAATATGAAGTCAATTTTCTCACATGAATCGGCAGGAATGCGTCCGAAGTCATGGAAGGTATAGCTGGCACCTTCTTGCTGGAGAGCTGTCTTATGCGCATCCTTCAGTACGAAACTGTTGCCGGTGATGGTCTGGTAGGCTTCCGACTGGTCGGATACGTTGAAGTCTCCGGTAACTACGGCAGGCTGGTCGCCTACGATTTCTTTTATTTTCTCAATAATCAGCAAAGCGCCTTTTTTACGGGCTTCTGTTCCCACATGGTCGAAGTGCGTATTGATGGCCATAAAGATTTTTCCGTTGGTCTTGTCCTTCAGCTTGGCCCAGGTGGCAATACGGGTGCAGGCACCGTCCCATCCGATGAAGCCTACACTGTCGGGGTATTGTGACAGCCAGAAGGTATTGTTGTCCAATAATTCAAAACGGTCTTTTTTATAGAACAGAGGGGCATATTCGCCTTGTGTCTTTCCGTCTTCTCGTCCCACGCCGACTTCGGCATATTCTGGCAGACGGGCTTTCAGGTCTTCAAGCTGGTGGTGCAGGACTTCCTGCATACCTACAATGTCCAGATTTTGTGCCTTGATGAAATTGGCTACGGTGTCCTTTCTGTATGTCCAGCTGTTCAGACTGTCGTAAGGATTGTCGTAGCGGATGTTGAAGGTGCTCCATGTGATTTCACTGGTTGGTTGGGGAGAGTGGCATGAAGCGATGGTCATGCACAAAGAGAGCCCCAGAAAACTTCCTAAAATAGTGTAGAGTTTCATAGATATAAAGTTTAATGATATATGTTTTTCTTGAAAAATCCGATAAGTATTTGCAGGTAATTTAGAATGAGAGCGTTATAAGTTTATCTGTTTTTTAGGGTAATGACTTGGCAACAGTCCTAATTTCAATGTTTTGCGGCTCATTACTGTCAAACAACTCTTCTGTATGCAAAGGTAACATTATTTTTTGAAACCTCTGTCTTTATTGAGGATGAAATTGCAACATTGACATTCGTAATAATCTAAATTAAATGAATTATCAACTATGATTGCCCGAATTTGTATTTCAATCCATACTCTTCCAGTTTGCTGTACAGCGTTGTACGTCCTATTCCGAGCAGTTCGGCGGCAATCTTTCTGTTTCCGTTCGCCTGCTTCAACGCACGTAAAATCCGCTCTTTGTCTTCCGCATCGTTACGCAGGGCAAAGCTGGCGGATGAGGACGATAATGTCTCGTCACTGCCAAACTCCAGATTTTCTTTGGTTATCATATCGGCTTCCGTATGTAGGACTGCCACCTGTATCTTTTGTTTCAGTTCGCGCACGTTGCCCGGCCACGGATAAGTGAGCAGGGCTTTCCGTGCGGATGCGTCAAAGCCCTTGATGTTGCGCTCCAACTCCTTGTTCGCAAATTCAAGGAAGAACTCTGCCAGTGGCATGATGTCCTCTTGGCAGTTGCGAAGCGGAGGCACGGTTATCGTGTACTCTTTCAGACGATAGAGCAAGTCTTCGCGGAAACGCTTTTCGGCGACTGCCTTTTGCAAGTCCTCGTTGGTTGCCGCCACGATGCGCACATCGGCTGTCTTGTCCCCCTTTGCCCCAATGGGGCGATAACGGCGTTCCTGTATGGCACGAAGCAACATCCGCTGCATTTCCATCGGCAGGTTGGCCACTTCATCAAGAAACAATGTACCGCCATTGGCTTCTTGAAAATACCCAACATGGGTAGAATCTGCTCCTGTGAATGCACCTTTGATGTGTCCGAAGAATGCGGACAGTGCCAATGTCGGGGACAACGAACCACAGTCCACCGCCACGAAAGGCTTATCCGCACGTTTGCTCTGTGCGTGGATGTGTTGGGCAATATGTTCTTTGCCCGTACCGTTCTCACCTAATATCAATACACTCATACGGGTGGGTGCAACCAACCGGACACGCCGCTTGATTCCTTGATATGCCGTACCTTGCCGGACAAATATCGGGACTTGTTTGTTCCTTTTCTGTTCCTGTGCTTTGTGTATGGAGCGGATGAGAGGAACAAGCCTGTCCTCTACCAATTGCTTGGGAATATAGTCGGCGGAGCCGAGTTTCATACTTTCCACTGCCGTATGCACCTCGGCGTAATCGGTCATGATGATGAACGGCTGCGGCTTCCCTTCCTTGCGCATCCAACGCAACAGGTCGACACCCTCACCATCAGGTAGACGCAAGTCGGCAAGCACAGTATTATCTTCCTCTGCCTTTGCCAGCAATTTCTTGGCGGTAGAAAGCCGATACGCCTGCATGGTGTCGAAGCCGCCTTTCTTCAAGAAGTTGCAGACATAATCGTTATAAACGGGATTGTCCTCTACTACAATTACCTTCATAATCCGTCTTCCTTTCGTTTTTTAGCCTGTTCCACAATCTTGTCACCCATTGCCAATACTGCATTCACGGTGTGTTGAATCTCGTTATCGGAACATTCCGTGTCTGAATGCAGAAGTCTGTGCAGTTCCCATAGTGGTTTGTCCGCACGGATTACTGCCCACGAACTGCGTAAACGGTGTACCTGCATATCCAATTCTTTGCGGTCACACCGCTCTCCGGCATCGCTAATGGCTTGCATGTCCTTTTCCGTTTCGGTTTTCAGTTTGTCAAGCATAGTCACCTTGTCACCATACGCCAATAAAGAAGAAAGGTCAGGTTGTTTCTCTTTGTTATTTTTGACAGAAGATACTGAAAGGCATTTGCCCGACACCGCCAGCAGTTCCGACAGGCCGAACGGCTTGAACAGGCAGGCGGAAAAGCCATGAGCCAGCAGTTCTTCTTCGGTGCAGCTTCCCGAAGCAGTGGCGACAATCACAGGGATGGTCTTCGAGTTGCCGACGTGGGACGAGCGCAGCAGTTCCAATACCTCAAAGCCATTTATTTCCGGCATCTTCAAGTCTGTAATCAGCAGGTCGTAGTCCTTTGTCCGCATGGCTTCCATGAGGTCGCTTGTATTAGTGCACACATCACAACGGATACCGTAATGGGCATACATATCCATTGCCATCGAAAGAAGAATGTCGTTGTCATCCAACATAATGACCGAATAGGCACGTTCAGAATAAGGATATTGTTCTTGCACTTCTTTCTTTTCGATGACAGCAATATCAGCGGTTTGCATGGGTATTTCTATCGTGAAACGACTGCCCCGACCTTTCTTGCTTTCCAATCGGACAGTACCGCCTAACATATCCACGATGCGTTTCACGATGGATAATCCTAATCCGAAACCGTCCTGCGTGGCGGCGTTGGAGAGCCGTTCAAATGCTCCGAACACCCGTTGCTGTTCTTCTTCGCTCATACCGCTGCCTGTATCTTCCACCACAATGGAAAGGTTATTGCCGTTGTAGTCCATGCGGAGCGATACGCTTCCGGCTTGCGTGAACTTGATGGCATTGGATAACAGGTTTGCGGAAACCTGCATAATGCGCTCCTTGTCGCCCATGAGGATAACATCGGTATTGCATTCCACCGTCAAACACAAGTCCTTTGTCTCTGCCAATGGAGCAAATCCCGCCGATAAAGCGTCTGCCATGCCCTGCAAACGGAACGGGGAAGTATTCGCACTCTCCTTTCCACTATCCAACCGAAAGAAGTCAAGCAGCGTGTTCAACATGGCAATCATTCGTTGCGATGCCTGCCGGATATTGCCCGAATAGCGTTCCGTCTGCGTTGCATTTTCTCCGTTGGCTATCAGTTCCGCATAGCCGTGTATGGCGGTCAGCGGTGTACGCAGTTCATGAGTAATGGTGTGCATGGCTCTCTTGCGTGAGGAAATCAGTTCCCTGTTTCTCATATCCGATTCATGGAGTTGCCTTATCAGATTAACGGTCTTTGCCTTATACCGCTTTATGCGGCGTATGTCCCTGTGGATGATGATGTATGACACAACCAAAAGAAGAAAAAGAAATCCTGTCAGCCCTCCGATTTGAAAGAACGAGCGTTCACGCATGGCGGTTATCTCTGCCTCACGCTTTTGCAGGTCACGTTCTACTTTCCTGTCCATCTGCCCGATAAGCGATTGCAGTTGTCGATTCAATTCGCTGTTGCGCATGGCGAGGCTGTCGGCATGTTCCGACAAGCGGCGGCTTTGCGCCTGTTGTTGTGTAATCTCCTTGCGGTTCAGTGCATGGAGCATGGAGGTTGTGGCGGTCGGTTTCGACTTTTCTTTCTTGCCGAACAAGCCTAAGAAACCTTTGCGCTTCGTTTTCTTAGGCTGTTCCTGTGTGCTTTTTGCCGCAATGAAGGGTACACGCTTAGCAATTTCCCGATTCAAATTTTCCTGTTTATTCAATACTTCCACAATGCTACAAAGCAAATTTTCCTTGCTTTCTAACAAATGACGCACACTGTCTATCCGCTCTGCCGGATAAACGGTTTTGAAACGGCACAGCAGACTATCCACCGCCATGCGCCGGATATGGTAATGCTCCAAATCCTCGTCTTCCCACTCCAACACACTTTCGCCCAAAAGGGAAAGCCCCGTCATTTCCCCATAAACAAGATGCACTTCCTGACGAAAAGCATTTATACGTCGGTTCTCCGTTTCCAATGCTTCAATCTCTTTCCATTCATAAAACCACAGGTACATGATGCCGACTGCCAGCAGGCACATCAATAAATAACCTGCGGCAATCAGCGTGCGGAGAAATTTTGTTCCTATGGTACTTCTCATTTGATTATTCCTTTTTAATCATGCAGCCCGTAGTCCATCTAAAACCACAGGCTGCATACATTATAGCAATCTTTGTCAGCAATGACATTATCCCAAAGGATTGTCACCATCTTCGCCATTACCGGAACCGTCTGTGCTTCCGCCACCCTGCGCCGGGTCATCGTCCTTCGCATCGGCAGAAAGTTCAATCCATTCCAAATCATCGCTGTCCACAAGGGCACGGGTGTAGGTCTTGTTCGACAGCCGCTCCCGTTCGGGTGTGAACTGCACGCGCACCGCCTGCACCTGCTTGTCGAAGTCCGCCAAATCCTTCACGCCCTTCGTGTCGAGCGTGTAGCGGAAATAGCCCAGCCCCTTGATGTGGACGCTCTTGCCCTGCGCCATGCGCGTGTGCATCACGCCTGCGATGTCGCCCAACACGGCTTGCACGTCACTGTTACTTACTGTGAAGATTTTCGTCAAATCCTTTGCTATGGTCTCCGTTTCCACGGGCTTGCCCTGCACTACGGCTTGGGGATAGTAAACGCCCTGTTGCTTCTGAAACGCTTTTTCCCCAAAAGGCATAGTCTTACGTTTTTAATTGGTTGATGAATAATGTTTATTGTCTCACTCGGATGCCTTTGCAAGCATCCGTTTTGCTGTTGCCTGAACTAACCTCCACTCTTGATTTTCCGAAGTGCCACTTCGACCACCACAAAGTGGCACCTTGTGCGCCTCGAAGTGCCACTTTGTCTTTCACCAGCTTCCACCTCCCAACGCATGATACAGATTTATCATCCCCTGTATTTTGTCGAAATGATCGTTTGCTTCCGTCAGTTCAGCGGAGAGCAGGGATTGCTGAGCGGTAAGCACTTCCAAATAGGTGGTGCTACTGCTGTGTTCCATCAGCTGGCGGGTACTTTCCACGGTGCGGCGCAGAGCGGCTATCTGCTTGCCATCAAGTTGCAAACGGCGGTCGGCTGTCTGCCATTGTGCAAGAGCATCGTTCACCTCGCTACCCGCTTTCAGCAGACTTTGCTGGAAAGAGAGTAACGCTTCCTGTTGCTGTGCCTTGGCGATGCGCAGGTTGGCGATGTTACGCCCACGGTTGAAGAGGGGGTGTGTCAATGAGCCGACTGCACTCAGTAGCCAGCGTCCGGGATTGATAATGGCGGCACCGGTACTGTTTGTCCAACCTGCAGACCCGCCCAGCGTAATGCTGGGATAAAAGGCGGAGCGGGCGGCACCGGTGGCATAGAACGCCTGTGCCAGCGATGCTTCTGCCTGACGGATGTCGGGACGGCGGGCAAGCAACTGCAGGGGTACACCTACGGAGAGTGTATCGGGAAATTGCTGTTCTGTCAACGTACCGCGTTCGATATGGGAAGGCACATCGCCTAAGAGCAAGGAGATGGCATTTTCCTGTTTCTTGACTTGCTGTTCCAGAGTAAGCACATTCGTTTCCACGGTAAGCAGGTTGGCACGTGCCTGCTGCACGGCAGCTTCGGTGGTGTTGCCGAACTGCTTTTGCAGTTCCAACGTGCGCAACGACTCGCTCCAACTCTCGGCGGTGCAGCGGTTGATGTCGAGTTGTACATCCAACATCAGCAAGTTGTAATAACTGTTGGCAATTGTGGCGATGAGTTGTGTCTGCACTGCCTGCCGGTAAGCGCGGCTCTGCTCTAAGGCGGCACGGGCACCACGTTTGGCATTGGTCAGCTTGCCGAACAAGTCCAGCTCCCACTCGGCGGAAGCAGCAAGGGTGTAGGTCTTGGTCGTCTTGCTACCATCGAAGCTACTCAACGTACCTTGCGGGGCAAGCGACACTGAGGGCAGGTAGGCAAGGCGCGAAGACATCAGCGTGGCTTCTGCCTCCACCACTTTCAGACGTGCGACGTTAAGGTCGTTGTTATTCTCCAGTCCTCGCCGGATGAGGGATTGCAAGCGTGTGTCGGTGAACAGTTCGCTCCAATGCAAGGAGGCGATGGAGGCTGTGTCTTCCGCTTGTATGTCGGTGCCATACAGCCCATCGGTTTTCACTTCCTCCGGACGGGAGTAAGGTTTATAGACTCCGCACGAGGCAAGCAGCAGTGCGGTAACTGTTGTCAGTAATATATTTCTCATGATTCCTTTTCCTTTTTATGTTTCTTCAAATCTTCCATTTCACCTTGTATCGACCATTCGCCGGAGGAAACAGCCTGCATGGGACGTACCTTCTCTTGCAACCACTGGAAAGCAATGAACAGTGCCGGAACCACAAATAGCAAGGCAAGTGTACCGACCAGCATACCACCCACCGCACCGGAACCCAACGTGCGGTTACCGTTGGCTCCTACTCCCGTTGATACCATCAGCGGTAGCAGTCCGAACACCATTGTAAGGGCTGTCATTAGGATGGGGCGCAATCGCACCTTGGCGGCTCCAACGGCAGCTTGTATCAGCGACATGCCCGCCTGTCGGCAGGATGGCGGTCTTTGCCAGCAATCCGATGAGCATAATCAAACCGGTCTGCATATAGATGTTATTCTCCAATCCCATCAGCTTGGCAAACAGGAAACTGCCCAGCAAGCCGAAAGGAAGGGCGAGCACCACGGCAAACGGGATGAGGAAACTTTCATAAAGTGCGCTCAGGATGAGATAGACCAGCACAAAGCAAATGGCGAAGATAATCACCGTGTTGCTGCTCGACTGACTTTCCTCGCGGGTGATGCCGCCAAACTCGTAGGTATAGCCTTTGGGCAATGCCGTGGACGCCGCTTCGCCGATGGCACGGATGGCGTCGCCGGAAGAATAGCCGTCGGCAGCCGAACCGTTGACCGCAATGGAGCCATAGAGGTTGAAGCGGTTGAGCGACTGTGGCCCGTAGGTCTTGGTAAGCCGGGCAAACTGGCTGATGGGAGCCATTTCACCGTTGCCGGTACGCACATAGAGGTGGTTCAGCGATTCCGGTGTGACCCGTGTGTCCGGCTCCGCCTGTATCATGACACGGTAGAGCTTGGAGAAACGGTTAAAATTGGAGACATACTGCCCGCCATAGTAACCGGACACCGTGGAAAGCACCTCTGCCGGAGAAAGCCCCGAACGTTCGCAACGGGCGGCATCAATGTCCAGCGTATATTGCGGATAGTCTGCTGAAAAAGCGGTATAGGCAGTCCCGATTTCCGGGCATTGGCTCAGGGAGGCAATGAATCCCTTGGTGGCATCGTCCAACTCACTGACAGGTTTGCCCGTCTTGTCCTGCACGTGCAGTTCAAAACCGTTCACCATGCCGTAGCCGTTAATCATGGGCGGGGCGGCGGCAAATAACTGCGCATCCGGTATTTTCTGTGAAAGGGTGTTGATGCGTCCGATGATAGAGTTTACATCATCTTCCTTGCCGTCACGTTCCGACCAGTCGCGCAGGGAGATGATAATCAGTCCCGCACTGGCTCCCGAACCGCTGAGCGAATATCCGCTGACGGTGGCATAATGCTTCACCTGCGGCATTTGTTGGATTTCCTTTTCCAACTGCGCCAATACTTGGGTGGTGCGGAAGAGCGAAGTGCCCGGCTTGGTATTGACGCTCACCATGACCGTACCCGTATCTTCATCGGGCACAAGTCCGGTCTTGGTAGTGCGCATCAGCACCACCACCAGCGCCACCGTAGCCACCAGCAGTCCCCATGTCACCACCCGATGGCGGCAGAAGTAGATGACACCCCGAACGTACCGCTTCACCAAGACCTCGAAAGCCGCATTGAACGCCTTGCGGAAGCGTGCCGAAAAACCGCTTTTCTCTTTGCCGTCCGCATCTATATAAGGTTCAAGCAGTAAGGCACACAGAGTCGGTGAAAGTGTCAAGGCATTGACTGCCGACAGTCCGACCGCCACCGCCATCGTGATGCCGAACTGCGTATAGAATACGCCGGACGTGCCGCCCATCATGGAAACCGGGATGAATACCGCCATGAACACCAGCGTAGAGGTAACGATGGCAGCCGTAATGCCCGACATGGCTTCGTTCGTCGCCATATACGATGAGTAGTAACCGGCATCGAACTTCGCCTGTACTGCCTCGACTACCACAATGGCATTGTCCACCACCGTACCGATGGCAAGCACCAGTGCGAACAGCGTCAGCAAGTTGATGGAAAAGCCCGCCACCGCCATGAAAGCGAACGTGCCGACCAAAGAGACGATAATGGATATGGTGGGAATCAGTGTCGAACGGATGTCCTGCAAAAACACATAAACCACCAGTACAACGAGAATGATAGCCTCTATCAGCGTCCAAAGCACATTCTCGATGGAGGCAAAGAGAAAGTCGTTCACGCTCAACAAGCTGGCAAACTTCAATCCTTCAGGCAAGTCTTCGGATATTTCATCTATCAGCGCATCAATCTCCTGTACCACCTCCGTAGCATTGGAACCGGCACTCTGGTAAGCCTCGGTGATACATCCCGCATGACCGTCCGTCATGGCACGATAGGTATAGGCTTCATCACCCAACTCGATGCGGGCAATATCTTTCAGACGCAAGATTTCTCCGTTGGAAAGCGAACGGATAACAATATCACCAAACTCTTCGGGCGTGGAGAAGCGTCCCCTATATTTGATGGTATATTCGTAGGCATTCTCGTGGTTCTCGCCGAAAGCACCCGTAGCCGATTCCAAATTCTGCTTTTCGAGGGCATTGGTCACGTCTGACGGTATCAGTTTGTACTGCGCCATCACGTCCGGTTTCAGCCAAATGCGCATGGAATAGTTGGATGCCAATACATTGAACTCACCCACACCGGCAATACGCTTGACGCGCGGCTCCACATTTATCTTCATGTAGTTGTTGATAAACTGCATATCGTATGAATCGTCCGGGCTGTAGAGGGCGACCACCTTCAATAGCGACTTCTGTTGTTTCTGCGTCTGCACCCCGATTTTGGTTACTTCGGCAGGAAGCAATCCCTGTGCCTTCGATACGCGGTTTTGCACATTGACTGCCGCCATGTCGGCATCAGTTCCCTGACGGAAATAGACATTCACTGTAACATCTCCCGTATTGGAGGCTTCCGAATGGATGTAGCTCATGTTCTCCACACCGTTGATGGCTTCCTCCAACGGGACAATGACCGACTTCTGCACCGTTTCGGCATTGGCACCGGGATAAGAAGTCGTTACTTGCACCGTGGGCGGCGCAATGTCTGGATATTGCTCCACAGGCAGCCCCGTCAGGGATATGATGCCCAACAAAACAATAATTACGGAAATAACGATGGAAAAGACCGGGCGGTCTATAAAGAATCGTAAATTCATAACTTCTTCCTCCTCTTATTACGGTTTTAAGGTTACGGCATCGCCGTTATTGAGCAAGCCTACGCCTGTAGTCACAATCACATCGCCAACATCCAATCCGGAAGTGACGGTATAGCGGATGCCGTCATGCACCGGATTGACTTCAATACGGGTAGCCACCGCCTTGCCATTCACTACCCGATAGACAAACAGCTTGTCCTGCAATTCGTAGGTGGCTTCTTGCGGAATGGGAATAGCATCCTGCAAGGTCTGCGGGATAAGTATATTTCCCGTGCTTCCGCTCAGCAGCACCCGTTCGGCGTTGGGGAATACGGCACGCAAGGAGCCACTTCCGGTCTGTCGGTCAAGTACGCCGCTGATGCTCTCAATACGCCCTTCCTTTTCATAGATAGTTCCATCACCCAGTTGCAGACGGACGGCAGGCATCTCTTCCAAGGTTCGGTTGATGGAGCCGTAACAGCGTATCAATGACTGCAATCGCTGCCCCGACATGGAGAAATAGACATACATCTCCGAATTATCCGATACGGAAGTAAGCGGTTGTGCCGAACCGGAACTGACCAATGTGCCCACGCGGTAAGGGATGGTGCCTATTACTCCGTTTGCGGGACTCTTTACTTCTGTATAAGAAAGGTCGTTGTGGGCATTCACCTCCTGCGCTTTGGCTTGTTCCAACGCGGCTTCGGCCACGAGAAGCGCATTGCGGGCTGTGGAGAGGTCATATTCCGAAATGACCTTTTCACGATGAAGTGCCTGCTTGCTTTCGTAGGTCAGCCGGGCGGTCTGTACCTGTGCTTCGGCAGAATGGACATTGGCAATAGCTGTCCGCAGGGCTGCTTGGTAAGGAACTTGGTCTATAATAAACAACCGTTCACCCCGACGTACCTCTTGCCCTTCTTTCACGCATACCTGTTGTATCGTCCCGGACACCTGCGGATAGATTTCAATGTCCTGCCTTCCCTGTACGGATGCGGAATAAGATTCGGTCAGCGTCACTTCTCCTTTTCCTACGGTCATGACCGAATAATTGACTTCTTCCTGCTCCGGTTCCGTTTGGTGACAGGCAGTAAATGATGTTGAACAGAGTATCAACGTACTCAAGAAATACTTTTTCATAAGTTCGATATGTTTTTGTTGTTTCTGTTTAGCAGATAATAAACTAAAATAAGGATTTGTGTCATTATTTCCGATAGGGGAACTGACAGCCAAAGTCCCGGAACGCCGATGACACGCGGTAACACAAGAAAAGCCGGAACTACGAAAACAAGACCTCGCAATAGCATGAGCAAGATGGCGGTCTTGAAACATCCAAGGCTTTGATAGTACCCCACACATACCAAATTGAGAGCGAAGAACAGAAATGCGACAGAGAAATAGGGAAGTCCCTCTTGTGCGATATTAGCGGCGGTCGTTGCGCCGGAAAGGAACAGCGACACAATCCGAGGACTTTCTGTCATGCCTCCCAATGTCATCAACAGTCCACATGCAAAAGCCAGCGATATGGAGAAACGGAAAGCCTGCGTCACCCTCGCCTGCAGACCGGCACCGTAATTGTAGCTGACAATGGGTTGTGCCGATTGTGCGATGGCATTGCCTATCATAAATACCAGCGGGAAGCAGTAGCAAGCAACGCTGAAAGCAGCCACGCCATCCTCTCCAAGGTAACGGATGAAGACAAAGTTGCCCGTAAGCATCATGCACGCAATAGCCAGTTCTCCAATCATGGAAGGTATTCCGAGTTTCACCTGATACCCGATGTTGCGCATTGTCAGGCGTATGCTCTTTACCGTGAATTTTGGTTTGTAGAAATGAATGGTTCTGGCGTATCATTTCCATCAGTGCCGCAGCATCGGTGCAAGTGTCGCAGTGTA
>OGFT01000246.1_pt1 | contig 13569 bp, 13 predicted proteins | sample 1571021 | NCBI WGS metagenome assembly OGFT01 (sample SAMEA2582029, study PRJEB24529) | metagenome | biome: Human gut stool | place: China | collected 2011 | reverse complement strand
CTTGCTCTTCAGTCAGAGCCAGGTTTTCCAGAAGTTCAGGTCTTCTAAGCCAGGTGCGGCCCAGCGACTGCTTCAGACGCCAGCGACGTATCTCAGCATGGTTTCCCGACAGCAATACTGGCGGTACTTCCATCTCCTCTAACACTTCAGGACGGGTATAGTGGGGGCAATCCAGCAACCCATCAGCAAAGGAATCTTCCGTTGCCGATGCTTCATGGCCCAGTACTCCCGGAATGAACCGGGAAACGGAGTCAATCAGCGTCATTGCCGGTAACTCACCACCGCTGAGAACGTAATCGCCGATTGACCATTCTTCGTCAATTTCGGTTTGGATTACGCGCTCGTCTATCCCTTCGTAGCGACCGCACACCAGAATCAGTTTCTGATTCGTTGCCAGTTCGCTGACGCCCGCTTGATCAAGCTTGCGTCCCTGAGGTGACAGATAAATCACCTTCGCGCCTTCACCTGCCGCGGCTTTTGCTGCATGAATGGCATCCCGTAAGGGTTGCACCATCATTAGCATCCCCGGTCCGCCGCCGTAAGGACGATCGTCCACGGTACGGTGCCGGTCATGCGTGAAGTCGCGAGGACTCCAGCTCTGGATGCTCAGCAGGCCATTTTTAACTGCCCGGCCAGTTACCCCGTAATCGGTAATTGCGCGGAACATTTCAGGAAACAGGCTAATTATGCCAATCCACATAGCGCCGTCTTTTACCGTTTATCCGGAGAATTTAAAAACCAGGATCCCAATCTACTTCGATAGTACGCGTAGTGAGATCGACTTTCTTGATAACCTGCCCATCGAGGAACGGAACCAACCGCTCCTTGATACCAAATGCATCTTTCAGGTTTGCCTTGATGACGAGCACGTCATTCGACCCGGTTTCCATCATATCGATGACTTTACCGAGGCTATAGCCTTCCGTCGTAACTACCTGGCAGCCCATCAGGTCTTTCCAGTAGTAGTCACCCTCTTCCAGCTCCGGCAACTGCGATGAATCCACGATAATTTCGCAATTAGTCAGTAGATTCGCGGCATCACGATCGTCAACGCCTTTCAGCTTGATGATGATGTCCTGATTGTGGTGGCGCCAGCTTTCCAGCTCAACGACCTGCCACTGACCCGCCTTCTGGATTAACCAGGGCTGATAGTCAAAAATGCTTTCGGCGTCTTCGGTGGAGGAAAACACTCTGAGCCAACCACGGATACCGTAGGAAGAACCCATTTTCCCCAATACGATCGGATCAACAGGTGCTTGCGCGGTGTGTTGCTTGCTCATCATGACCACCGTGACAGATTAAGCTGCTTTGTTAGCGGCTTTGATCAGCGCGGCAACGCGATCGGAAACAGTAGCGCCCTGGCCAACCCAGTGAGCGATACGATCCAGATCCAGGCGAGTTTCTTCTTCCGCACCGTTAGCGATCGGGTTGAAGAAACCAACGCGCTCGATGAAGCGACCGTTGCGTGCATTACGGCTGTCAGCGACAACAACCTGGTAGAACGGACGCTTTTTAGCGCCGTGACGTGCTAAACGAATAGTTACCATAACATCCTCTTGTGTGAATAAAACAACCGGGCCCCATCGAGGAACGGAGCCCGGTGTCATATTAAAAGCCCGAAAATTTTACTGATTTCTGGGGAAAATGCAATCAGCAGTTGATAAGTCTGCTGTAAAAGGCCGTCGGCGGTGCAGCCAGTTTAGTACCAGCGTGTGCGCAACCACTGTAACGTACAGGTAGTACGTGAGGATGGCGAGCACACCCCGGCGCTAAAATGGCAAACAAGATAGCCTTATGCCCTTGTTTTTAACGACCCGGGAAGCCTGGCGGCATCATCCCTTTCATCCCGCGCATCATCTTCATCATGCCGCCTTTCGACTTCATCTTCTTCATCATGCGCTGCATGTCGTCGAACTGCTTGAGCAGACGGTTCACATCCTGCACCTGCATGCCGCAGCCGGCGGCGATACGGCGCTTACGCGAACCTTTGATGATTTCCGGCTTAGCGCGCTCTTTCAGGGTCATCGAGTTGATGATCGCTTCCATACGCACCAGCACTTTGTCGTCCATCTGCGCTTTCACGTTGTCCGGGATCTGCCCCATGCCCGGCAGCTTGCCCATCAGGCTGGCCATGCCGCCCATGTTTTTCATCTGGCGCAGCTGCTCAAGGAAGTCGGTGAGGTCGAAACCGTCGCCTTTCTTCAGCTTGGAGGCCAGCTTCTCGGCCTGCGCGCGGTCAACCTTGCTCTCGATATCTTCGATCAGCGACAGCACGTCGCCCATGCCGAGGATACGGGAAGCGACGCGGTCCGGATGGAACGGCTCCAGCGCTTCGGTTTTCTCGCCGACGCCGAGGAATTTAATCGGCTTGCCGGTAATATGGCGAATCGACAGCGCCGCGCCGCCGCGGGCGTCGCCGTCCACTTTGGTCAGCACCACGCCGGTCAGCGGCAGCGCTTCGTTAAAGGCCTTCGCGGTATTCGCCGCATCCTGACCGGTCATCGCATCGACGACGAACAGGGTTTCAACCGGGTTAATGGCGGCGTGGACGTGCTTGATTTCGTCCATCATCGCTTCGTCAACGTGCAGACGACCGGCGGTATCCACCAGTAGCACGTCGTAGAATTTGAGTTTCGCTTCTTTCAGCGCCGCGTTGACGATATCAACCGGCTTCTGCCCGACATCAGACGGGAAGAAATCGACGCCGACCTGCTCGGCCAGGGTTTCCAGCTGTTTGATCGCCGCCGGGCGGTAAACGTCCGCGGAAACGACCAGCACTTTCTTCTTGTGCTTCTCGCGCAGGAATTTCCCCAGCTTACCGACGCTGGTGGTTTTACCAGCACCTTGCAGGCCCGCCATTAGCACCACGGCCGGCGGCTGCGCGGCCAGGTCGAGCGTCTGGTTCTCTTCGCCCATCGCCGCCACCAGCTCGTTGCGGACGATTTTGACGAACTCCTGACCCGGGGTCAGGCTTTTATTGACTTCATGGCCGACCGCGCTCTCTTTGACGCGGCTGATGAAATCACGGACCACCGGAAGCGCAACGTCCGCTTCCAGCAGCGCCATGCGCACTTCGCGCAGGGTGTCTTTAATATTGTCTTCTGTAAGGCGTCCGCGGCCGCTAATGTTGCGCAGCGTACGCGACAAACGATCGGTTAAATTATCAAACATTGTCTCTCGCCTGAGGTGGAAACGGTCGGTCGCCGCAGCGACACACAAAACGAATGTGGCGGAGTATAACACGACATCAATCTGAATGTGCTGCAACGGTTGGAGCAGAGGCCTGCTAACGTTATACTGCTTCTCTTTCTTATTTAGCCAACAGCCGACACCTATGCCTGTTTTTGCTCTACTCGCCCTTGTCGCCTACTCCGTCAGCCTCGCGCTGATTATCCCCGGCTTGCTGCAAAAAAACAGCAGCTGGCGGCGAATGGCGATTTTATCTGCGACTATCGCCTTGATCTGCCATGCTTTTGCGCTGGAAGCACGGATATTCCCCGGCGGCGAGAGCGGGCAAAATCTCAGCTTACTGAACGTCGGGTCGCTGGTCAGCCTGATGATCTGTACGGTGATGACTATCGTGGCCTCGCGCAATCGCGGCTGGCTGCTGCTGCCTATCGTCTATGCCTTCGCGCTGATCAACCTGGCCTTCGCCACATTCGTGCCTAACGAATATATCACCCACCTGGAAACCACCCCGGGGATGCTGGTGCATATCGGCCTGTCGCTCTTCTCGTACGCCACGTTGATCATCGCCGCGCTGTATGCGCTGCAGCTGGCGTGGATCGACTACCAGCTCAAGAATAAAAAGCTGGCCTTCAGCAGCGAAATGCCGCCGCTGATGAGCATTGAGCGCAAAATGTTCCATATCACCCAGGTCGGCGTGGTGCTGCTGACCCTGACGCTGTGCAGCGGCCTGTTCTACATGCACAATCTGTTCAGCAGCGAAAATATCGATAAAGCGGTGCTGTCGATTATTGCGTGGTTCGTCTATATCGTCCTGCTGTGGGGGCACTATCATGAAGGGTGGCGCGGACGTCGTGTGGTCTGGTTCAGCGTCGCTGGCGCCGGTCTGCTGACGCTGGCCTATTTTGGTAGCCGCGTGCTGCAGCAGTTCGTGAGCTAAGTCTTTTAAGGAATCCTACGTGGAACATATCTCCACCACCACGCTGATCATAACGCTGATCGTCATGGTGATTATCTCTGCCTATTTCTCCGGTTCCGAAACCGGCATGATGACGCTGAACCGCTACCGGTTGCGCCACATGGCGAAACAAGGCAACCGCCCCGCCAAGCGCGTGGAGAAGCTGCTGCGCAAGCCGGACCGCCTGATTAGCCTTGTGCTGATCGGCAATAACCTTGTCAACATTCTCGCTTCGGCGCTGGGCACCATCGTCGGCATGCGCCTGTACGGCGACGCCGGCGTCGCGATCGCCACCGGCGTACTTACCTTTGTGGTGCTGGTATTTGCCGAAGTACTGCCGAAGACCATCGCCGCCCTCTATCCGGAAAAGGTCGCCTACCCCAGCAGCTTCCTGTTGGCGCCCCTGCAGGTGCTGATGATGCCGCTGGTGTGGCTGCTGAATACCATCACCCGCCTACTGATGCGCATGATGGGCATCCGCACCGATACCGTCATCAGCAGCGCCCTGAGCAAAGATGAACTGCGCACGATTGTGAATGAATCCCGTTCACAAATCTCACGACGCAATCAGGATATGCTGCTGTCGGTGCTGGACCTGGAGAAGGTCAGCGTTAACGACATCATGGTGCCGCGCAATGAGATTGTCGGCATCGACATCAATGATGACTGGAAATCTATCGTCCGCCAGCTGACCCACTCCCCGCATGGCCGCATCGTGCTCTACCGCGATTCGCTGGACGATGCCATCAGCATGCTGCGCGTTCGCGAAGCCTACCGTCTGATGACGGAGAAGAAAGAGTTCACAAAAGAGATCATGCTGCGGGCGGCAGATGAGATCTACTTTGTGCCGGAAGGCACGCCGCTCAGCACCCAGCTGGTGAAATTTCAGCGCAATAAAAAGAAAGTCGGTCTGGTGGTCGATGAATACGGCGATATTCAGGGGCTGGTCACCGTCGAAGATATTCTTGAAGAGATTGTCGGCGACTTCACCACCTCCATGTCACCCACCCTGGCGGAGGAAGTGACCCCGCTTAACGACGGCACGGTGATTATCGACGGCAGCGCCAACGTTCGCGAAATCAACAAAGCGTTTAACTGGCACCTGCCGGAAGATGAAGCGCGCACCGTCAACGGTATTATCCTCGAAGCGCTGGAAGAGATCCCGGTCCCGGGCACCCGCGTGCGCATTGAGCAGTACGATATAGATATCCTCGACGTGCAGGACAACATGATCAAACAGGTGAAAGTGATGCCGGTGAAATCATTACGCGAGAGCGTCGCGGAGTAGCGCGAGCGAAGGAATTAATATCACGGTGGGCTGCGGCCCGCCGTTTTTTTATCTCGCGCCAGCAGCGATGACACAAAAAACGGCCGCCCGCAGGCAGCCGTTGAGCAAGGCAGCAAGCGTTATTTCGCTTTCGCTACCGTCACCATCGCGGCGCGAATAGTACGGCCGTTCAGGGTATAACCTTTCTGCATCACGGCCAGCACGTTGCCCGCCGCCACATCTTCAGACTCGACCATCGCAATGGCCTGGTGGACGTTCGGATCCAGCGGAACGTTGGTGTCGGCGATCACTTCCACGCCGAACTTACGCACTACGTCCAGCATAGATTTCAGGGTCAGTTCGATGCCCTCCACCATCGGCGCCAGCTCCGGGTTAGCCTTGTCAGCCACTTCCAGCGCGCGGTCCAGGCTGTCGATTACCGGCAGCAGTTCATTGACGAATTTTTCCAGCGCGAATTTGTGCGCTTTCTCGATATCCTGCTCGGTACGACGACGCAGGTTATCTTCGTCGGCTTTGGCACGCAGCATCACTTCACGTTCACGTTTCTGCGCTTCAGCCAGCTGGGCTTCCAGATTCGCAATTTTTTCATCGCGCGGATCCACCTGCTCAGCCGAAACTTCAGGCTCTACCGCCTCAACGTCGTCGTGCTGCTCCGTGATAATTTCTTCCGGGGCTTGCCCCTCAGGCGTTTTCTGTTCTTTACTACTCATGAATTTCTCCGCGTTTTTTTCGCATTCATCTCGCTAACTTCGCTTATTATGGGGATCAGTTTCCGGGTTTCAAGGGAAGCGGACAGATTGTCACTATTTCATTTAACGCAAGGACATCCAGATCATGAAGAACCATTTCAAGTGTATCGGCATTGTGGGACATCCTCGTCACCCCACCGCCCTGACCACACATGAAATGCTCTGGCGCTGGCTGTGCAGCAAAGGGTATGAAGTGCTGGTTGAACAGCAGATCGCCCATGAACTTCAGCTCAGCAACGTGAAAACCGGCACGCTGGCGGAGATTGGCCAACAGGCCGATCTCGCGGTGGTGGTGGGCGGCGACGGCAATATGCTCGGCGCGGCGCGGACCCTGGCCCGTTACGACATTAACGTCATCGGCATTAACCGCGGCAACCTCGGCTTTCTCACCGACCTTGACCCGGACAACGCCCTGCAGCAGCTCGCCGACGTGCTGGAAGGCCACTACATCGCCGAGAAACGTTTTCTGCTGGAGGCCCAGGTGTGCCAGCAGGATTGCCAGAAACGTATCAGCACCGCCATCAACGAAGTGGTGCTGCACCCCGGCAAAGTGGCGCATATGATTGAGTTCGAAGTCTATATCGACGAAGTCTTTGCGTTCTCTCAGCGATCCGATGGCCTGATTATCTCCACTCCGACCGGCTCCACCGCCTACTCGTTGTCGGCTGGCGGCCCAATCCTTACGCCGTCGCTGGACGCCATCACCCTGGTGCCGATGTTCCCGCACACCCTTTCAGCGCGACCGCTGGTGATCAACGGCGACAGCACCATCCGCCTGCGCTTCTCTCACCGCTGCAGCGATCTGGAGATCAGCTGCGACAGCCAGATTGCCCTGCCGATCCAGGATGGCGAAGATGTCCTCATTCGCCGCTGTGATTATCACCTCAATCTGATTCACCCTAAAGATTATAGCTATTTCAATACATTAAGCACCAAGCTCGGCTGGTCGAAAAAATTGTTCTGATTTTCACGGCTGCCTCTTTACTGGATAAAAAACCAGTCTATACTGTACGAAAACACAGTATTGGTTTTTCATACAGGAAGGCAGCTATGTTGGCGCAACTCACCATCAGTAATTTTGCTATCGTTCGTGAACTGGAAATTGATTTCCACAGCGGCATGACCGCCATCACCGGGGAAACCGGCGCCGGGAAATCCATTGCCATCGACGCGCTGGGGCTGTGCCTCGGCGGCAGAGCGGAAGCCGACATGGTGCGTCGCGGCGCCACCCGTGCCGACCTGTGCGCGCGCTTCGCGCTGAAAGATACCCCTGCCGCCCAGCGCTGGCTGGAAGAGAATCAGCTGGAGAGCGGGCGTGAGTGTTTACTTCGCCGGGTGATCAGCGCCGACGGCCGCTCGCGCGGCTTCATCAACGGCACCGCCGTCCCGCTCTCGCAGCTGCGCGAGCTGGGCCAGCTACTGATCCAGATCCACGGCCAGCATGCCCACCAGCTGCTGACCAAACCCGAACACCAAAAAACGCTGCTCGACGGCTATACCGGTGAGTATGCGCTTACTCAGCGTATGGCCGAGCACTATCGCCAGTGGCACCAGAGCTGCCGCGAGTTGGCCCAGCATCAGCAGCAGAGCCAGGAGCGCGCCGCCCGCGCCGATCTGCTGCAGTATCAGCTTAAAGAGCTGAACGAATTTAACCCGCTGCCGGGAGAATTCGAGCAGATTGACGAAGAGTACAAGCGCCTGGCCAACAGCGGCCAGCTGCTCAGCACCTGCCAGCACGCCCTTACGGTACTGGCGGACGGCGAAGAGGCCAATCTGCAGAGCCAGCTTTATACCGCGAAGCAGCTGGTTAGCGAGCTGGTGGGCATGGACAGCAAGCTTTCCGGCGTCCTGGATATGCTGGAAGAGGCGGCCATTCAGCTCAGCGAGGCCAGCGACGAGTTGCGCCACTACCATGACCGTCTGGATCTCGATCCGAACCGTCTGTTTGAACTTGAGCAACGGATTTCCCGACAAATCGCGCTGGCGCGTAAACATCAGGTGATGCCGGAAGAGCTGCCGGCGGTTTATCAGGCGATGCTGGAAGAGCAGCGCCTGCTGGACGACAGCGCCGGCTCGCTGGAATCCCTCAGCCAGCAGGTGGTCGAACATCATCAGCTGGCGCTGGAGACCGCGCGCCAGCTGCATGCCCTGCGCCAGGCCAGCGCCGACGAGCTGACCCAGCTTATCACCGAAAGTATGCACTCACTTTCGATGCCGCACGGGGTCTTCGCGATTGAGGTCGCGTTCGATGAACGCCATCTCACCGCCGACGGCGCCGACCATATTGAGTTCCGCGTCACCACTAACCCCGGTCAGCCGCTGCAGCCAATCGCCAAAGTGGCCTCCGGCGGCGAACTGTCGCGCATTGCGCTGGCGATTCAGGTGATCACCGCGCGTAAAATGGAAACCCCGGCGCTCATCTTCGACGAAGTGGACGTCGGCATCAGCGGCCCGACCGCCGCCGTGGTCGGCAAGCTGCTGCGCCAGCTGGGCGAGTCCACGCAGGTGATGTGCGTGACCCACCTGCCGCAGGTCGCAGGCTGCGGCCACCATCATTTCTTTGTCTGCAAAGAGACCGATGGCGAGATGACCGAAACCCATATGCAGCCGCTGGATAAGCGTGCTCGTCTGCAGGAGCTGGCTCGCCTGCTGGGCGGCAGCGAGGTCACGCGCAACACCCTGGCAAACGCGAAAGAGTTGCTTGCGGCGTAAACTTTTTGATTTTCACAGGGTCATAGTGAACAGCAAATTGCCTGCTGACCGCAGCCGGAGGTTTCCATCGGCGCGAAGGTCTATTATTATCGGCATATTACAGATGAGCCACGTACTGCTCGGGCCCAAAAAGGAATCAAATCACTATGCGCTGTAAAACGCTGACTGCTGCCGCAGCGGTTCTTCTTATGTTGACCGCAGGCTGTTCCACTCTGGAACGAGTGGTTTACCGTCCTGACATCAACCAGGGTAACTATCTGGCACCTAACGATGTAGCAAAAATTCGTGTCGGTATGACGCAACAGCAGGTAGCTTATGCTCTGGGGACGCCAATGATGACGGATCCGTTCGGCACCAATACCTGGTTCTATGTCTTCCGTCAGGAGCCGGGCCACCAGAAAGTGACTCAGCAGACCCTGACCCTGACCTTCAACAGCGGCGGTGTGTTGACTAACATTGATAACAAGCCTGCGCTGACCAGTCAGTAAGGCCCGGAAAAGCAAAAAGCGCTCGGTGAGCGCTTTTTTTATGGCTGATAGCCGGTCTGCTGCAGGTTACTTTGCGGCGCTTTTCTCTGCCCGCTGGCGACGCAGCTCTTTCGGGTCTGCGATCAGCGGACGATAGATTTCCACCCGGTCGCCGTCGTGAACTTCGTCATGCAACTTTACCGGACGACTGTAGATACCCAGCTTGTTTTTCGCCAGATCGATGTCATCACGCAGCGCCAGCAGACCGCTGGCGATAATCGCCTGCTCGACCGTCGCCCCCTCGTCCAGGGTGACCCGCTGCAGATACTGCTTTTCAGGCAGCGCGTAGGCGACTTCAACACGAATATTAGCCGGCACTGTAAACCTCTTTGGCGCGCGAAGTGAACGCCTGCACCATGTTAGCGGCCAGCTCTTTGAAGATCCGGCCAAAAGCCATCTCAATCAGTTTATTGGTAAACTCGAAATCGAGATGGAATTCGATTTTGCAGGCCTCGGGGCTCAGCGGAATAAACTTCCAGCCGCCAATCAGCTTCTTGAACGGACCATCCACCAGGCTCATCAAAATGCTCTGGTTGCTGGTCAGTGTATTGCGTGTGGTGAAGGTCTTACTGATGCCGGCTTTGGACACATCAACCGCCGCCGTCATTTGCGTCGGCCCCAATTCCAGCACGCGGCTACCGGTGCAGCCTGGCAGAAAATCAGGATAGGACTTCACATCGTTTACCAGTTGATACATCTGTTCCGCGCTGAAAGGCACCAGCGCAGTACGGCTAATCTGAGGCATAGCAGGTTCCACATTTAAACACAGTGCAAATAATATCATTTATCTGCTGCTAAAAAAAACGCTGTGCCGCAACTCGTGCTAAGATGCGCAGTACACCTCGCAGGATGCGATCGAGGTAACTGTGTATAAGACGATGACTTCAGGACATTATGACTAAGAAAAAAGCCCACAAACCTGGATCAGCCACCATTGCGCTGAATAAACGCGCCCGTCACGAATACTTTATCGAAGATGAATACGAGGCTGGTCTCGCCCTGCAGGGCTGGGAAGTCAAATCCCTGCGTGCAGGTAAAGCCAACATCGGCGATAGCTATGTCATCCTGAAGGATGGCGAGGCCTTCCTGTTCGGCGCCAACTTTACGCCCATGGCCGTGGCTTCCACCCACTATGTCTGCGACCCGACGCGCACCCGTAAGCTGCTGCTCAACCAGCGTGAGCTGGACACGCTGTACGGCCGCATTAACCGCGAAGGTTACACCGTCGTCGCCCTGTCGCTGTACTGGAAGAACGCCTGGTGCAAAGTGAAAATCGGCGTCGCCAAAGGTAAGAAACAGCACGACAAGCGTACCGACCTGAAAGATCGTGAATGGGCGCTGGATAAGGCGCGTATTATGAAGCACGCCGGACGTTAATTTCCCCTCCCCGAGGGCCAGCTCTCGCTGGCCCTTACGCTATATCCTTGTTGATGCTGCTTTTTCGTCCACCCTGCTGAAATAATCCTGCGTGATGGGGCTGGTAACGACATTCACAAATCTGTTATACTTGACCTACACATTGGGGCTGATTCTGGATTCGACGGGATTTGCGAAACCCAAGGTGCATGCCGAGGGGCGGTTGGCCTCGTAAAAAGCCGCAAAAAATAGTCGCAAACGACGAAAACTACGCTTTAGCAGCTTAATAACCTGCTCTGAGCCCTCTCTCCCTAGCTTCCGCTCTTAAGACGGGGATCAAAGAGAGGTCAAACCCAAAAGAGATCGCGTGGATGCCCTGCCTGGGGTTGAAGCGTTAAATCTAATCAGGCTAGTTTGTTAGTGGCGTGTCTGTCCGCAGCTGGCAAGCGAATGTAAAGACTGACTAAGCATGTAGTGCCGAGGATGTAGGAATTTCGGACGCGGGTTCAACTCCCGCCAGCTCCACCAAATAATGATCCGGATATGTCCGGTGAAGTACAGAAAGCCCGCACAGCACAAGCCCTGCGGGCTTTTTTGTGTCTGTCATTGTCCGAGAACATCCGGCTAAATCCAGAGAAAATTGGTACACGTTTAGGTACACGCTATACTGTTGTCCATTAAACGTGTACCAATTATGGAAGGAATCCAGACATGGCGCGTATCACACGCCCCCTCACTAACAATGAAATCCTTAAAGCCAAACCCCGTGTAAAAGACTTCACCCTTCATGATGGTGATGGCTTGTTCTTGCTCGTCAAAACAACTGGTAAAAAACTCTGGCGCTTCCGTTATCAACGGCCGGGAAGCAGCAGCCGGACAAATTTGAGTCTCGGCTCATACCCTGCCCTTACACTCGCAGCAGCTCGTCAGATACGCGACCAGCACTTAACCACGCTCGCGCAAGGCATGGATCCACAACAGCAACAGGAACAAGCGTCAGAACAACGCCAGATTGAGTTAGACAGCATTTTTTCAACAGTGGCCGCTAACTGGTTCCAGATAAAAAGCAGAAGTGTCACAGAGGATTATGCTAAAGACATCTGGCGTTCTTTGGATAAAGACGTGTTTCCCGTTATTGGTGAAATACCTGTTCAAGAGATAAAGGCCAGAACAATTGTTGAAGCATTGGAACCAATCAAAGCGCGTGGCGCATTAGAGACTGTTCGTCGCCTAGTTCAGCGTGTTAACGAAATAATGATTTATGCGGTTAATACCGGTCTGATAGATGCCAACCCTGCTTCAGGTGTAGGAATGGCTTTTGAGAAACCCAAAAAGCAAAATATGCCCACACTAAGGCCAGAAGAATTACCTAAGCTGATGCGTTCTTTGGTCATGTCAAATCTGTCTGTTCCGACTCGCTGTCTGATTGAGTGGCAGCTCCTGACTCTTGTGCGCCCTTCTGAGGCCTCCGGTGCTCTGTGGGCAGAGATCGATCTCGATGCAAAGCTCTGGACTATTCCAGCCAAACGGATGAAGGCTAAGCGTGAACACATTGTTCCTTTATCGCCTCAGGCGTTAGATATTCTTGAAGTGATGAAACCAATCAGTGCTCACCGTGAATATTTTTTTCCAAGTAGAAATAATCCAAAGCAACCAATGAATAGCCAGACGGCAAACGCAGCTTTAAAAAGAATCGGATATGGCGGTAAATTAGTTGCCCATGGATTACGTTCAATTGCAAGCACAGCTCTAAATGAATCTGCTTTCAACTCAGATATTATAGAAGCAGCTTTAGCTCATAGTGATAAGAATGAAGTAAGAAGAGCATATAATCGAACAACTTATTTAGCTCAAAGAGTAGAAATGATGAGGTGGTGGGGAAACTTTGTTATATCATATAAATACATCCGTGACTGAAAGGTCGTCAGTCACGGATTATTTTTATTTGACAATTGATGTCAAAGCATCTTTCGCTCTTAGTAAAATGCCTTGGCTCACACTGTCATCGCCTTCATAGCTTGTAATTTTATCAAGCATTTTTTTGCAGGAATCTAAGAACTTAGCTTTATTAGATTTGGATAGTTTTTTATAATTTTCAATATAAAATCCTTTATATTTAGTTATTTGCCTAAGAGAGTATATATCCACATTAAGGTTATTCAAAAGACTATTAGCTTTTTCAAAATTGGAGTACACAACAGCACCATCAGCAATTTTATCGCTCGATAACAAATATAGCTTAGCTTGTTGCGTATCTATGTTGTTAGTATGATAGTTAGTTTTTTGTACAGCTAATGCATATGCTTGATCTAAAAATCGCTGAGCTCGAGGATAATTTTCAAAAACAATATAACACATTGCGTACTGCAACCAAAAATGAGGATTGTAGCTTAACCATGAAACTTCCACCTTAAGATCTTCATAGTATCGTTGTAAATTTCCAACCTTAAGGTGTTCGGGTAATAACTGTTCAACAAATGAAAACTTTAACATCGCTTTAAAAATTCTATCTTGTTCATGGTCTTTTGTATTTAACTGACTAAACTTAGAAGCTATAGCAAGCATCCTTTGTGTTATAGCTGTTGCTGTAAAATTATTCTTCACTAAAAACACACAAAACAAACTTGAACCATTTATAACCCTACCATTATTAAAATTAAATATTTCCTTGAAATTTTTATTAGCGGTAAATACGGGATCATAAATAGCATCATTACCTGCCAGTTCAGAAATGATACTTGAATCGCCACGGATAATTTAGACACTTCCGAGCCGTTGATAATACTGGTTTTC
>OGFT01000213.1_pt1 | contig 16002 bp, 21 predicted proteins | sample 1571021 | NCBI WGS metagenome assembly OGFT01 (sample SAMEA2582029, study PRJEB24529) | metagenome | biome: Human gut stool | place: China | collected 2011 | reverse complement strand
CGAAGTTCACCGCATCCAGAAAACGGGCGTAAACCTTACGCCGGACCACCGTTCCACCGACCAGACTCTGCAGATCTTCCGCCATCCCGGTGACCATACCGTACAGGTTAGAAACCGTCAGTGTGGGGCGCGTACTGGTGCCTTTGCCATTCAGTTCAAAACCACTCCCCTGAATGGGATACGGCTGATACTGTCGCCCCTGCCAGGTGACCGGCTCACCTTTTTCGTTCTGCTCATTACAGAAAAAATAACGTTCTCCACCGACCTCTGTCAGGTCGATTTCCCAGAGCACCACGCTGGCCGACTGCTCCGCACGGGTGCATTCATTCAGTGTTTCCTGCCGGATATCCTGCATCAGTTCACCACCTGTTCAAACTCTGCGCTGAACTCAACACGCAGCATACTGACCCGCGACGACCATTTTGCGCAGGTCACCTTTATCTGCCGCCACTCATAAGGCGGCGTCCACAGAAAGGCTTTCCAGCCCCCGTGCTCAGCCAGAAACGACTCCAGCGCCGTGGCCTCCCAACGGGGAACAGAAAGCGTCACGCTGTACGTTTTCAGGTCGGCATTCAGCCCGGCAGGCGCTCGCTGGGAATAGCCATCACCAAAGCGCACCTTTCTTACAGAAGGGGCCGAAGCCACATCCATACCGGGTTTCACTTTCCAGCGGAAGGTTTTCATCGTCCACCTCCGGAGAACAGGCCACCATCACGCATCTGTGTCTGAATTTCATCACGGGCACCCTTGCGGGCCATGTCATACACTGCCTTCATCATCTGTGGACCTGGCAGACCATTCGTACCGTCGTTCTGAATCACCACGTTGTTGTTCTGCTCAAACCTGATACCCTCTGAACGCCGCATTTGCGCCGGACTTCCGGTGCCACCGACATAACCGCCGGTGGCATAGCCGCGCATCAGCCGGTAGAGATTTCCCACGCCAATCCGGCTGGTTGCCTCCTTCGTGAAGACAAATTCACCACGGTGAACAATCCCCGCTGGCTCATATTTGCCGCCGGTTCCCGTAAATCCTCCGGTTGCAAAATGGAATTTCGCCGCAGCGGCCTGAATGGCTGTACCGCCTGACGCGGATGCGCCGCCACCAACAGCCCCGCCAATGGCGCTGCCGATACTCCCGACAATCCCCACCATTGCCTGCTTAAGCAGAATTTCTGTCATCATGGACAGCACGGAGCGGGTGAAGCTGCGCCAGTTCTGCTCACTGCCGGTCAGCATCGCCGCCATATTCTGTGCAATACCATCAAAGGTCTGCGTGGCTGCACTTTTTACCTGCGACATACTGTCCGTGGCGCTCTCTTCCCACTCACTCCAGCCGGACTTCAGGCCTGCCATCCAGCTCCCGCGAAGCTGGTCTTCAGCCGCCCAGGTCTTTTTCTGCTCTGACATGACGTTATTCAGCGCCAGCGGATTATCGCCATACTGTTCCTTCAGGCGCTGTTCCGTGGCTTCCCGTTCTGCCTGCCGGTCAGTCAGCCCCCGGCTTTTCGCATCAATGGCGGCCCGTTTTGCCCGTTGCTGCTGTGCGAATTTATCCGCCTGCTGCGCCAGCGCGTTCAGGCGCTCCTGATACGTAACCTTGTCGCCAAGTGCAGCCAGCTGGCGTTTGTACTCCATCGTCTCATCTTTATGCGCCAGCAGGGATTTCTCCTGTGCGGACAGCTGGCGACGTTGTGCCGCCTCCTCCAGTACCGCGAACTGACTTTCTGCCTTCCACAAATCCCGGCGCTGCTGGCTGATTTTCTCATTTGCTCCGGCATGCTTCTCCAGCGTCCGGAGTTCAGCCTGAAGCGTCAGCATGGCAGCATGAGCACTGTCTTCCTGACGATCGCCCGCAGACACCTTCACGCCGGACTGTTTCGGCTTTTTCAGCGTCGCTTCATAATCCTTTTTCGCCGCCGCCATCAGCGTGTTGTAATCCGCCTGCAGGATTTTCCCGTCTTTCAGTGCCTTATTCAGTTCTTCCTGACGGGCGGTATATTTCTCCAGCGGCGTCTGCAGGCGTTCGTAAGCCTTCTGCGCCTCTTCGGTATATTTCAGCCGTGATGCCTCAGACTCGACCCAGTCCTTTGCTGCCATCTCTCTGGCCTTTTCAAGATCGGCCTGCAACGTGGCGGCTGAAAGCCCAAGTTGCGCATTCGCTCTGTCCTCCCATGCTCCCCGGAGATTGGCAAGAAATGCTGAGGTTTTACCGCGCCGGTGGCTCCGGCTCTGATACCACTGCCATTTTTTGTCCGCCTCATCAAAAGCCTTTTCTGCTTTCTCCAGCATTCCCTGGGCAGTGTCCGGGCGACCAATATCCAGCACCGAATCCCACATGGATTTGAATGCCCGTGCTGTCCTGTCTGCCCAGGTCTCCAGCGTGCCCATGTTCTCTTTCAGGCGGCGGGTCTGGTCATCAAACCCTTTCGTTGCGGCCTCGTTCGCCGCCTGCAATGCCCCGGCTTCATCTCCGGAACGCTGCAACTGAGCAACATACGCAATCTGCTCCGCCGTCACGTTATGGAACTGACGTGCCATCGCTGTCAGTCCCGACGTCGGGTCTGTGGTCAGCTTCCCGAAGGCTTCAGCGACCTTGTCCACCTCCACGCCGGATGCAGAGGAGAAACGCGCCACACTCTGGCTGATCGCCTCAAACTGCTCACCACCACGCACACCTGCATTCACCAGCGCCGTCAGTGACTCGCTGGTCTGGTTAAACGTCAGCCCTGCCGCCTGCCCGGCTCTGGACAGGACCAGCATACGATCTGCCGTCAGTCCCGCCTGATTGCCGGAAAGGACCAGCGTTTTGTTGAAATCGGACAGGGTTGAGTCCCCCTGATACCAGGCATACGCCAGCGCACCGGTCGCCACCGCCAGCGAGGTGGCCCCGACCATCGGCAGGGTGATCGCACCGGCAAGCCCCCTGAACATGGGGATCATCCCGCCGAAGGAGTCCTTAACCTGACCACCCTGTTGCAGCAGGATCAGCCACGGACTTTGCCCGCCTGCAAGCTGCGTGGCCACGTCGGTGAACTGTGCAGGCAGCATACGCATGGCAGCTTTATACTGCCCGACGGAAATCCCCGCTTTCTGTGCAGCCAGTGCCTGTCGGCTCAGCGACTGTTCAACGACTGCCGCTGTTTTTTTCGCATCACTTTCCGTACCGGAAAAATGACGCCTGACTCTGGCCATCTGCTCGTCAAATCTGGCCGCATCCAGACTCAAATCAACGACCAGATCGCCTACCGGTTCAGCCATACCGGACTCCTCCTGCGATCCCTTCTGATACTGTCATCAGCATTACGTCATCCTCCGTCATGTCCGCCACATCCGGGGAAGTAGGGATAACTTCATTCCCGTCCGGGCCAAAGCGGACACCTCCGGCAAGCCCTGCCGCTTTCTGCATCAGCACATCATCTTCAGGCTCTTCGTCAGCCTCGCGCCGGTTCAGCAGACTGAAATCCAGCGGATGCATATCCGGATCGCTGAAAAACAGGCTGAGCACGGTGTACGTCAGCCCGGAAAAGTGCATATCCAGCAGAACATCATGAAAATAATGGGTACTGTAAAAGCGGTGCCAGTCGGCATACTCCGTGGATGACATCCCGGCAAGCATGGCACGCCAGTCGGGGCGCCCCATCTCACGCGCCAGTTTCAGGGCAAAACTCAGCTCACCATCGAACACTTTCCCGCAGAAACAGGCTCTGCAGGCCCGGCGTCCTCTGTCTGTTCAGGAGCATCATTCACCACAAACTCATACATACCGGACAGCCGGTACACCACGTTTTCAGCATGAGAAATTGCCTCCGTGGGCCAGGTGGTAAGCACTTCCTGCTCAATCTGTTTAACGGCTTCATTCATGGAAGGCATCTGCGTCTTCTGCGGATGGTTATGCCACAGGGACATCGCCACCAGAAACGCGCCGGTTCTGATGGCGTCTTCCACAGTAAACTTCCGGTTGCTGTCTGACTCCGCCTGTTCTGCCTGCCGTTTCATCAGGGCGAGATGCTCAATACGCTGCAGGGCTGACAGTTCAGAAAGCGTGACGGTCACACCGTTATGTTCAAATGATTCGGTTTTCAGGAACATCGCTGACTCTCCGGATTAACTGGCGGTGACGTTGATTTCTGCAACCGCAGCAAACTCACCATTACCGGATACGACCGGAATGTTGACCTTGCCTGCAGCAACACCTTTCACGGTGATGGTCATACCACTGACCGACACGGTGGCTTTTGTTTTATCCGCAGACACCGCACGGAAGCTCTTGTCGGTTGCGCCCTCCGGCTGGAATGCCACGGTCAGCGTGGTGCTCTGCCCTTTCACTACGGAAGCACTGGCGGGTGTCACCGTCATGCCGGTTGTCGCCGTCACCGTGCTGCGATCTTCTGCCATCGACGGACGTCCCACATTGGTGACCTTCACCGTGCGGGTGATCACTTCCTTCGCCGTCACCGCCTTACCGATACTGCTGACCCAGCCGCGGAACACATCGACCGTGCCATTCGGGAAGCGGATTTTATAGGCTCGGGTATCCCCTTCATTAAACCACGCCAGCAGCGCCTGCTGCCCCTGCTCTCCGGGCATCCACGCCAGCGTGAAGCTGGTATCTCCGGCAGATTTCTGCCCCTGCCCGGTCGCAGTCCAGTCCGCATCTTCATCATCGAGATAGCTGTCGTCATAGGACTCAGCGGTCAGTTCGCCGGGCGTCAGGTCTTTAACTTTAGCCAGACGCGACCAGTCAACGTCTGAAAGCGGGTTCGCATAAGGGTCACCGTTCCCCTTATAAACCCACAGTGTGGTCCCGGCCCCTTTCACCGGCATTACTGGATTTGGTACAGGCATAGCGTCCTCACATTTCATAGGTAATGACATAAGTCAGATCGGCTGAACTCCACAGGCCCGCATCATCGTCGCGCCGGTAGTCATAGCCGCTGGCCACCATACTGGTGATCAAATCTGACAGTGCCGGGATATCGCTCATCACCGGATAAATCCGGGACTCCATCCACGAATCCAGCTCTGAATCCGGCACCTGAGCAGGCAGGAAAACTTCGATATGCAGCTCCGCCTGCCAGGTATCGCTGTCCAGCTCTTCGCCCGTGTATTCAGCGCCGGTGAGATAAACGGCAACTGCCGGAAAATCCGCCTCATCAAAAACAGCGGGGCGACCATCAAAAAACGTCGCCCCGGTGTCATGCTTCTCCAGTGCATCCAGTACGGCTGCACGGAGTTCAGTATGTTTCATCGCTTTATTACCATTCTCAGTTGATGCTGCAGCGCATAGCCCAGCTCTTTCGGAAGACGTTCACGCCGTATCCGTTCAATATTCTGTTTAAACGCCGTGGTCAGCGGCACCGCCATCGGGATTTTCACCACATCAATGGGGTAACGGTTTTTCCCGGCCACACGCTGCATGACATGCCAGCGGCCATTTTTCAGTTGCTGAATAAACGCGCCGGGAATACGACGGTTTCCCACCACAAGCACGCTGCCGCCACCTTTCAGGGATGAACGCTGCCCCTTTTTACGACGCCTGCGTCGGGACAGGACAACCCGCGCGTTACCCAGCTTGATTACGGGCAAATCCCCCCGGTTAACCTTGATTCTGGCCTGCGGATTTTTAACCGTGGCCCTTTTCAGCCTGGCCCTTTCCTTTACCAGTTTCCGGCGTACCTTTGTCTCACGGGCAACCTGTGACGCCGACTGCGATATCGCGGATGAAGCAACGCGGTTAATGGCCATTGCGGCGGCACCGGGCACCGCCGTTCTGCTGATACGGCTGAGGTTTTCAACGGCCTGCTCAAGACCTTTTATGGCCATACATCCCCCTTTCAGCGGCGACGGTTAACGGCAGGCGGTACGCCCCGCCCAAGCCAGAGATGACAGCTTCCGCCATCATCCGGCGAAATCCGGTCTATCCAGAAGTTTTCCTCACCGATGGTCAGCGTGTCGCCGCGCCGCAGCTGCCGCACATCATCAGTCCGGACAAACAGGGACGGGCTGGAGCCTTCAACGCGCACGCCCTGTCCGGCATAGCTGATATTTTCAGGGTCATCAAAAACACCACGTATCACAGCACCGGACTGCTCACCGGATGTCATGGTGGCTGACGTTCCCATGTACCCGCGTATCGTTTCATCGGCGCGGGCAATGGCAGCATCGAACAGGTTATCGAAATCAGCCACAGCGCCTCCCGTTATTGCATTCTGGCCAGGCCGCGCTCTGTCATTTCAGCTGACACACCGGCAGAGACACGGAACGCCGTTCCCGGCAGCACAAATGCCACAGCCTCATCCCGCGTGGCGTGAAGTGCATCAGTATGCAGCGTCACCAGTGCCACAACCGTGACCAGATCAGCCGTATCAGTCACGGTATCCGGCTGCGCTGATACAACCTCATTTTCATGTCCGGTCAGCGCATTTTCCGGGCTGACAGATGTGTCCTGACCGGCAGCGTCATCCGTGTCATCAAGCTCCTCTTCCAGCTCTGCCACACGGAGCACCAGTTCTTCTTTCGTCCCCGTCAGGCTGACATCACGGTTCAGTTGCTCACCCAGCACCTGAAGACGGGCAATCAGTTCATCTTTCGTCATGGACTCCTCCACAGAGAGAAAATGGCCCCGAAGGGCCATGATTACGCCAGTTGTACGGACACGAACGCATCAGGGTCAGCCAGCAGCATCAGCGGTGCTGACTGAATCATGGTGAACTCACGCGCCGGATCGCCGGTGGTCACCCAGTTTTTCGGGTAGCGGGCAGAGGCGTTAATACCTTCGCGCTGTGCGTCCGCATCCTGAATGCAGCCATAGGTGCGCAGACCGCGTGCCTGAGTGTTCCCCAGCACCATCGTGTTGTCCGGCAGGAAGTTCTTTTTGACGTCGTTTTCCACGTACTGTCCGGAATACACGACGATCGCCGTATCGCCATACATCCCCTTATAGGACACCGCTTCGCCCAGGTCTTTTACCGCTGTCTCCAGCTCGGAATGAGAGCCGCGACGGGTATCCAGCTTCTCCCTGACGGCTTTGAAGGAACGGAACAGCGCCCAGCCTTTCGGATCAAACACGATGATATTCACCACGCCGCTGGCGTTCAGCGCATAGGCTTCGATATCGTCGGTCGGGTCATACGTGGACTTGTCACGCTTGCTCCACTCCGTACCACCGGACTGTGTGATGTTGTTCGCCGCACTGCGGCCCATATCCACCTCAACCGGATCGAAGGCTTCACCGGTCATGGTGTATTTGCCCTTAAGCACAGCAGAAACTGCCTGCATCTCTTCGACCTGAGCAATGGCCAGCTCTTCGTCTCGCATGTTCTGCATGATGATGCGACGGCGGCGGTAAGCCGGGTCCGCCAGATTCTGCGGATCTTCATCCGGCAGGCGACGCAGGGTCATCTGCGGATTCACCTCATGCTTGGGTTTGACATATCCCGGCGTAAATTCAGAGGTGGAGCCGCCACGGGAACGGATAACCTCACCGGAAACAATCGGCGAAACGTACAGCGCCATGTTTACCAGTCCCGGAATTTGTGAGAGATAGACTTTCTCCGTGGTGAAGGGATAGCTCTCACGGAAAAAGAGACGCAGAAACAGCGGATCAAACTTAAATTTCTTCTCATTTGCCGCCAGCAGCTGGGCGGTTGTGTACATCGACATAAAAAAATCCCGTAAAAAAAGCCGCACAGGCGGCCTTTAGTGATGAAGGGTAAGGTTAAACGATGCTGATTGCCGTTCCGGCAAACGCGGTCCGTTTTTTCGTCTCGTCGCTGGCAGCCTCCGGCCAGAGCACATCCTCATAACGGAACGTGCCGGACTTGTAGAACGTCAGTGTGGTGCTGGTCTGGTCAGCAGCAACCGCAAGAATGCCAACGGCAGCACCGTCGGTGGTGCCATCCCACGCAACCAGCTTACGGGTGGAGGTGTCCAGCATCAGCGGGGTCATTGCAGGCGCTTTCGCACTCAATCCGCCGGGCGCGGTTGCGGTATGAGCCGGGTCACTGTTGCCCAGCGGCTGGTAATGGGTAAAGGTTTCTTTGCTCGTCATAAACATCCCTTACACTGGTGTGTTCAGCAAATCGTTAACGGCATCAGATGCCGGGTTACCTGCAGCCAGCGGTGCCGGTGCCCCCTGCATCAGACGATCCAGCGCAGTGTCACTGCGCGCCTGTGCACTCTGTGGTGCTGCGGCCAGAATACGGCGGGCCGTTTCCACGGTCATACCGGGGGTTTCGGCCAGCACGCGTGCCTGTTCTTCGCGTCCGTGAGCCTCCTCACAGTTGAGGATCCCCATAATGCGGCTGTTTTCTGCCGCAACCGCTGCGGTGATCTGCGCGTTCACGTCCGGCTGCGCCGCGCTGGCGTTCTCGCCCTCCGTCGCTTGCACCACGCCAGTAACGTCAGCCTGCGAAGCAGTGGCTGAAACAGTTGTTGATTGAGTCTCTTTGGTCATTCGCCCTCCTGAGAGACGGGATTTACGTGCATCCAGTGCATCACGCATGACGGTGATCGCATCGGTACTGTTAACAAGTTCATCAGCCAGTCCGGCATCAATGGCCTCCTGACCGCTGTACACTGCAGCCTCGGTATCCAGCACAGCCTGCACGGACAGGCCGGTATATGCCGACACCTTCTGCGCAAACATCCGGCGGGTTGCATCCATCCGGGACTGCAGTGTTTCCCGGACATCACCCGGTAGATGGCTGTAGGGGTTGCCATCCACCTTATGGCTGCCGCTGTAAATCAGCGTGATTTCCACGCCCTGTTTCTCCAGCGCAGCGCCGTAATTACTGTGAGCCATCATGACGCCGATGGAGCCTGTCCGGGCGGTCTGCGTGACCAGACGCCGGGAGGCGGCGCTGGCAAGCAGCTGACCTGCACTGCAGTTCATGTCGTTGGCCAGCGCCCATACCGGCTTTATGTCACGCACACGGGCGATGATGTCAGCACAGTCAAATGCTCCCGCCACCATCCCGCCCGGTGTGTCCATATCGAGCAGAATGCCGTCCACCATCGGATCGCTGGCAGCCTGTTGCAGACGGGCGATAATGCCGTTGTAACCGGTCATTCCCGAATACGGCTGCAGCGCCCGCGTCCGGCTGACCAGCGTACCGGACACCGGCAGCACGGCGATGCCGTTCATGACCTGATAACTGCGGGCCTGTCGTGGTCCGTCATCATCACCGGATAACGCCAGCGCCGCGGGTGCCTCTCCGGCAGTCAGGCTGTCGCCGGATACTGCATCCGTCAGGCGACTGATCCCAAGCTGGCCTGCAAGCGCACAAAAGAAAACCCGCGCATAGGCGGGTTCAAGCATCAGCGGCTCATTAAAAGCCATGCTGGCAATATGCGGGAGATTACGCAGCTCTGCTGTCACTCTTCTCCTCCTCTGTTGATTGTCGCAGTCCGGATTCAAATGCCGCAGCCGCCCAGGCGGGCGGTTTAAGACCGGCTGCACGGCGCTCCATCGTTTCACGGACCTGCTGGGCAAAAATTTCCTGATAGTCGTCACCGCGTTTTGCGCACTCTTTCTCGTAGGTACTCAGTCCGGCTTCTATCAGCATCACCGCTTCCTGTACTTCTTTCAGACCATCGATGGCCATACGACCGGAGCCTATCCAGTCGCAGTTCCCCCAGGCACTGCGGCTTCCTGAAAGCTGAAGCGCGCTTTTGAAGGTAACGTCACCACGCGGCGAACAATGGCCTCTTCCAGCCAGCACAGAAACATCTGGCTCGCCTGACGGGATGCGACGAATTTTCGCCGCCCCATAAAGTACGCCCACGACTCGTTCGCACTGGCCCGTGCCGTGGAGTAGCTCATCTGGGCGTAATTCCGGGAAAGTTGCTCATACGAGACACCCAGCCCGGCAGCGATATACCGCAACAGTGACTGCTCAAACACGGAGTAGCCGTTATCCGTGTCCTGAGCCGTCTGCAGGTTCAGTGAGTCCCCCGGCATCAGGTGCGGCACTTTTGCGCCTCCCAGACGGACCGGTGCTGCGGCGTAATACGCGGCAATTTCACCAATCCAGCCCGTCAGCCTTTCCCGCTGCTCCTGACTGTTCGCGCCCAGAATAAAATCCATCGCTGACTGCGTATCCAGCTCACTTTCAATGGTGGCGGCATACATCGCCTTCACAATGGCGCTCTGCAGCTGCGTGTTCTGCAGCGTGTCGAGCATCTTCATCTGCTCCATTACGCTGTAAAACACATTTGCACCGCGGGTCTGCCCGTCCTCCACGGGTTCAAAAACGTGAATGAACGAGGCGCGCCCGCCGGGTAACTCACGGGGTATCCATGTCCATTTCTGCGGCATCCAGCCAGGATAGCCGTCCTCGCTGACGTAATATCCCAGCGCCGCGCCGCTGTCATTAATCTGCACACCGGCACGGCAGTTCCGGCTGTCGCCGGTATTGTTCGGGTTGCTGATACGCTTCGGACTGACCATCCGGAACTGTGTCCGGAACAGTCGCGACGGGCTGGTATCCCAGGTGGCCTGAACGAACAGTTCACCGTTAAAGGCGTGCATGGCCACACCTTCCCGAATCATCATGGTAAACGTGCGTTTTCGCTCAACGTCAATGCAGCAGCAGTCATCCTCGGCAAACTCTTTCCATGCCGCTTCAACCTCGCGGGAAAAGGCACGGGCTTCTTCCTCCCCGATGCCCAGATAGCGCCAGCTTGGGCGATGACTGAGCCGGAAAAAAGACCCGACGATATGATCCTGATGCAACTGGATGGCGTTGGCGGCATAGCCGTTATTGCGTACCAGATCGTCCGCGCGGGCATTGCCACGGGTAAAGTTGGGCAGCAGGGCTGCATCCACACTTTCACCCGGTGGGTTCCACGCCCGCAACTGCCCACCAAATCCGCTGCCACCGCCGTGATAACCGGCATATTCACGCAGCGATGTCATGCCGTCCGGCCCCAGAAGGATGGGAATGGTGGACGTTTTCATACATAAAATCCTGCAGGTCCCCTGCGTCGCTGTGTCATGCCGGTCTGCACTTCCAGCTCCGCAATGTATTTTTTCAGGTCAGACACGGAAGTGGCCGTAAACTCCACTCGCCGTCCGTCTTTCTGTACCGTTGCCACCCGTTTACCTGTCATCAGGTCATGCAGTGCCGCACGGGCAGCGGCAAGTTCTTCCTGTCGCGTCATTCATCCTCTCCGGATAAGGCACGGGCGTAATCTGCCAGTGTTTTCTTGTTGGTTGCTGCACCATCCTCTTCCTGCAGGCTCGCCAGCAGTGCACTGAGATCCAGCTGCCAGCGGGAAATACTGATGCGCAGCGCCGCCAGCGCATAAACGAAGCAGTCGAGCGCCTCATTGCGTCGCTTTTTGCTGTCCCACAGTATTTTTTTCCTGCCATCCACCCATTTTTCGACCTGCTCTTCAGCAGTCAGCTGCTGCGCTTCGGTCAGATCAAAAATATCCGGGTTATTCGGGAAGTGAACGGCACCGGGAAGCGGTTCATCCCCTTCCGGCGTCAGTATGAAGCGGTTATAAATCTGCTCTTTCGCGGTATCCGTACCGATTTCGGTAAGGTAAACCCCGTTTTTGTTTCGCTTACGTGGCATGCTGGCCACCGGCTTTCCGTAGACGGATGCCCCTTTAATGGGGATCACCCGGAACAGCCCATGTTTTTTCGAGCGTTCATACACAATGGTCGGGTCAATCCCGCCAGTATCCCAGCAGATACGGGATACCGACATTTCTGCACCATTCCGGCGGGTATAGGTTTTATTGATGGCCTCATCCACACGCAGCAGCGTCTGTTCATCGTCGTGGCGACCCATAATAATCTGCCGGTCAATCAGCCAGCTTTCCTCACCCGGCCCCCATCCCCATACGCGCATTTCGTAGCGGTCCAGCTGGGAGTCGATACCGGCAGTCAGGTAAGCCACACGGTCAGGAACGGGCGCTGAATAATGCTCTTTCCGCTCTGCCATCACTTCAGCATCCGGACGTTCGCCAATTTTCGCTTCCCATGTCTCACCGAGCGTGGTGTTCACGAAGGTTTTACGTTTTCCCGTATCCCCTTTCGTCTTCATCCAGTCTTTGACAATCTGCACCCAGGTGGTGAACGGGCTGTACGCCGTCCAGATGTGAAAGGTCACACTGTCAGGTGGCTCAATCTCTTCACCGGATGACGAAAACCAGAGAATGCCATCACGGGTCCAGATCCCGGTCTTTTCGCAGATATAACGGGCATCAGTAAAGTCCAGCTCCTGCTGGCGGATGACGCAGGCATTATGCTCGCAGAGATAAAACACGCTGGAGGGGTCATCCGGCGTCCATTTGAGGCCAAACGGCGTCTCTTTGTCGCCAAATTTAAGATACTGCTCCTCCCCGCAGTGCGGGCAGGCAACATGAAAACGCATAAAATGCGGGGATTCACTGGCTGCACGCTCAATCTGGCAGGTGCCTCTCACTTTGGGCGTGGAGCCACGGATAGACTTTGGCCAGACCGAGCCTTCAATACGTTTGTCGCCAAGGAACGTCGGAGAGCCTTCCTGTTCAATATCCTCATCAAAGGCAGCAAGTTCATCATAACCCGCCACATCCACCGACTTTTCACGGTAGTTTTTTGCCGCTTTACCGCCCAGGCACCAGAAGCCACGACCATTGGAAAAACGCTTCATAGTGAGCGTGTTATCCCGGTGCTTTTTGCCATACCACGGAGCCAGCGCCAGCAGCGACGGAATATCGCGGATGGTCGGCTCAACGTGGGTTTTCATAAAGTTCTCGGCATCACCATCCGTCGGCAACCAGATAAGTGTGTTGCGCTGCTTATGCTCTATGAAGTAGGCATAAACACCCAGCAGCATTTTGGAATAACCAACACGGGCAGACTTCACCACATTCACCTCGCGGATGTAGTCGCTGCCCATCGCATTCATGATGGCCCGCTGAAAGGGCAGTGTTTCCCAGCGCCCTTCCTGGTATGCGGATTCTTTCGGGAGATAGTAATTGGCATCCGCCCATTCAACGGCGGTCTGTGGCTCCGGCCTGAACAGTGAGCGAAGCCCGGCGCGGACAAAATGCCGCAGCCTGTTAACCTGACTGTTCGATATATTCACTCAGCAACCCCGGTATCAGTTCATCCAGCGCGGCTGCTTTGTTCATGGCTTTGATGATATCCCGTTTCAGGAAATCAACATGTCGGTTTTCCAGTTCCGGAAAACGCCGCTGCACCGACAGGGGGATCCCGTCGAGAATACTGGCAATTTCACCTGCGATCCGCGACAGCACGAAAGTACAGAATGCGGTTTCCACCACTTCAGCGGAGTCTCTGGCATTTTTCAGCTCCTGTGCGTCGGCCTGCGCACGCGTAAGTCGATGGCGTTCGTACTCAATAGTCCCTGGCTGGAGATCTGTCTCGCTGGCCTGCCGCAGTTCTTCAACTTCCCGGCGCAGCTTTTCGTTCTCAATTTCAGCATCCCTTTCGGCATACCATCTTATAACGGCGGCAGAGTCATAAAGCACCTCATTACCCTTGCCACCGCCTCGCAGAACGGGCATTCCCTGTTCCTGCCAGTTCTGAATGGTACGGATACTCGCACCGAAAATGTCAGCCAGCTGCTTTTTGTTGACTTCCATTGTTCATTCCACGGACAAAAACAGAGAAAGGAAACGACAGAGGCCAAAAAGCCCGTTTTCAGCACCTGTCGTTTCCTTTCTTTTCACGGGGTGTTTTAAATAAAAACATTAGGTTACGGCGAAGAAGAACGGAAACGCCTTAAACCGGAAAATTGTCATAAATAGCGAAAACCCGCGCGCCTTCCGCCCCGTGAGAGCTCAGGTCATCAGAAGGACCCACATTAAAGGCAGAATATTCACTCTGATATTACGCATTGTTTTGCTTTTGTAGATTCGCAATTTACGGTAAAAATACTTTTGCTATTTCTTCGTACCATAAATGCACAGGAGTATCTTCATGTCCATAAAGGTATTCAGAAGTGACCTTCAGACTGAGAGTGAATCAGACTATCGTAATTGGCTTGGCGATAATCCAGACGGATATGTTGTCAATGCATTGAAGCGAACCAGAGGTAAAGGTAATAAATCTGACGAATGCTTTACCAGAATCCATAGAGCATCTTGCAAAACGATTAATCCCTTGAAACGCAAGATCGATAAAACAGGATTCACAACTGGAGATTATCAAAAAATATGCTCAACCAACTTCCTCAATGTTGAAAATGAAGCAAAGAAAATGACAGGTCTGACAAGCATCATCAAATGTCGATGCATCTAAAGCGTCATGTAATTAACATGTTCACAACACTCTCCGGGTGACCGCTAATGCTGTTGTCAGCCAAAAACTCTACGTTTCGATTATGCCAATTTTGCACCGCCCGATGCCGATAAATGCGAAAATCCGGCGACTATGTAGCGTAATCAAATCAACGAGATACCACTTTCATGAAATAATTATCATCTGTCAGTTCAATATCAATGTTGAGAGAGAATAAATGAGAGGAATGCCAAGAGGAAGTCGAGGACAGAGGGCTGTCCAATCAACTGCAAGAAGAGCAAGACGATCAAATGCCAGCCATTCTGACCAATTAGGATGCCTGGCACTAATCATCGTTGGCCTGATATTTATCTATTTCATGGCTAATTAGCAAAGATTGCTCATCTTACACACTGCGTGCGAATGTATTGCTGCAAGCCTCGGATCATTTTATCACTGGTTTCAATCCGCTTTCTAAGGGTGAAATAATCCCGTTGAGCGGTGTCAGTAAGTCTGGGGCTGGTGCCATCATCCACGCCGGAGGCGGCGGTGATTTTATGCATGTCTGGACAGACAGCTTTGACGCGCAGCCACTTACGCCCAGCAGAAACATCAGCACGAAGACTTTCGATAGTCGCGTTAGCATCAGCAAGCTCCTTTGTGTATCTGGCGTCGAGTTCTGCTACATCACGTTGACGCTTCTGCATATCAGCGATAGTGGATGCGGCTTTGTCGCGCTGCTCTTTGTAGGCGATGGCGTTATCACGGTAATGATTAACAGCCCATAACAGGCAGACGATGATGCAGATAATCAGAGCGGAGATAATCGCGGTTACTCTGCTCATTGCTGCCCCCACAAACAGACTTCACGCTCAATCTCACGACGAGTCATCAGGCCTTTCCATTGCTTACCGCCAGCGTATATCCAGCGACGTAGCTGGTCACATGCGCCTTTGATATCGCCCTGGTTTATTTTGCGAAGAAGCGTCGATGTTCTGAAATTGCCAGCACCCACGTTGTAGACGAACGAGTAAAGAGCGCCGCGCGTTGTTTCCGGTATATCGACTTTGATGTACGGGTTAATTTGTCTGGCAACCGTGGCAAGGTCTTTATTCAGGAGGGCTTTGCATTCTGCTTCGGTATACGTTTTACCGAGCATGATGTCTTTTCCGGTGTGTCCGTGACATACAGTCCATACGCCAACGATATCTTTGTATGGTATGTAGCTGACACCTTCCAGGCCATCGTCACCACTTGGGCCAGTGATTAACACTGATGCTATAGCAATTGCTCCGCCACCAATAGCAGCAGCAACTGCTTTTCGTAATGATGGAGGCATTATTCACCTCTCGCAGCCTTGCGCTTATCTTCTTTAATCTTGAAATAAAGGTTTGTCAGGTACGTCAGCAGGCCAAATACCAGACTACCCAGCACACCTATTGCCGCCCACTGTGAGGGCGTGACTTTATCGAGCAACTGTAAAAACCAGTACCCGGCACTACCTGCTGAGGTGCCATAGGCGACACCCGTTGTTAACTTATCCATGGATTTCATAACCCCACCTCGCAGATGCGGGTGCTGTGTAATGGAAATAAAAAGGCCACCTGACGTGGCCACCAGATTATTTCCCCACCAGCTCGTTTATCTCTTTCACTGTCTGGTTAAACCGCTCTGACTCAAGCTCAACACCTAAGGCCCGACGCCCCAGCGCCATTGCTGCTTTTATTGTGGAACCGGATCCCATAAAAAAATCAGCAA
>OGFT01000205.1_pt1 | contig 16476 bp, 9 predicted proteins | sample 1571021 | NCBI WGS metagenome assembly OGFT01 (sample SAMEA2582029, study PRJEB24529) | metagenome | biome: Human gut stool | place: China | collected 2011 | reverse complement strand
TTTCCTTATGGCGACGTGAGTTCGGATGACTGTCTGAAAGGTGGTTCAGGAACTACGGATACAGGTTATCATGCTTTTGATATTTGGACTACATTGACAGCTACCACTCCTGGTGAGATGGATGAATTGTGGTATCGTTTGTATGTAGCTATTTCCCGTTGTAACCGTGCATTGCTTGCGCTGGAACGTAATGGAGACCAGTTGGGCGAAGATGTGAAAACGCAGCGTGTAGCAGAAATGCGTTTCTTGCGTGGACATTTTTATTTTAAACTGCTGACGGTGTTCCGTCAGGTTCCTTGGATTGATGAACAAGTAGTGGAAGATAATTCGTATGAAAAGGTCAGCAATACAGCCTTGAATTACCAGCAGTTGTTCCAAAAAGTCATTGATGATTTCAAAGCAGCTTATGATGTTTTGCCGGTGAAAGAACCAGGTGAAGATGGTCGGGCTAATAAGATTGCAGCAGCTGCTTATTTGGCTAAATGTTATCTGACTTTAGCATGGGGAGACGGATATGAAGCTACTACTGGTGAGGGACATATCAACTCTGAATACATGCAGAAGGTGATTGATTATACGGATGATGTGATATCTTCTGGTTATGGATATTTGGAAGATTATGGAGATATTTTCTTGCCGGCCTACAAGAATAGCAAGGAGTCTGTCTTTGCAGTGCAGTGTTCTGACTATGAAGATGATAATACAACTTATGGACGTGCTAACTGGTCTAACATGCTGAATGGTTGCTGGCAGATGTGGTCTTGCGGATGGGATTTCCACAAACCTTCTCAAAATTTGGTGAACGCCTTCAAGACCAAGAACGGCCTTCCGATGTTTGATGATTATAACAACGAGATTGATTATCCGATTAATGGTCAGCCTACCAGCCAGAAATGGGATCCGCGTTTGTTCCATACCGTAGGTATGCCCACTTTCCCTTACAAGTATGAGGCTGAATATACGATGACTACTGCCAATTCACGTACACCGAATACGTATGGATACTATACTTCGTTGAAGGAAGTTCCTCAGCGTTCTGAAGGAGAGACCTATAATGGTTCATGGCAGGCTTTTGCAATGAATGATTATGTATTCCGTTACACAGACGTGATGTTGATGCGTGCGGAAGCATTGATTGAACAGAACAGACTGAGCGAAGCTGAGAAGATTGTGAATGATATCCGTGACCGTGCAGCTAAGTCAATTGACAAGCATATCAGCTATGCAAAAAATCAGTGTGATATTGCGCTTTATCCGGACAATTATTTTTCAACTAAGGAAATTGCCCGTAAGTGTTTGCGTTGGGAACGTCGTCTGGAAATGGCCATGGAAAATGGACGTTTCTTTGATTTGCGTCGTTGGGGAATTGCATCTAAGACATTGAACGCATATTTTGAGAGTGAACAGCATGATGTTTATGAAGGACAGACTTATGGGCAATATTATAAAGATGCTCATTTTACTGCAGGTAAGAATGAATTCTTTCCGATACCTTATAATCAGATGTATTATATCCCTGGGTTGTACACTCAGAATAAGGGGTATGAATAATAAGATAGATTTTCCTTTTTCTTCCTTATGTCAACAAGGAAGAAAAAGGAAATAACATAGCGATATATACTAAAAACATAATTTTATGAGAAAGTATGCATATACAATGAAAGTAACCCTATTGGGGCTTTTTTTAGGACTGACATCAGTGGTACAGGCTGATTCTTCATGGACAATTCGTCATTTGGTAAGTGAACAAAACATTGTTTCTTTGGATGTTACCGAAGATTATTTGCTTCTTCCCATACAAGATGATGCACCAGAAGGTAAAATTTGCATTGTAAAAGATAACGAACAGAAAGGTACTCTCATGAATGTACGTTTGGCTCGGGAGAGAGTGGATTCATACGTACCATTTGAGTTATCGGCTTATAAAGGGCAACATATTTCTATTGATATACAAGGTGTTCCTGCAAACGCGCTTTGCTGGAAGGAACTGAAAATGTCAGATTCATTTGACATGACGAACAAGGAAATGTTCCGTCCGGTTTATCACCATACTCCGGTATATGGTTGGATGAACGATCCAAACGGAATGTTTTATAAAGATGGGGTATATCATCTGTATTTCCAGTATAATCCGTATGGTTCGGTGTGGGGAAATATGCACTGGGGACATTCTACCAGTACAGATTTGATGCACTGGAATTTTGAAGGCTGCGCCATTGTACCAGATGCATGGGGAGCTATTTTTAGTGGTTCATGTGTGGTAGACCATAATAATACAGCCGGATTTGGTAAAGGAGCCGTTGTGGCTTTTTATACTTCTGCCAAGGCCACTCCTTGGGGAGATGTCCAGTCACAAAGTATGGCTTACAGTTTGGATAATGGAAAAACTTTCACCAAATATGAAGGTAATCCTATCCTGACTTCTTCTGAAAAAGATTTTCGTGACCCGAAGGTATTCTGGTATGCACCGGGCAAGCATTGGGTGATGATGTTGGCTGTAGGTCAGCACATGGAAATCTATTCTTCTGTTAACTTAAAGGAATGGAAGAAAGAGAGTGAATTTGGTGCTATGCAGGGGGCTCATGGTGGCGTTTGGGAATGTCCGGATTTGGTGGAAATCCCAGTAGAAGGTACTCGTGAGAAAAAATGGGTACTAATCTGTAACCTGAATCCTGGAGGTCCTTTTGGAGGTAGTGCTGCTCAGTATTTTGTGGGCTCATTCGATGGAAAGAAGTTTGTAAACGAATCGCCTACTCAGACAAAGTGGATGGACTGGGGAAAGGATAATTACGCTACTGTGACTTGGAACAATGCACCTGACGGACGTTGCATCGCATTGGGATGGATGAGTAACTGGCAGTATGCCAATAATGTTCCTACCCGCCAGTATCGTAGTGCCAATACACTTGCTCGTGATTTGACTCTTTATCGCGAGGGACAGGAGTTGTTTTTAAAGAGTACTCCTTCTGTGGAAGTGAAAAAAGCACGTGGTAAGAAAGTTTCAATACCTTCATTTAAGGTTTCCGAGAAGCATGAAATAGTAAATTTGTTCGAAGATAATCAAGGAGCCTATGAAGTAGAAATACTCATTCAGAATGCAGGCGCGTCAAAGATTGCTTTTTGCTTATTGAATGATAAGGGAGAGAAAGTCTCTATGTATTATGACTTGAATCGTAAACAGTTTGTGATGGATCGTAGCGAGAGCGGAACGGTGGATTTTAGCAAAGACTTTCCTGCGGTTACGGTCGCTCCGGCAAATGTTGACAAAGAGTTGGTTTTACGTTTGTTTGTCGATCGGTCAAGTATTGAAGCTTTTGGTGAGGATGGAAAATTTGTGATGACAAATTTGGTGTTCCCTTCACAGCCTTATGTGAAAATGTGCTTTGAAGCGGATAAGAACGGGTATGCAGTGAAAACATTGAATGTGTATACATTGCAGTAACCCCCTCCTCGCTAGTAAAAATGTTGCGTCCTGTAGAAATATTGTTGCATGAAACAATATTGTCATAGGATGCAACATTCTTTATGGCCTTATAGCTGTCAATCACTTACTTTTGCGATGAACAAATAAAAAATTTCATGCTAACATATTAATTAAAATGATGCTATGAAGGCCGAAAAAAAACAGTTTTCAAATCGTATGGGAGCTGCGGTGCTGCTGCTCGCTTGGGCTTGTGTAAATGGCTATGCACAAGAAAACAATTCATCAAATGAAGGTAGTTCTAAAGAAGAAGGTAACCGTAATGTAATGTTGAATGCCGCCAGTGCAAACGGACTTCGTGAAATTCAGATTGGTCTTCCTTCTGCAGATGTGAATGTGCTTGAAAATGGAATTCCGGTAACGTATGCTACGAATCCGCACAGTGTAAACTCTTTGTGGCGTGCAGATGCCAGCTTGAACCATGTAGGATTGTTGAAAATTTCAGAAACTGCCATTACAACCGGTAATATCGGATATGCAGTCAACTCTTTCACTCAGCTTGGTGAAAAAGGTTTTCATGGAACATTGAATTATAAGTCCAATCATTTCGGCATGCAGGAGTTCTCTCTGAATCTGAACGGAGAAATTGCTAACGATTGGTTCTATAGTGGAAGCATCTATCAGGATTTTGACCCGGGAACATTCAAAATTAAATCTACTCCTTTCCAGGATCGTACACAGATTTATAAGTTTGCCTTGACAAAACGCTATAACAATAACCGGGGTGAGTTTACGGCTATGTATCATTACAGCAACAGCCATCCGGTATATATGTATGCCACTCAGTCGGCTCCGTTTATTTACGTAGGCGATGGTAGCGTAAGAGAGTTGGGGGCTTTTGCTTTGGGTACTACTTCTTATCTTCCGGTTGACAATGAAATGGTATATCGCGACATGCGTACAGGAGAGTTGAAGAAAACAAGCTTGTATGATGCCGTACAGAATAAGGGTAGTGAGTTTACCTTGATGAATAATTACAACTGGGATAACGGTTTGTCTTGGAAAGTAATCATGAAATACGACCATGCGACCGGTTCTTGTGTGTACCAGACTCCGATGGAACTTTCACAGCGTGCAAACAGTGCTATTAATTATCAATATGAAGCAGAAGACGGTAGCATGAGAGCATACGATGGCGAATATGTACAGAGCCGTATGTCTTGCTTGAACCGTGGTTTCATTGATGAAGTAATGTTTACTACTGAGCTGTCTCGTAAATTGTCTAACGGTACATGGCGCCTGGGATTGAACGAATGGTATTATGATATTGATTATGCATCAAATACTACGATGTATGACCAGTCTGTACCGACTGACGGAAGCTATCCGGTCCGCCTTTATAATCCTGATTATAATGTAGCAGGAAGTGGACGTACCTATGGAGGAAATGGATATTACTATGACTTCAACAAGAATGCATCAGAATATTATAAAGGTCATGAAAACAAATTGGCTGTATATTTCACTCACGACTGGGATGTAACCGACAAATTTAACCTTTACTACGGTGCTCGTCTGGAATACCAAGCTCTTCGTGGAAACAATGCAGCGGTTAAAGATGCTGATGGCAATTTTGTAGGACGTTTTGCTGATTATTATCTGGGAGCTACTGCACCTAATGGAACAAAGATTGAACCGACTCCGATGGAGTATGACTGGTTTAATTACGCACTGAGTGCAGCCGCTACTTATAAGTTGACCAAACAGTTCGGATTTACTGGAGACTTTACTTACATTACCCAGCATCCGAGAATTGAGAACTTTGCTCCGGCTGTATTGCCGAATACCGATAAGATTTCAGTACCTCTGGGACGTGCCGGTATCTATTATAACAACGAATGGTTGAGCTTGACTTCATTGTTCTCTTATATCTCAAAGACCAACAACAACTCTACATTGAACTTGCAGCATAGCGTAAATGGAGTAAACGAAATCTTGGCTGCTCCGTTGAACTATGACATCAAGACATTGGGTTGGACTACTGACGTGGTAGCTCGTCCGTTTAAAGGTTTTGATTTGCACTTCCTCTTCACTTACCAGAAGCCGACTTACAAGAAATATGAAACTTCTGTGAAGTTCTCAGACGGTTATGTAGGTCAGATCAATGCCACTGGTAACATCGTAGCAGAAATCCCGCAGGTAATCGTGGAAATCGACCCGAGCTATATGATTACAAAAGATTTGAAAATCTGGACTAGCTTCCGTTACTTTAGCAAGACATACGCTAATATCAATGATGCCTATTATTTCAATGGCCGTTGGGAAACCTTTGGTGGTTTGAACTGGCAGGTAAACAAGAAACTGTCATTAGGCTGTTCAGTTGTTAACTTCCTGAACCAGACTGGTGCAAAAGGAAGTATCGCAGGTGCAGAACTCGTAACGAAGGAAGAAGCTGGAAAATATGCCAATACAGTAATGGCAGGAAGCTACATCCGTCCGTTCACAGTAGAATTCTCTGCACAGCTTAAATTCTGACATTCATTTTTCTATTCCGATAAATTCCCGGCACAACGAATCAATGGGTTGTGCCGGTTATAAAAAGTTTTCAATAGGTATTTTTAAAAGAATAATTTGTATTTTTAATCCCATAAAACAACGTATCATGAAAAAGAATTTTGTTAACCTCGCATTAGGAGCGTTTTTCTTGACTGGTATGTGGGCATGCCAATCACAAAAAAATAACTTAGTATTTGAGCATCAGGGAGACACTTTGACTGTCGTACACATAAAGAATCCTTCTAAATATCTTTTGCTTCCTATTCAGGAATCATCTAATGAGGGAAAGGTGAAATTAGTGACCGGAAGTCCGGCTGATATGCCGATGGATGTACGTCTGGCAGTAGACAGCGTAGAGTATTACGTACCCTTTGAATTGCCTCAAGGAGCTAAGGAAGCCACTGTTACCATTGGAAAGGTGGCTGCAAACGCTGTATGCTGGGAGCATATTCAGTTGTCGGATACTTTTAATACGGCAAATACGGACTATTATCGTCCGGTATATCACCATACACCGCTTTATGGCTGGATGAACGATGCCAACGGACTGGTGTATAAAGATGGAGAGTATCATTTGTATTTCCAGTATAATCCTTATGGTTCCAAGTGGGGAAATATGCACTGGGGACATTCAGTTAGTAAGGACTTGATTCATTGGGACCATTTGAATCCTGCTATCGCACGTGACACATTGGGCCACATTTTCTCAGGAAGTACAGTGGTAGACAAGAATAATAGCGCAGGCTACGGAAAAGATGCCATTATCGCTTTCTACACATCTGCCAGCGATGAACACGGACAGATTCAGTGTATGGCTTATAGCAAAGACAATGGACGTACTTATACAAAATACGAGAAAAATCCGATTTTGACTCCGTTTGACGGACTGAAAGATTTCCGCGATCCGAAAGTGTTCTGGTATGAACCAGCTCAGAAATGGTATATGATTGTTTCTGCGGACAAGGAAATGCGTTTCTACTCTTCTTCTAACTTGAAGGACTGGGAATATCAGAGCGGATTTGGTAAAGGTTATGGTGTACAGCCTAATCAGTTTGAGTGTCCTGACTTTATCCAGTTGCCGGTTGATGGTGACAAGAACAATATGAAATGGGTGATGATTGTAAATATCAACCCGGGTTGTATGTTCGGTGGTAGTGCTACAGAATATTTCGTAGGTGATTTTGATGGAAAAGAATTCAAATGTGACACGAAACCGGAAGTAACTAAATGGTTGGATTTTGGTAAAGACCACTATGCTACTGTTTGTTTCTCAAATACTGGAGACCGCGTGGTTGCAGTACCTTGGATGAGCAACTGGCAATATGCAAATGTAACTCCTATCCGTCAGTATCGTGGAGCAAATGCCTTGCCGCGTGAATTGTCATTGTACACAAAAGATGGTCAGATTTACATGGCAGCCAATGCTGTAAAGGAAACAGCAGGCTTGCGTAAAGAAACACGTACCATTGACAATCAGACTGTGAAAGGTGAAAGCAAGATTGACGAAATCTTCCCGCAGAATGAGGGTGCTTTTGAAATTGAAATGGATGTAACTCCGGGTGCATCTACTGTAGCTGGAATGGAACTGCTGAATGACAAGGGTGAAAAGACCAAGATTTACTTGGATATGAAAGCCGGTAAACTGGTGATGGATCGTACAGAAAGTGGATTGGTGGCCTTTGGTGAGAAAGCAGAACCTCATGCCATCGAAAATCATGACCGTCGTAAAACGACTTCTATCAACTATAAGAATGATTTTGCATTAGGCACATGGGCTCCTCTTTCATTGTGTGAAGGAAAAACTTATCATTTGCAGATTTTTGTAGACAAGTGCTCTGTAGAAATCTTTGCTAATGGAGGTCGTATTGCCATGACCAACTTAGTATTCCCTACCAAACCTTATAACTCTATTCGTCTTTACAGTGAAGGTGGTGATTATAAGGTAGAGAATATGAAGATACATAAATTGGGGTTGTAATTTATTAAAAAACCAGACAGACCATGAAAAACTTTTTTATTACGGCTTTAGGCTTGTTTTGGGGTTTTCAGTGCGCGGAAGCAGCGGAAGAAAAGGTTATCCGGATTTCAACGGATAATACGGACCTGGTGCTTCAGGTAGCTGAAAACGGACGTCTCTATCAGACTTACTTGGGCGAAAAACTGTTGCATGAATCGGATTTGAAGAAACTGGACTGGCAGATACATCCTGCATCAGATGCCAGTGTCTCTCCACGCGGATGGGAAGTCTGTTCAGGTTCAGGTAACGAGGATTTCTTTGAACCAGCTTTGGGAGTGACTCATGCCGACGGTAATGCTTCTACCTGGCTTTATTACGTGTCTTCTTCTACAAAAGCTGTGGAAGGAGGAACACAGACTGATATTCATTTGCGTGATGACAAATATCCGGTGAATGTAACCTTGCATTACGTGGCTTACGAAAAGGAGGACGTAATCAAGACTTGGAGTGAAATCTCACACCAGGAGAAAAAGCCTGTACAGTTATTCCGTTACGCTTCTACGATGTTATATTTCAATCGTCCAGCTTACTATTTGACTGAATTCAGTGGTGACTGGGCGAAGGAAGTACAGATGAGTACACAGAAGCTGGAGTTCGGTAAGAAAGTGGTAGATACCAAGCTGGGAAGTCGTGCTGCCATGCATGCACAACCTTTTTTCATGGTCGGTCTGGATGCTCCTGCTGCAGAAAATCAGGTCATTTTCCGGATCGGTACATTGGGATGGACAGGTAACTTCAGCTTTACTTTCGAAGTGGACAATGTGGGTAATCTGCGTGTGATTCCTGCTATTAATCCTTATGCTTCGGTGTATGAGCTTCAGAAAGGCGAAGTGTTCACTACTCCTGAATTTATTTTTACTTTGAGTAATAAGGGTACGGGCGAAGGTAGCCGTCGCTTTCAGAACTGGGCACGGAATTATCAGTTGAAAGATGGAAAAGGTTCTCGTCTGACGTTGTTGAATAACTGGGAGAATACAGGATTCGGCTTTAATCAGAATATTCTTGTCGATCTGATTAAGGAAACGAAAGAACTCGGTGTAGACATGTTCTTGCTGGATGACGGATGGTTTGGCAACAAATACAAACGCAGCAGCGATACAGCCGGACTGGGCGACTGGGATGTAACGGCCGACAAACTTCCTGATGGAATCAATGCGCTGGTTCAGGCGGCTGAAAAAGAAGGAGTGAAGTTCGGTCTCTGGATTGAACCGGAAATGGTGAATCCGAAGAGTGAATTGTTTGAAAAGTATCCTGACTGGGCAATCCATTACCCGAACCGTGAAACCTATTACTATCGTAACCAGCTGGTACTCGATTTGAGTAACCCGAAGGTGCAGGATTATGTGTATTGCATTGTGGATAAGTTGTTGAAGGAAAATCCGGGTATCGCTTATTTCAAATGGGATTGCAACAGCCCGATTACCAATATCTATTCTTCTTATCTGAAAGATGCACAGGGACGCTTGTATATAGATCATGTACGTGGCGTGTACAATGTCATGAAACGGGTAAAAGAGAACTATCCGGATGTACCGATGATGCTTTGCTCTGGTGGTGGCGCACGTTGTGACTATGAAGCGTTGAAATATTTCACGGAATTCTGGTGCAGTGACAACACGGATCCGGTGGAAAGAGCTTATATCCAGTGGGGCTTTTCTCAGTTCTTCCCGGCCAAGGCCATGTGTGCACACGTGACAAGCTGGAATAAGAATACTTCTATCAAGTTCCGTACCGACATGGCATCCATGTGTAAGCTGGGATTTGATATCGGCTTGAAAGAAATGGCTGCAGAAGAATTGGAATATTGCCAGCTTGCGGTAGCCAACTGGAAACGTTTGCAGCCGGTGATTCTGGATGGGGTACAGTACCGTCTGGTATCTCCGTATGAATCTAACCACATGGCAGTGAACTATGTTAGTCAGGATGCTTCAAAGGGCGTGATATTCGCTTACGATATCTATCCTCGCTTCCAGGAAAAGCTGATTCCGTTGAAGGTAAAAGGATTGGATCCGAACAAAATGTATCGTGTAAAAGAAATCAACCTGATGCCGGGAACAGAATCTACGCTGGAGGCCGATGGAGAATTATTCTCTGGTGATTATCTGATGAAAGTCGGATTGGATGTCTTTGGATTCCGTCCTACTCAGAGTCATGTGATAGAACTTACTGCTGAATAAGAAAGACGATTCTCAACAAGAGATGAAGCTGAATTTGAACAGATTAAAAACAAGTAAAAATGACAAATACTCAATTGAAATATGCCAAGCTGTTTCCCGTGATGCTTTGCTTCTTTGCTATGGGATTCGTAGATTTGGTGGGAATTGCTTCAAACTATGTGAAAGAAGATTTAGGTCTGACAGACTCTGAGGCAAATATTTTCCCTTCTTTGGTATTCTTTTGGTTTTTGATATTCTCAGTGCCGACTGGAATACTGATGAACCGGATTGGAAGAAAAAAGACTGTATTGCTGAGCTTGGGAGTGACTTTCTTCTCTTTACTACTTCCTATGTTTGGCGACAGCTATGGATTGATGCTTTGCTCGTTCTCTTTATTGGGAATAGGTAATGCTTTGATGCAGACTTCACTCAATCCATTATTGAGCAATATTATCTCGGGTGACCGTCTGGCCAGTACGCTGACTTTCGGACAGTTCGTGAAAGCTATTGCTTCTTTCCTTGCTCCTTATCTGGCCATGTGGGGAGCTTTGCAGGCTATTCCGACTTTTGGTTTGGGATGGAGAGTGTTGTTTCCTATTTATATGATTGTAGCTGTATTTGCAATTTTGTTGCTTTCGGCTACTCCTATTACCGAAGAACAGCCGGACAAGGCATCAGGATTTGCTGATTGTCTGAAACTGTTAGGAAAACCTTTTATTCTGCTGTCTTTCCTTGGTATCATGTGCCATGTGGGAATCGATGTGGGTACGAACACTACTGCTCCTAAAATTCTGATGGAACGTATTGGAATGACCTTGACAGAAGCTGGGTTTGCCACTAGTCTGTATTTTATATTCCGTACATTGGGATGTTTTTCCGGTGCATTTATCTTACGCGCCGTATCATCTAAAGTCTTTTTCCTGATAAGTGCGATTTGCATGATGCTGGCTATGATTGGGCTTTTTGCTTTCGACTCTCAGATGGTTATTTACATTTGTATCGCATTGATAGGTTTTGGAAATTCTAACGTATTCTCTATCATCTTCTCTCAGGCTCTTCTGGCTATGCCCGAGAAGAAAAATGAAGTCTCAGGACTGATGATTATGGGATTGTTTGGTGGTACCGTATTTCCTCTTTTGATGGGAGTTGCCAGCGATGCAATCGGACAGAATGGAGCCGTAGCTGTGATGACGGTAGGTGTGATTTATTTGCTTTTTTATACATTGAAAATTAAACATTAAAACTATGGAAAATACAATTGTTGTAGGTATAGGTGAAGCATTATGGGATGTGTTGCCTGAAGGAAAAAAAATAGGTGGAGCTCCGGCTAATTTTGCATATCATGTGTCACAGTTTGGTTTGGATGGTCGTGCGGTTAGTGCTGTAGGAGATGACAAGTTAGGAGCAGAAATTTTGGAAAACTTCTATGAGAAGAATCTGCATAGCATGATTGAAAAAGTACCGTATCCTACAGGTACGGTTCAGGTAGAATTGGATGCAGAAGGAGTTCCTTGTTACGATATAAAGGAAGGTGTGGCATGGGATAATATTCCTTACACTCCAGCCTTGGAAGGATTGGCTAAACAGACTACAGCGGTTTGCTTTGGTTCTTTGGCACAGCGAAGCGTGGTTTCCAGAGAAACAATCAACAAGTTCTTGGATGCCATGCCGGAAGATACATTGAAAGTGTTTGACATTAACCTTCGTCAGGGTTTTTATACGAAAGAAGTGCTTTGCAATTCTTTCCAGAAGTGTAATGTGCTGAAGATAAATGATGAAGAGTTGGTTACAGTGAGCCGTATGTTCGGTTATCCGGGTATTGACCTGCAGGATAAATGCTGGATTCTGCTTGCCAAGTATAACCTGAAAATGTTGATTCTGACTTGTGGCGTGAACGGAAGCTATGTCTTTACTCCAGGCAATGTGTCATTTGTAGAAACTCCAAAAGTAAATGTTGCCGATACGGTAGGCGCAGGTGATTCATTCACTGCTACTTTCGTAGCTTCTATTTTGAAAGGAAAGACCGTACGCGAAGCGCATGAACTGGCAGTAGAGGCTTCGGCATTTGTATGTACCCAGAATGGGGCTATGCCGGAATTCCCTCTGTATTTGAAGGAAAAAATTTAAGCTATATAGTTTATCTTGTGAAAAATCTCCGGAAGTATGTTTCTGTACTTCCGGAGATTTTTTTGTCTGGTAAGATTGGAAAGTCTGCTGAAGATAATGTTGCTTCGGCTTTGTCTGTTTTATGTTTTCCGCGTGAAAACCATATGTTTCCCGAAGCGAAAACGTAGGTTTCTCACACGGAAAACGTATGGTTCCGCTTCGGGAGACATAAAAAGAGTAGAGCCGTTGAACGAAAAATTGTGGGTCGGTTTCGTGATTTTTGTATCTGTCAGACTGTATAAATCGCTGCGATTTTCATACATTTGCAGAAATAGATATAAAATTATGAAACATTTAGTCTGTGGTTGGATAGGGGTAATTTGCTTGCTGTTTTTGTCTGTAGCCTGTTCCCGGAAGGAGATGGACTATACTATAGCCGTGTCACAGTGTAGCGAGGATGATTGGCGTGCCCAGATGAATAAAGAAATTCTTCGGGAAGGTTTGTTCTACCCGGGGGTAAATATTGAAGTTTATCAGGCTCATGATGATAATACCCATCAGATTAAGGATATAGAATCTTTGATTGAAAGAAAAGTCGATTTGCTGATTGTAGCTCCGAATGAAGCTGAAGCTATTACTCCGGTGATTGAGAAGGCATACGATGCCGGAATTCCTGTCATCCTGATTGATCGGAAAATCAATTCTAAAAAATATACAGCCTATGTGGGTGCCGATAACTACGAAATTGGTCGTAGGGCGGGGGAGTATATTGCAGACCGTTTAAAAGGAAAGGGACGAGTGATAGAAATTACCGGGCTGAGAGGTTCAACTCCGGCAGTAGAACGTCATCGAGGAATGATGGAAGCTTTGAAAGCTACTCCGGGAGTGCAAGTGGTGGCTTCTGCTGAAGCCGGGTGGTTATGGATACGTTACTGGATGCTCATCCACAAGTAGATCTTGTTTTTGCACAGAATGACCGGATGGCTATCGGGGCGTATGAGAAGGCACGTCAGAAGAATCGTGCCGGACAGATTGCTTTTGTAGGAGTTGATGCGGTAGCTGCTGGAGTAGAAAGTGTGGCGGAAGGCAAACTGGATGCCACCTTCATTTATCCCACAGGCGGAGATAAGGTGATTCAGGTGGCCATGGCTATATTGCAAGGTGAACCCTATCAGAGAGAGAATATTCTTTCTACGGCATTGGTGAACCGTGCCAATGCCCGTGTGATGCAGATGCAGATGAAGCATATTCTGACGCTGGACCAAAAAATTGAGCTTTTAAATCATCAGCTGGATGATTATTTTCTTCGTTACTCCGCACAGAAAATGTTCTTATATGCTTGTGTGGTGATATTGGTGTTGGTTGGATTCTTGTTCTTTTTCCTGGTACGTGCCTTTTGGGTAAAGAACCGGATGAATACGGAATTGTCCAGTCAGAAGCAACAATTAGAGCAACAGCGTGACCAGTTGCAGGAACAACGTGATCAGCTGATTGTATTGTCTCGTCAGTTGGAGGAGGCTACACATGCCAAGTTGGCCTTCTTTACCAGCGTGTCGCATGATTTCCGTACGCCGTTGACCTTGATTGCAGACCCAATCAATCAGTTGCTTGAAGAAAAGCATTTGGGTGAGAGAGAGAAGAATATGCTGGAGATAGTGCGGAAGAATGTGGCCGTTTTATTGAGGTTGATCACTCAGATTCTGGATTTCCAAAAATATGAACATGGTAAACTGGCTTTGCGGCTTTCAGAGTTTAATGCGCTGGAATGTATAAAGGATTGGACAGAGGCATTTCATACCTTGGCATTCCGGAAGCAGATTCAATTTGCGGTGAAGGCGGAAGGAGATGCGGCGCAGTATGTGATGGTGGCCGATGCGGAAAAAATAGAACGCATTACCTACAATTTATTGTCCAATGCCTTTAAGTTTACTCCGGAAAAAGGTGAGATAAAAGTTGCGCTTTCACGGATAGAGAAAGATAATCAACCGTATTTATGCATGGAAGTCAGTGATACGGGCATTGGTATGTCGGAAGAACATGTACATCATGTGTTTGAACGTTTTTATCAAATAGATGTGCAACATACAGGCTCAGGCCTGGGATTGGCTCTGGTAGAGGCTTTTGTGCAGTTGCATAAGGGTACGGTACAGGTGGAAAGTGAAAAAGGAAAAGGTACATGTTTCCGGGTTGTACTTCCGATGAAGCAGGAAGGCGAAGTGAAGGAGGTTATAGAGAAAAATGAATCCTTGAAAAACTTGCAGGAAGGGGCTGTGCTGGATGCTGGACAGGAGACTTTGCATCAGTGGGTTGAAAACGTGGAGGTGGACGGAGCAGCAGACAAAGAAGTGGTGCTGGTTATTGATGACAATCAGGATGTGCGTGATTACGTGAAGATGTTGCTGCAAGATAAATATACTGTAATTGAGTCAGTTAACGGGCAGGAAGGCATAAGACAAGCTATGAAATATGTGCCGGATGTAGTGGTATGTGATGTCATGATGCCTGTTATGGACGGTATAGAATGTTGTAAGCGGCTGAAAAGCGAGTTGCAGACGTCTCACATTCCGGTATTGATGCTGACGGCATACGCTATGGATGAACAGCGGATTCAGGGATATGATTCGGGTGCAGACTCGTATCTGACGAAGCCTTTCAATGCCAAACTCCTGCTGGCGCGAATTCGCAACCTGATAGACAATCGGAAGCGGTTGAAGTCGTTCACAGAAGATGCCACAGCTGTAGGCGGAAAACAGCAGCTAGGCGAAGTGGACAAGGGATTTGTGGAAAAACTGAAATCCTTGATAGAAGAAAAGATGGGTAATTCAGATTTGAGTGTAGAAGACTTGGGTGCTGAATTGGGATTGGGGCGCGTGCAGTTATATCGTAAAACAAAATCCTTGACCGGATATGCTCCGAATGAATTGTTGCGCATAGCCCGGCTGAAAAAGGCTGCCTCTTTGCTGGCATCTTCTGAAAAGACGGTGGCCGAAATTACATACGAAGTGGGATTCAGTTCCCCGTCTTACTTCACCCGGTGTTATAAAGACTATTTTGGAGAAAGCCCCAGCGAATTCCTGAAAAGACGGGATGGGAAGAATTGAGAAGGAAAAGATTCTTTCTAAAAGAAATAGTTGTATATTTGGGCACTTTTTTGAATAGCTGGTTATGAAACGTATTTTGATATTGATATTCGTGTTATGTGTATATGGTGCTGCTGGGCGTGCGCAAGATTTGAAAACGCTTTTTGTAGCATTGCCAGATTCATTGTCTCCGCTTTTGACAGAAGTAAACCGGGCTGATTTTGGGGACTTTCTGGAAAGCGGGATGAAGGCAGAAGTGAAGAACCGTTTTGGAAATATGTCGGAAATGACTAAATTGACCTCAGATTATTTATTCTTGAAAACGACTTCTGCCAGTACTTTGGAACTGAAATTGCTTCCGTTGAATGACTCCGTGAAAGTGATTTGTGCAGTTTCTACTTATTCGGCTCCAGCGGCTGACAGCCATATTGCTTTTTATGATATGAAGTGGCATGAATTGCCGATTTCTGATTTTTTACAGCTTCCGCAGGAGGATGAGTTTTATTTGAAACCGGCTTCGGCAGAACAGGCTGATTCTTTGAAAAATCTGCGTGCTTATGCAGATATGTATTTATGGAAGGCTGAGCTGTCGGTTGATAAACCTATATTGAGTTTTACTTATACTACCCCAGACTATTTGGATAAGGAAACCGCAAAAAATTTAAAACCGTATCTGAAATCCCACCCTGTTTGTCTGGAGTGGAAAGAGGGAAAATTTGTATCTCAGGAAAATTTGAATACCTCGTTAAAGTAATTCTATTTAATTCTTTATATTGCTGGAGGTTATGTTGTACAACATTTATTCTGCTCTTTGCGTATAAAAATACATAAAAAATCGTTAACCGCTCAGACGGATATACCGAATTTTTTTTATCTTTGGAATGCTGTTTGTAAAACGACAAGCATATCTGCGTAATTATGAAGGCAGGAATGCATTCTAAAAATGATTTGTTTTAAACCAGTAATGGTATTCTGAATAAGGGTCGGGCTGGAAAAATAGAAAATAACGAAGTCCATCCGACGGATACTAGCTGAAAAATATAAGGTATAATGATTTTAAAGTGTATTAGAACAGTAGCAATGGCGGCTCTGGCCATGGTTAGCATCAATGTTTCAGGACAGGATCTTCTGGCTCGTCAG
>OGFT01000201.1_pt1 | contig 16556 bp, 9 predicted proteins | sample 1571021 | NCBI WGS metagenome assembly OGFT01 (sample SAMEA2582029, study PRJEB24529) | metagenome | biome: Human gut stool | place: China | collected 2011 | reverse complement strand
GAATATAATACTTCTGCGGAGTATCCGTTTAGAAATCTGGATAAATATATCCAAGCTGTACGCCGCGAACGCCGGGTGGAAAAAGCATTGGAAGGTCGTCGGGTATTTGATATCATGCGCTGGGCCGCTGCCGAGGAGTTGATTATAGGTAACCGCGCACATGGTGCTTTGTTTATAGGCAGTAACTTGCCGGAACAATACGGGCCAGAGTTGAAATATGACCAGGCATCTGGAAATAATATGTTTTTGACAGGCAGCCCTGATGATGCTGAACGTTACATATTACCGGTGCCTCCTTCTACAATGCCGAATGGATGGCAGTTTAAACCGAACCGGGATTATTTGTTGCCTATCCAGGAGCGTATGATTAATGTAATGGATGGCATGTGGGAACAGAATCCCGGTTGGTAAGGAAGTGATGAATGAATCCAAAGTTATATAAAAATGAATAGAATAACCAGTAGTGTATTGTATTCTTTGACGGGAGCAGCGATGTTGTCATCGCTGCCTTCCTGCAAGGTAAAGAAAGAGAGCGACGGGAATGAGAAAAAAAGCATGAATATTGTGTATATCATGTGTGATGACCATTCTTTTCAGACTATCAGTGCATATGACCAACGTTATATGCAGACACCCAATATTGACCGGATAGCCAATGAAGGGGTCCGTTTCACAAATAGTTTTGTGGCAAACTCCCTGAGTGGTCCCAGCCGTGCCTGTATGCTGACCGGTAAACATAGTCATGCCAATGGATTTACGGATAATACCACCACATTTGACGGTAACCAGCAGACTTTCCCGAAACTGCTTCAGGCTAATGGCTATCAGACTGCTATGATCGGTAAATGGCATCTGGTATCTGAACCTACCGGATTTAATTATTGGGACATCCTGATAGGACAAGGGGATTATTATAATCCGAAATTTATTAAAAATGGCGAACGGGTACAACGGGAAGGCTATGCTACCAATATTGTGACAGATTTGGCAATAAATTGGATGGACAGCATCCGGGACAAGAGTAAACCATTCTGTCTTTTTATTCATCATAAGGCGCCTCATCGTACCTGGATGCCTGATCTTTGTGACCTTGACTTGTATGATGATGTAACTTATCCGATGCCAGAGAACTTCTATGATAAATATGAAGGCAGAATTCCTGCATCCAAGCAGGAAATGAGCATTATAAAGGATATGGATTTGGTGTATGACCTGAAGATGGCGGACAAGGAGAATGAGATCCATACCACAACGGGACTGGAAGAAGCGGGCAGAAATATGTATAATGCTCTGAATCCGGAACAGAAGGCTGTTTGGGACAAGCATTATGATCCTATCATTGCCAAATTCAAACAGGATAAGTTAACGGGTAAGGCTTTGGCTGAGTGGAAATATCAGCAATATATGCATGATTATATGCGGGTTATCCATTCCATAGACCGTAATGTGGGGCGTGTTTTGAAGTATTTGGAAGAGAACGGATTGATGGAAAATACGATGATTGTCTATACTTCCGACCAGGGATTCTATATGGGAGAACATGGTTGGTTTGACAAGCGTTTCATGTACGAAGAGTCTTTCCGTACCCCCTTGCTGGTCCGTTTGCCGGGAGGAAAGAAAGGTGATGTTGATGAGATGGTGCAAAATATTGATTATGGTCCTACTATATTGGACCTTGCAGGGGTGGAGGTACCGGCAGATATGCATGGAGTTTCTTTCTTGCCTTTGCTGAAGGGGGAGAAAGTGCCTGACTGGCGTAAATCATTGTATTATCATTTTTATGAATACCCGGCTGAACATGCTGTCCGCCGCCATTATGGTGTACGTACAGAACGTTATAAATTGATGCATTTTTATAATGACATAGACTGTTGGGAACTATATGATTTACAGGAAGATCCTATGGAGATGCATAATATCTACGGACAACCTGGAACGGAAGAGTTGGTTAAAGAATTGAAGACGGAATTATTACGTCTCCAAGTTCAGTATGATGACCCTATTCGTAACATTTACAAGGATTGACGACCTAATCTGACCTAAATTTAACATAGCATGAAGTATTCCCGGTCTTTCTGTTTTCAAGAAGGTCGGGAATCTTTTTTTCTATAATCGGACGGACTCATTCCCATTGCATTTTTGAATACAGTGCTGAAATTGCGTGAATGCTTGAATCCTGACTGTTCTGCTACTTCGCTTATGGATAGTGTGGTGGCATCTAGTAATTTACGGGCATATTCCAAACGGCATTTTATGATGTATTCACTGATGCCTATATCCATCATTCCTTTAGTCTTGTTGTAGAGTGACGCACGGCTCATTCCCATTTGCTTTGCTATGAAATTGACATCCATATCCACATTGCTGATATTTTCATTGACAATGCGGCTGAATTGAAGCATCAGCTGCTCATTGATGTGATTCAGATTTTCTTGTTTGGGTATAGGGATATCTATGGTGGCATAGTGCTTTTTCACGATGTTGTGATTATGCATGATATTCTGTATCTGGATAGAAAGTAAATCCATGTCAAACGGTTTGGTTATATAGGCTTCTGCTCCTGTTTTGTATCCTTCTTCTATACTGGCGTCATCGACACAGGAAGTAAGCAGTATCACAGGCATATAGTTTAAGTCTGGTTTTTGTTTGATATAGCGGCATAGTTCAAATCCGTTCATGCGGGGCATTTTGACATCACTTAATACAATTTGGGGGCGTTGTGACGTAAGGATAGGAAGAGCTTCCATGCCATCATGAGCTTCATACACTTCTTCAAACAGAACTTGTAGGTTGCAAATCAGGTAATTACATAAGTCGCGATCATCTTCCACTATTAGAATAGAATGAAATTTCTCTATGTTGTCTTGTTGAGGTTGTTTGTAATCGATGTCGGCTGATAGATGCAATGCATCATTCAAATAGGTTTGAGGTGTAGATTGAATGTCGGCGGCTTCCTGTCTATACGGTAATGTGAAAAAGAAAGTCGCTCCTTTGGTTTCATTATTTTGGGCTCCGATGATGCCTCCGTGCATTTCTACCAGTTGTTTGGCGTATGACAAGCCGATTCCGTTACCTTGAAAGCTATGTTTACCCTGATAGAAGCGAGTGAATAAATTGGCTATATCTTCTTCTTGAAGACCTATTCCCTCATCTTTTATAGTTACCCGTACACGGCTTCCATTACCTTCGAGGTAAGTGGAAACAGTGACAGTAGAATTTTCTTCGCTGAATTTATAGGCATTTGTCAATAGGTTGTTAACGACGATTTCACATTGACTGCAGTCAAAATACATAGTTTCTATGGTAGTGTCAGGAGTAAATGCCAATGAGATATTACGTAACGAAAGTTCATCCTTGAAATCATTTAGGATACTTTGCAACCATTCGTTGAAGGGCGTGGAAGACATGCGCAGGATATTTTTCTCTACTTCCATCTTGCGCATATTCAGAATCATGTCAATGATGTTTTTCATTTGTCGTGCTTGCTTGAACGCACCATATAGTTTGCCACGGAGTTCATAGGGGATTTGTTTGCTGTTTGTAAGTTGTTTCAACGGTGTATAAATCAAGGTTAAAGGGGTACGCAGTTCATGGTTGATATTGATCAAAGCTTTCACTTTTTCCTTGTAGATGGTACGTTCCTGTTCCTTGTATTTCCGTTTCAGTTGACGGTCGTGAGCTTTTATGGTATAGATAATGAAAAGAATGATGATGACCGCACATAATAGGATGAACCAGGATTGTTGCCACCACGGAGGAAGGACAGTGAATTTTAGCAAAGTGAATTCAGGGCTCCAGCTACCATCGTTCTGTGTACATTGAACCGTTATTTTATAGTCGCCCGGAGAAATGGTATGTAAAACAAGATGGGGACGGGATGTTTCTGTGTATTCTGTGTTCAGCCCTTTTATGCGGAACCGGTAGATGCGCTTGTGAAATACATTTCCCCCTTCCAGTTGTGTATGTATTTTTAGGGAGGAGAAATTATAAGGAATTTCCATAGTTGATCGGGGGATGAAGTGAACTGTTGTGCCGTTCAATGCTATTTCTTGCAACTTAAGTGTGATGGGAGGTGGAGCCGAAGCTGGTTTTAAAGCTTTGTTGATTCGTACCAATCCCTCGGAGCCACCCATGTATATGTTGCCGTCACTTGCCACCAATGCAGGTTTGGCTAAAAAGTCGTTAGGTAATATGCCGTCCATCTCATTGTAGATGACAAAATGATTTTTATGTGGATTATAAGCGTATATGATTCCCAATGACCCCATCCATACGATGCCTTCATGGTCAATGACTAAAGAAGTGATTACGTCATTTCCATCGGGTAGCTTTAATGGCTCTTTACGGTTTGAGGGCAGGTGAATTCTGGTGACTCCATTAGGTTCGGCTATCCATAGAGTCCCTAAAGAATCAATGCTTGCAGCTAATATCTGGTTATTTCTCTCATAAGCTATGGTTTCGTATTCGTTTTTCTCTTTGTTGTATTGGAATACATTGTTTCGGTCATGAAAAAATGGATAAGTACGGTATTTTCCAATATAGATCCAAGAATATTGTAATTGTTTGTTCTTGAAGTGGATGGGAATAAGTTGTTGGCTTCCGGGAATATATCGGTAAAAAGCATTACCGTATAGTTCTATTTCGTTCCGATCATTAACTCGTATATTGGTGGGTGCACTGGAGCTTGCCAGCTTTGCTTCTGCATCTTTGTCCGGAAGAGAGAAGTGCTGGTAGTTTCCTGTCTTTTTATTGAAGCGGAAGATTCCTTTTGAAAAACTGGATGCTAGCAGTTCGGTTTCGGATAAAGGGCAAATGGATACTATTTTTTCTCCCAATGTTTGCGGATAGTGGGTAAAACGTTCCGTTTGCGGGTCAAAGCAGTTGATACCGCCTCCGTCCGTACCAATCCAGATCCGTCCGTCTTTATCTTCCCATAGGCATAAGGGGCATTTGTCGGACAAGCCTGAGGCTGGGTTTTGTGCAGCTTTGGTATAGGTAGTGATAAAACCTTTTTCTGCTCCTAGTACGCCTTCCCGCACCATACCTATCCACATGTGGTTGTTGCTGTGACATAGGCATGTGACTGAATTGGCAGGGAATTGCCGGTTTTCTTTGTTTGATAAGATTTGGATATCATGAGTGTCCGGATAGATTATATTCACTCCGCCGCCATCTGTTGCCAGCCAAATGGCTTTATCCCACTCTGTTATATCAAGAACGATATCGTTGCTCAAGTTTGAATTACGGGTATTATAGGAGGTCAGCAGTTGTCCATCCTGATTATAACATTTTACTCCTTGCCCGTAGAAGGAGACCCAGTAACGTCCGGAGGAATCCTTATATAGATCGTATGCATTGGATGATTCACCGAATGGAGAATCAGTTATTTCTCCTGTATGTTTATTTAATAGCTTTATTTCCCATGCATTGTTTATTATCAGGTAATGAGTGGAGTCGAAAGGCTCCATCTTGATAATATGGATTCCTGTTGTTTTTAAAGGGATTGCTTTGGAATGTTTTAATTCTTTTTCATATACAAGCAATGTGTCGGTTACAGGTATCAGCAGCTTGCTTCCTTCAGTTGTTATAATGGAAGCTTTTACCGGCTGATTATGTCGCAGAAAAATTTGCAGGGAATCTTTCTCATATTCATAATAACTGATTCCTTGTGAGGTGATCGCCCATATCCGTTCTTCATTATCTCCGAAAATATCGTTGATGTAATGGCTGTTTTTACGTAATAAATACGGTAGATTATATTTCTTGATTTTTTCTCCATTGAAACGATATATTCCTTGAGTGGTTCCGACCCATAATGAACCGTTTTTGTCATCGTATAGGGATATAATAGAGGTTGGAAGTCCTTCTTTAATAGAAAGTTGTTTAAAATGATAATAAGGACGGTTGATGGAATAAGTCTTTATGATAAAACAACATAGAACCAGGATTACATAGACGGTTTTTCTCATTCAGATAAGGTCTTAAAACAAATATTTGTACAAATATAAGAAATAGGTTTTGAAATTCAAAGCGAAAAGAGGATATTGATAACCGAATGGCTGTGATATTATATATAATTTGTCATTCTGAACAGATGTAAAAGATAACATAGTGTTCAGAATGACAAAATAGATTGAAAAATGAGGGGGATTTGTCTGACTGTTTTTTTGTCCTTATAAGGGGATTTTTTTCAGTTTTTCATTCTCAACCATTACTTTATATGTCTTTCCTTTAGTTGTCTTAAAGGTAAAAGTCAGGTTACCATATCTCAGATTGCAGGGCTCACCGGCTTTGGACAGAATGACGGCTTCTTTTAATTTTCCATCCTGCCAGATAATGTCAATTTCAAAGTTACCTTTGGCACACAGCCCCTTGACAGAACCTTCTTTCCATGCGTCTGGCAAGGCTGGGAGTAATTGGATGAATCCCATGTGACTTTGCAACAACATTTCTGTGATACCGGCAGTTCCGCCAAAGTTACCGTCAATCTGGAAAGGCGGATGGGTATCCCATAAGTTGTCCAAAGTTCCATTTTTTAGTAAGTTGCCAAATAGTTTGTAGGCGTGGTTGCCGTCTTGCAGACGTGCCCATTGATTCAGTTTCCATCCCATGCTCCAGCCGGTAGCTCCGTCACCGCGGTGTTCTAAAACAACTTTGGCGGCATTGGTTAATTCGGGAGTAGTAATTGGTGAAAGGGTGTGGCCCGGATGCAGTCCGAATAAATGGTTGACGTGACGATGCTCGTCTGTGGGATCGTCTATGTCTGTTGACCATTCCATTAACTGACCATAACGTCCTATTTGATAGGGTACAAGATGTTTCAGTACATATTGCCATTGTTTACGGTCTTTGGAATCGACACCCAGTGCTTTGCTGGCATCAATGGCGTTGAGTAATATTTCGCGGATTACAGCATGTACAAAAGTAGCTCCTTGGTCTACAGGTCCATGCTCGGGAGAAGTGGAAGGAGCAGCAGTGTAGGTCCCGTCCGGTTTATGCCATAAATAGTCTACAGCAAAGTTGGCACTGCTCTTGATAAGATCATAGCCTACTTCTTTCAGGAATTTTTTGTCTCGGGTGTAATCATAGTATTCCCAAATGTGAGTTGCCAGCCAGGGACCTGCCATCGGGTTAAAGTTCCAGGACATATTTTCATCGGTCAAAGGGGAGGTAAATCCGAAAATGTTTCCGGATATGGAGGCTGTCCATCCGCGTGCGCCGAAATAGGCTTGGGCTGTTTTTTCTCCCGGCTTTACCAAGGTACGGATGAAGTCTATCAAAGGCCATACACATTCGTTCAGATTGGTGGAGCAAGCAGGCCAGTAGTTCATCTGGATATTGATATTATTATGGTAATCTACATGCCATGGGCCATCTACCCCGTTGGCCCACATTCCTTGCAGGTTGGCCGGGAGATTGCCGGGGCGTGAACTGGCAATTAATAAGTATCGTCCGAACTGATAATAGATTTCTTCCAGCCGGTAGTCCGGATTTCCTTTGCGATAGCGTGCCAGACGTTGATGGGTGGGAAGATCTGTAACGGCAGGATATTGCAAGGTCATAGGAGCATGAGGGTTCAGTTGTAGTTTGACTCTGCCAAACAGTTGGGTATAGTCCGTTTTGTGTCGCTCGCATAATTCGTTGTAATTTTTGGCAGCGGCAGCGTCTAGCATGGCCAGGGTTGTTTGGTCCGGATCAGGACCGACATACGTCTTGGGGTCTTTGAAGTCTGGATTGAAGTTGAGTTTATAATCGGTATCTGCGGTTAGCAGAAAAATGACTTCATCCGCATTGCGGACAATGAATTTGCCATCAGTCGTGTTCAGGCTTCCTCCTTTGTTTATGGCTTGTATGCGGAGAGCAAATTTCATTTGGTTGTTTTTGAGGCGACCGGTATAGAGCAAACGATTGGGACCGTCTGTTTTGATATCACCTATGGCTTCAGGGTTGCTGCCATAGCTGAATATCAGGTTTTGCATGCCGGGACGGTTGGCTGTGAACTTCAGTACCATCACGCTGTCGGGGTAGGAAACGAAGTATTTACGCTCGTAGTTCACTTCATCTTTGCGAAAACTGACTATTGCCATGGCCGAGTCAAGAGACAGGATGCGTTTATAATCGGTCATACCGATTTCACTTAAACCGGTTTCGATGTAAGCTTCTCCCAATGTAGTAAAGGAGCCGAAGCGAAAAGGTGTTTCACGGCTTGGCTCATAATCGGCCAGTCCGTTGAAATTTTTGCAGGTAAGTTCTTCTGCTTTTTTCTGGTTACCGTTTGTAAATGCTTGGCGGATTTCGGGTAACAGGTGTGCCGACTCTTTATTTACGTTCCAATAATAAGCTGCTCCCTTTTCTGTGTTCGGTCCTCCGCGCCATAGTGTCTTTTCGTTTAAAGTGATTCGTTCTGCCGCTATAGATCCCATAACATTGCCTCCCAAACTGCCGTTTCCTATGGGGAGTGAGTTGTTTTCCCATGCTTTGTCTGTTGCAGGAGAATACCAGGAAGCGCGTCCGTCCAAATTATTAGGGGTATCAAACCAGATGCTCAATCCTTTGGTGTAATCTGTACTCTGTGCTTGTAAGGAAGCTGCGAATAAGCTTCCTAAAATGCATAGTTGAAGTTTCTTCATAAATTAATGATATTAGTTAAAGGTATTTCTACAAAAATACAATTAGATTTTTATTTGTGAGAAATGTAATGTTTGAAATTTAGGGTGATTTCCTGTTTTTATAGGTATATCAAGGTTGAAAGATAATTTTCATCGAACATTTCATTGGCGATATCCCACAGATGTTCTGCTGTCAGCATTTCTATCCGTTTGAATACTTCTTCCGGACCTTCAAATTTACCATAGTGCAAGAACGTTTTTCCCATATCCAATGCATTGTTCTCAAAATTGTCTCCGGCAACTCCTATTTGTCCGATGATCTGTTTTTTTGCTGCACTCAGTTGTGAGGAACTTAGTTTGCTGTCACGCAGTTTTTTCAATTCTTTATGAACTAGTCCGATGCAACGGTCTGCATCTTCCGGATCAGTTCCGAAATAGATGCAGAACACTCCTGTGTCTGTGTATGAAGTCAGATTGGCTTCTACGTTATAGACCAGCCCCCGGCGTTCGCGCAAGGAAACGTTCAGCCGGCTGTTCATACCGGGTCCTCCCAGCAGATTGTTCAGCAGGTAAAGTCCGGTTCGTTTTTCATTATATACCAGGCTAAGTATCATCACATGGGCTTGATGTGTTTCTTTATTCAGTGTCAATGTCTTAGGAATATAGAGAAAAGGTTCTGTCCGTTGGCGTTCGGTAATGGAAAAAGGAATGTCGGCTGTCACTTTCTCTATGGTGCGTATCACTTTCTTAAAGTCTATATTGCCTTGAATGAAAAAGATCATATTGGTAGCTTTGTAAAAACGGGAAGTAAAATTCAAGGCGTGTTCACTTTTGAAACTACGCAATAAGTCCGGTTTGCCCAAAATATTCCTTCCCAAAGGATGATTGGGAAAAATCAATTCCTCAAAATCATCAAAAATCAGTTCTGACGGACTGTCTTCATAACTTTGTATTTCATCAATAATCACTTCCACTTCTTTGTCAATCTCATGTTGTGGGAAGGTGCTGTGAAATACAATATCTGCCAGCAGTTCTGCTGCCCGTGAGAAGTGTTCTACCAGAAAAGCACTGTATATCACTGTTTCTTCCTTATTCGTATATGCATTTAAATCTCCGCCTACATTTTCCATGCGGTTCAGGATGTGCCATGCATGTCTTTTTTGTGTTCCTTTAAAGATAAGGTGTTCCACGAAATGGGCCATTCCCTGTTCCTGTTCGTTTTCATCACGGGTTCCGGCATCGACGGCAAAGCCGCAATAGGCTACATTAGACTGATTGGGAGCGTGAATAATGCGCAGCCCGTTAGGCAAGGTGAAAGTATTGTATGACATTGTTTTTTGCTTCAAATAAGTTTCGGTTGGCAAAAATACAACAAAAGTTATTGCCGTTCTTCAAAAAATGCAGATATTTGTATTTACTAACAGAAAACAAGATGATGGATAAAATTGCTATTTTCTGTTCCGCATCCGAGAATATAGAGCCTGTGTTTTTTGAAAAAGCACGTGAGTTGGGCGTTTGGATGGGACAAAACAAGAAGACGTTAGTGTATGGAGGTGCTAATATCGGATTGATGGAATGTATTGCCAAGGCAGCCAAAGACAACGGTTCGATGATAATGGGAGTTATTCCGACCAAGCTGGAAGAACGTGGACGAGCCAGCGATTTGGTGGATGTGACTTTCCGTACGGATAATTTGAGTGACCGTAAAGATGTGATGTTGAATGAATCGGATGTAGTGATAGCTTTGCCGGGAGGAGTGGGTACACTGGATGAGGTTTTTCATGTAATGGCGGCCGCTACGCTGGACTATCATCGTAAAAAAGTAATTTTTTATAATATAAATGGCTTTTGGAATGGCATTATCGACTTTTTGGCCGGATTGGAGAGGCAGCATTTTGCCCATCATCCGTTGAACAGTTATTTTGCTGTTGCCAATGACTTGAGAGAACTAACCGAACTACTTAAATAATATTCATGTAACCTATTATGATGACATCTATACACGAATTGTTGCAGAAAGAGGCTCAGGCTGTTTTGAATATTCCTATAACTGATGCTTATGAGAAAGCAGTGGAATTGATTGTTGAGCAAATACACCGTAAAAAAGGAAAGCTGGTGACTACCGGTATGGGTAAGGCCGGACAGATAGCTATGAATATAGCTACGACTTTTTGCTCTACAGGTATTCCGGCAGTGTTTTTACATCCCAGCGAAGCCCAACATGGGGATTTGGGGATTTTGCAGGAGAATGATTTGCTGCTTCTGATTTCTAATTCAGGAAAAACCCGTGAAATTGTGGAACTGACACAACTTGCACATAATTTGAACCCAAATTTGAAATATATTGTTATTACCGGAAATGCGGATAGTCCATTGGCCCGGGAGTCTGATATTTGTTTATGCACCGGGCATCCTGATGAAGTGTGTGCTTTGGGTATGACCCCCACAACTTCAACTACAGTTATGACCGTGATAGGTGATATTTTGGTAGTGGAAACCATGAAAAAGACTGGTTTTACCATCGAAGAGTATAGCAAACGCCATCATGGAGGGTACTTAGGTGAGCGTTCACGCGAGTTAAGTAAGTAAAATAAAATAGAACCGGAACGCAAAGGACACAAATAATACAAATAGCATTTTATTAAAGGATTTGTGTCATTTGTGTTCCGGTTTTATGTATATAAATCGTAAATATAAAAATGAGAAAAGTAATAGGTATAGGTGAAACCATTCTGGATATTCTTTTTAAAGATAGCCAACCTACGGCAGCTGTTCCCGGTGGCTCGGTTTTCAATGGAATTATTTCATTGGGGCGTTTGGGAGTCAATGTAACTTTTATCAGTGAAACGGGAAATGACAAAGTGGGCGATATCATTCTGAAGTTTATGCGAGAGAATGGAGTAAGCACAGATCATGTGAACGTGTTTCCTGAAGGAAAGTCACCTGTGTCTTTAGCTTTTCTGAATGAACAGAATGATGCTGAATATCTTTTTTATAAAGATTATCCACGGTTGAGGCTGGATGTGACAATGCCTGAAATACATCGGGATGACATTGTGATGATCGGCTCTTATTATGCTGTAACGCCTCAATTGCGTGATAAGGTGAAAGAACTGTTGGATAAAGCTCGTGAAAAAGGGGCTATCATTTATTATGACGTGAATTTCCGCAGTACTCACAAGAACGAGGCGATAAAGCTGCTTCCTGTTATTCTTGAGAATTTTGAATATGCTGATATCATTCGCGGCTCCGTTGAGGATTTTGAGAATATGTTTGGTTTGACAGATGCGGATAAGGTTTATAAAAGTAAGATTGAATTTTATTGTCCGCATTTTATTTGCACGCACGGTGGAAGAGGAATTCGCCTGTATACAAAGAATATAAAAAAGCATTATGAAGTGGATCCTTTGCAGACTGTCAGTACGGTGGGAGCCGGAGATAATTTTAACGCCGGAGTAGTTTTCGGATTGCTAAAATATCGTATCCGCCGGGATGATTTGGATGAACTGTCGGAAGATGACTGGGACCATGTGATTCGTTGTGGAAAGGATTTCAGTGCCGATGTTTGTATGAGTTTGAATAATTCGATTTCAAAAGAGTTTGCTGCCGGTTACAGATAAATCGGATAGCTCTCATTGTTTTAAACTCTTTTATTATGTATGAGAACCTTTAAATTAATAGCAGGTCTTTCCTTTTTGCTGCTGATGGTTGCCTGTCAGGACAAAAAGCGGTCTTCGCAGATTGAGGTAGCGGAGAATGAATCGAAATATGTGGTTTTGGCATATGTCACCTCATGGGGAGAAAGTACGCCTGATCCGGCATGTTTGACTCATATTAATTATGCGTTCGGGCATGTTACAGATAATTTCAAAGGAATACGTATAGATAATGAACCACGTTTGCAAATGGTAGTAGGGCTGCGTGAAAAAAAACCGTCTTTGAAAGTTTTGCTGTCCGTAGGCGGGTGGGGAAGCAGTCGGTTTAGTGAGATGGCACAGACAGATAGTACACGTATGGCGTTTGCCGCAGATTGTAAACGGGTGATAGACCAGTTTGATTTGGACGGAATTGATATAGATTGGGAATATCCCGGTATAGGAACTGCCGGTGTATCTTTTTCGCCGGAAGATACTGATAACTTTTCTTTGTTGATGAAGGATATACGCCATGCTATCGGTAAAGACAAACTGCTGACCATTGCTACACAGGCAGGTGCCAAATATTACAACTTAAAGGCTGTCGAACCTTATGTGGATTATGTCAATATCATGACATACGATATGGAGGAATCTCCTAATCACCATTCGGCCTTGTACCGTTCGGAAATGACTGAGGAATGGTCTTGCGAGGATGCGGTTGCCGCCCATGTTGCCGCAGGTTTTCCTGTCGGACGCTTGGTATTGGGTATTCCGTTCTATGGGCATGGGACTAATGAAGCTCCAGAATTATTGGATTATCGTCATATTATCGTTTTGGATTCTTTACAGAGTTGTTGGGATAGTGCGGCACAAGTTCCTTATATGATAAATTCGCAAGGACATGTGGTCGTTAATTATGAGAATGCCCAGTCCATCGCATTCAAGTGCCAGTTCCTGCATCAGAAAGGGATGCTGGGGGCTATGTACTGGGACTATGATAGCGATGATGAAAAGGGTACATTACGCCATGCTGTCTATCAAGGTGTAATGAATCCTTGATTCTTTCAGTTTATTTTTTCTTATCTGCATATTTTCTGTAAAGAGGATAAGCCGCTTGCAGTATTTTGTTTTTTAATAAAGGCGGATAGTCGGGATAAACCGATAAAAAAGCTTCTACTTCTTTGTAGGCCGCTTCGCTATCGTGATTCCTTAATAAAGCCCCGACCCAATTGCGAGGGAAAAAGATATCTCCGGTGCGTTGAACTTTTGTCAGTTTTTCCAATGCCGGACGGATATATTTCACCGCATAATCTTGTCTTGTAGGATGATTCAGATAGCTTAAGGTTGTAGCTGCCCAAGGCTCAATCCTTCTGTTTTCCGCTTGCAATAAAGATCGGAATAAACTGTCCAATTTTAAAGTATCGGCAGTCATCGCACGTGATATGAAATCGAATTGGCGTAGACGGTCCGGATTGTGGATGCGTTGGCGTTGTGTCTGAAGTATTTCTTTTCCTTGCTCAGGTATGCGCAAGGCCAGTTCGTAGGCCAATGTAGTGTAATCTCTTTCATTTAATTGTTGGACTCTTTCGGTTTCCCATAAGGAATAGAGGCACTGAATCATAGTCGGACTTGCTGCTTCTGTAATCAGAAGGCGTAATAACTGGATGCGACAAGAAGGAATCGGATGAGAATGGCTGAGTTTATAAAGCTCATTTTCTATTTTATCACGTTCTGCCGAAGATATCTCTTGCAGAGGAGAGGACAGGTAATTGGTTAATGTTGAAGCTATCAACGGGTTCTTTTCACAATGTATTCCGTTGAGTAATGCATTCATCCATGCAGTATTCGGAATTCCTTTTGCTTGATAATTTTCATGCATCATCATTAAAACTGCCTGTCGGGTTGTTTCATTGTCTATTTCTTGCCAATGTTCCAGCAGCCAATGGAGACTGTTGTTGTCAGGAACAAACAAACCATATCCTCTCCCGTCCGTATTGGGCAGAATACGGGTGGGGGTAAAGGGTAACGTAATACGGCATAAGCTGTCTGTCAGACTGGCTTCTATCGTTGTGTCCCTTGTTCCGCAAAGGGTGATATTGAATTTTTGAGGCCAGTTTAATCCTCTTTGATATGGATCTTGCTGATGTATGGTCAACTGTTTGTCTGATATTTCGAATTTGATTATCGGCATTCCTTTTTGGTTTACCCATACATCGCTGAAAGCGGCTAGATCTTGCTCTGTTTTACTGTCTAGAATTTGTATCAAGTCATCCCAAGTAGCGTTGGCGTAAGCGTAAGTTTTTAAATATTCTTGAATCCCTTCCCGAAATGCTTCTTTTCCCATTGATTCCACCAGTTTTACCATCATGACAGGAGCTTTGTTATAAATGATCTGTCCATAAATTAATCCTGCATTTTGAAGGTTATCTAGCGGTTGCCGGATAGCAGTGGTTCCGGGTGTACGGTCTTCTGACAAGGATGCGGCTGTATAAGTCTTCATCCAATTCAGCTGGTGATTGACTTGCGGGAATAATGGTTCGGTAATCAGAGCTGCAAAATAATTGGCGAATACCTCTTTAGTCCAGACATCATCAAACCAGTTCATCGTTACTAAATCTCCGAACCACATGTGGGCGGTTTCGTGGGCGATTAATTGGGTTCGGCGAAGTTCTTCATCCGGAGTGGGATTTTCGCTTAGGAACATTTGCGTGTCATTATATAAGGTGGCGCCTGTGTGCTCCATACCTCCATATTGGAATCCCGGCAAGATAATAAAATCGTATTTGGCAAAAGGATAGGGAACATTGGTATATTCTTCCAGCCAGTTCAGCGAAGCGGTCACTTGTTTGAAGATGGTATCTAATTGAGCTACTTTTTTAGAATCTGTTTCGCGGTAATATGCTGAGATTTTCCGGTTACCTTCTATATATTCTTGATGTTCTAATTTACCGGTGACAAAGGAAAAAAGATAAGTGCTTAATGGTTCAGTTGGGGCAAAAGTTACTGTTTTGCAGTTGCCTTTTGTTTCTTCTTTAGTAATATAGGTATTGGAAACAGCTTTCCATTCTGTTGGTATATCCAGTCGTAAGGAAAATGTGGCTTTCAGATTCGGCTGTTCGAAACAAGGGAATAAGGTACGGGCACGGTCTGGCACTAATAGCGTATACAGAAATTCATCATTTCTGTTTAGCGACTGGTTTCCGGCAATAAATTTGATCGTGATATTATTTTTTCCTTCTACTATGTTTTTTTCAGGTAGGATGATGTGCTCGTTATGGAATTCATAACGGGCAGTTTGTCCATTGACGGATACCGATTTTATTTTTTCAGGCTTTTCTCTGAAGTCGAGAATAATTTCTTGCGGTGCATCCAGATTAAATTCAATGGTAATCTCTCCATTTACCGGTACTGATTTCTGTTCAGGAATGGAGAAATATAGCTTATACTTCAACTCCTTAATCTCCTGTTTGCGCAGTGTTGCCAGTTCTTGCGATACGCCCTCGTCGTAGAAACGAGGATTGCTTGTGGTCTGTTGGCAACTGCATAATAATAAGCTGCACATGAAAATAAGATATCCGATATATGTTTTCATCATCTAAAATTTATCTTGGTTATCTGCGGCAATTTTTCGGATGCCGCGCTGTGAAGCTATGAATGCACCTCCCAATACTCGTTTCCCCTCGTAAAAAACGGCTGATTGTCCGGGAGCGATGGCGGATGCTTCGGAAAGGAAACGGACCAATAGTTGTTTTTCATCTAATACGAGCACTTGACACGGAATAGGCTTGCTGCGATAGCGGATACGTACTGACAAGTCCTTGCATTGCAGTAAATCCTGCATTTCTGTGATATGATAGTCTTCTACCAACATATATTCTGCTTTAAGTTCCTCGGCATCTCCTAACATGACTGTATTCTTTTCTGCATTGATGCGTAGTACGTATGCTGGATGCCCCAAAGCGATTTCCAATCCTTTCCGTTGGCCTATTGTATAATAAGGAAAGCCTTTGTGCTGACCTATCTTGACTCCTTTGCTATTTACAAACCATCCCGGTCCTACTTGGGTGTCAATATCCGGGCATTGCGAACGCAGAAAGTTTCGGTAATCCCCTTCTATAAAGCAGATTTCCATACTTTCACCTCCACGGGCTTTCGCTTCGAATCCTTTTTGTCGGAGATATTCCCGTACCTCCTGCTTGGTATAAGTTCCCAGTGGAAAGAGAAAACGTTGAAGTATCTCCTGAGGAAGTTTCCATAGAAAATAGGATTGGTCTTTTGTCTGGTCATCTCCCGCTACTATATACAGTTT
>OGFT01000094.1_pt1 | contig 39889 bp, 45 predicted proteins | sample 1571021 | NCBI WGS metagenome assembly OGFT01 (sample SAMEA2582029, study PRJEB24529) | metagenome | biome: Human gut stool | place: China | collected 2011 | reverse complement strand
GCATTGATCGCAGGCATACCATCAAGTTCGGCCTGTCTGCGAAGCAGCGCCCATACCCGACGATAACCATACGTGGGCAGCTCTCCGATAACATGGTGTATACGGAGAAGCACATCCGTATTATCTGAGTGACGGCTGCGGCGACCATCTTTCCAGTCATCGGTTCGTCTGAGAATTACGTGCAACTGCGCACGCGACACCCGGAGACAACGGCTGACTAAGCTTACTCCCCATCCCCGGGCAATAAGGGCGCGTGCGCTATCCACTTTTTTGCACGCCCGTATTCAACGGCTTCTTTAAGGAGTTCATTTTCCATCGTTTTTTTGCCGAGCAGGCGCTGGAGTTCTTTAATCTGCTTCATGGCAGCAGCAAGTTCAGAGGCAGGAACGACCTGCTCTCCTGCGGCCACAGCAGTAAGACTTCCCTCCTGGTATTGCTTGCGCCAGAGAAATAACTGGCTGGCTGCCCACCGTGTTGCCGGGCAACAAGGGAGACCGTCATTCCCGGTTCAAAACTCTGCTGAACAATAGCGATCTTTTCCTGTGTAGTACGCCGTCTGCGTTTCTCCGGTCCTAAGACATCAATCATCTGCTCTCCAATGACTAGTCTAAAAACTAGTATTAAGACTATCACTTATTTAAGTGATATTGGTTGTCTGGAGATTCAGGGGGCCAGTCTATTAGCGTGGGAGGTGCTCCTGTTCTTGGTACTGATGGCACTCCAGTTAATGGCCAAAGCAGCTGATAATGCAGACTGGAAGGCCCGCTGGGGTAGCGTCCATCACACAGACCGTACGTTGTTAGCACATTATCGCGCGTCGTTGAAAAGCGCCATTCAGCGCAAGGCTAATATCACTCAAGCCATCTCCCGCTATGAGAAATTATTGAACCGTACTCAGAAGGCCGCGACGGATATCAAACGCCTGCGCCCGCTGGTGGAGGATGCAATAAATAAAGGCATTCTGGATGTTGATCCTGATCTGGTTAACCATGCGAATGAGTTCCTTGTTATCGGCGATCGCTCATGGCGTGTAGGCCAATACTACGATTGTGCCGGTGATATCGTTCGCATTAAGTCGCTGGACTTCGACAGCCAGCGCGCAGACGTGGAGATCATCTTTACCTTCAAAGGCACCAAATCGGGTAACTGGGATGTGAAGACGCTGGATAAACAGGTGGATGTAACTCCCGATGAAGATGCTGTTATGCAGAAAATCAGTGGTGGCGTCTCCATCGCCGGGATTAACGACATCATTTCCTGTGACGATTTCTACCGTTTCCAGCAGCGCGGCATGATCAAAATCACTGACTCATACGGCGTTCAGACTACAGAGTCAGGCTATAGCATTGATTTTGTTGGTACCTATACGGACCCACTGAAGCATGCGGTTTACCCGGATCGCCGTGACGGCGCGCTGAAGTCGTCAATTGCAAAATGGGTGCTTGGTATGATGTCGGAAGGGAATAACCGCCAGGTTCGTTTGGCAGAAGTATTCCTGACTGAACTGTTTGGCTCCAATTATGGCGAAGTAATCGCGTCATACGGAGATACGCTATCCCCTGAAGCAATTCAGGAGACAATAGCGGATGCGATCGCCAGAATGCCGGAGAAAACAAGCCAGGGGGCTACTCGTAACGGGGATTCTGAACTTGAGGTCACCAATGCCATTTTCGGTACCCATGAGTTCCGGGCGTCAGATTATGAGATCACCACAGCACAGTTTGGCACCATTGGCATTTACAGCAATAAAGACGAGATCAAGCAGGCAATGGACGCTGCAAGCGCGCGTATTGCAGCAGAACGGAAAGCCAATCTGAATCATGCAGTCGCCGCGCTGACTCAATCGTGGGTAACAGCAATCAGGGAGGCCGCCACCACAGGGAAAATCACACCGGCAATTGCGGATGTCGTAAACGACGGCTCTAAATTTATGGATGCCTATCAAATGGATGCGGTGCAGTTGCCATCAGCCTATGGGCAACTCAGCTATCGCATGACCTACAACCTGGTATCAATGTTTTCCGACCTTGCCATCCTTGGGCTGGTGGACCTTAACGAGGTTACGCCGGAATTGCTTAGCATGCGCAAGAATCATGTTGAGATATTGCAGAGAATTAACACGGTTCTTGCCGGGCGCACCGATGAAGAGAAACAGGCCGACGCTGATCGGATAAACCTGGCCCTAGGCAACATCACGGAGGAAGAAATTGCCGCCAGAAACGAGAAACAAGAAGAGTTATCATCAATACAGGGTGATGCCACCAGCATAGCTCAGTCTCTTGGTCTGAATTATCGCGTATCCACCGCCGACCTGAAGATGATGTACGCACCAAAATTCGCAGCTGGTGAGGTATTTGGGCTTCAGGAGGCGTCCGGCATGAAAGGCGTTCTTTTCCGTGCTAAAGACGCAATCAAGGAAAAATTCGGCGCTCGCTGGCTGCCAGCGAAGGCGAAGAACAGCGATTTCCCGGGCAACTGGTGGATTATCGAGACAAAACACAACGTGGCGGACGTTCTGGCCGTCATCCAACAATACGCATAACAGGAGCGCCCGGTTCGCCGGGCGTCGCATAATATGGCCACACTATCTGATACAATAAAACCGAATAAAACATATCTTGAGGCGGTACTCCGTACAGCGTTGTTAGGAAAGACAGAAGACGAATACGTTGATTTCTTCCTGTCAGGGCTACGCGGGCGATTACTGAAAAATCCCCGCCTGTACCGCAGCTATGGCCCATACTGGCCGGAAATTAAAAAATTATTACTGGAGCGCGGTTATGGTAATTTCGGTCGTCTCGTTGACCGTGACGTTCGCAAATTTTACCGTTATGACCGCCCGGCGCTAACACTCATAGCCGCGACGCTCTACAGCCAGGAGCGTTTTGATAATGGTCAGATATACTCAGCCTGGCATTTACTGCCAGTCCCTGAAGAAGTTGACGACCAGGACTATGAGTTTGAGTCTTACGATTTGGAAGTTGAAGCCTTGGCACAGGCTGGAGAGAAAACTTGAAAAAGCGATACTACACAGTAAAGCATGGGACGCTACGAGCATTACAAGAGTTTGCTGACAAGCATAACGTTGAGGTGCGCAGGGAAGGGGGAAGTAAAGCTCTGCGCATGTACCGTCCGGACGGGAAATGGCGGACGGTCGTCGATTTCAAAACAAACAGCGTTCCCCAGGGCGTCCGCGACCGGGCATTCGAAGAATGGGAGCAGATCATCATAGATAATGCTCTGCTACTAAATGCTGACTGAGTTTAATATTACAATATTATCTGGGAGATAAATGCATCTTATTTCCCAGATGATAACTGATGTTTTACATATTCACATGGTGTACAATTATAATACTGCCTAAATAGGCACACAAAGTACGATATGCTACTAAAACCACAACTTTTTGATACTTGTTTGAGGGGGCGGTTTTGCTTTAGTAATTTAATAGCAAAAGCCATTCGTGTATCAAGTAATAACTTACTGAAGGAGGTGTTTTCTAATAAGAGTTTTTTCTTTATTAAACTCTCACTATGTATAGATAATCAGTTAAGTCTCTTAGTTTCCAATGTTTAGATACATCTGAAAGAAATATGCTGCGTACTTTCCCTGAGAAAGTAGGCATACCAGACTTAAGAAAAGCTCTAAGGTTGTCAACATCACTAAAAATTGAAAGTAATGAAAAAGTTAAAGCATCCTTAAAATCAGGATGTATATGATTCTGGTCACTTATATTATCGATCATCCTGATTAATAAATCAGGATAAGCAAAAGACTTTTTTAGCAAATGTGGGCATTTATCCAGAAGTTGCTTCCCTTGGTGATTGTGACAAGATAAATAGTTTCTTACAGCACTATCATTAAGTTCGAATTCGATATATTTATCTGAATAGGTTTGTAAGAATTCGCGTTCAGAATGTTTAAGCAACAGCACATCACCATAATTTAATATTAAGAAATCCTTAAGAAATTGAAAATTTATCGGTTTCTTTATAAGGATGAAGTAACAGACTCCTGACATAGCTACCACCATTCTAAAGAGGCTTTGAACAAGAATAGAGATACAGCAGCACTGAAATCAAGAAGTTGTGCAAAAAATAAAAATATTGATTTGTGTCATAGTTGTTGCTTTTTATTATTTAATTTTTATCAATTTCACTACAGATAAATAAATTGACATAGTGTGTAACCCCTGTAAATATAAAGGGCACTTTATCTGCTAAAGCCAACCAATTTAAAAATAGAGGGTGGGAGCATGGAAGTTATCTACATAGTAGAACCAATCATTTCCACAAGCACTAACAAGTTGATAGCAGTGGAAGTGTTGAGCAGATTTTATTCCAACGAGGGGGCTATTCTTTCTACTCAGAAAGTATTAGGTATGTTTACAAGCAAGATGAAGATTAACTTGCTAAAATCTCAACTTAACACAATAATCAAATATAAGTATTTTTTTGAATGCCATAATATATTATGCTCTATCAATGTAGATTATGATACCTGTTTATATATATATGGCAATAAACAAATTCAAGAACTACTAATAAACAATAAATTTATAGCGATTGAGATATCAGAAAACTATCCTGATTTAAGCGATGAGGATTACATCATATCCTTTCTACTGACTTTGACAGATAATGTTTGGCTTGATGATTTTGGAAGTGGTAACGCCACCATGAAAGCATTAATTAAAAATAAATATCATGCAATAAAACTTGATAAGTCATTTTTTCAAGAGCATATGATTAAGCCTCATTTTGATGTCATTATTAGCAATTTAAAAAAGTTATGTCCGAATATCATCGCTGAAGGCGTCGAAAACATTGATTGTCATAAGTTATCAAAAGGGATAGGGCTATGGGGCGCTCAGGGATATTTTTTCCCATCAATTCCGCTGACGGAGATTGAGTCCATAGATAGTAAGTGGCTATCAGATTTATGAGATGCAGAGAGTTAGGATATTGATATGAACATCTAAGCACCTCATTACTGTGCTTAAAAGATGTTATCCTTACCTGTTAATTTACCTTGAGGAACTTTAGTGAGCTCCATCCGATAAAATGCTTTTATCATATTTACAAATGGCTCATATGGTGAATATTCGTTGTCTTGTTTAGTAACGGTGTCTGTCATTGTCCTGATGTAGTCTGCGCTTACCACGTTGTTGTATTCTGTTGCGAAGCAGCATAACAACGTCAGAACATGCTCTGTCGTTATTTCGCTCCAGTTGATGTTGAAAAACTCATCGCCTTTTTTATCGTGTTCGGAATCGAAGATGCTTTGGTGGAGGATGTATTTGCCGGATTCCTTGCGCGGTAACTTGATCGCTTTCTGGCGTTCCAACTCCTTGTAAATCTGCATTGCTTCAATTAGTACCGGCCTGCCGTTCATGAAGGGATCACGCAACCTTACACGCTGGCCAACTCGACCGGTAATAAAGCTGTTTTCCTCTTCCACCAGCACGATAAAACCCTTTTCCTCTTTTTCTCGCAATTCGCGCAGCAGCTGGAGTTCCATATCGCGGCGGCGTTCAGGGTAGCTGGTCCGCTCAGCCATTATCAGCTCGTTGTTGATCCATGCAGCAGTCATTGACGCCGGTTTACCGACGCTCATCGAAACAACGCATATTTTCTTATCCATATCGCCCCTATAAAAAAGAAAAGCCACCAGCGGCGGCTTAGCAATACAACAGAAGGTAGCGCCCGGTACTCAGACTGTGCCGTCCATGGAATATTTGAAAAGGGATCCATCCGTACCGGGCGTGTGATGATTCTGACTCAAGTCACTTGTCAGTTGTCAATCATTTAAGATTAAAAATAATATATTTATTAGTGCATGATGTTTGCCATTTCATAGGCGTCAGCCAGCAACTCCATCTCTGACTTGTTCAGCAAGGTGAATTCTTTCTTGCCTCCAACCACACCATCGGCATGAACAGGGACCAGCCAGGGGTATTTTTCTCTTACTTCAGCCGGTGCTGCATGCTGGTGGTGCCATCTACAAAGTGGCAATTGCTTTTTGTGACAACCAGGCGCGGTACGACCGGCGATATGGTGCAGAGACACCTCATTAGATATTACTCCAGGCATATAGCAGGCAATGCAGGGGAGAGCGCCAAGAGCATTGGCGATGCGCCGTTCCTCCGTCGTTGGTGGGCTCCGTTTGGGAAACGGAAGATATTGTACGTTAAGATGATTTTTTGTACTGACTGACATCAATAAGCCTTAAAGGACGATACTTCCCTTCAATGCGTCAGATCTGTACCCGCTTTCAGCAGACATATTCCTGAAACCTGAGAGCCAGAAGAATGGCCTGATATCATCCAAATATGGCATTATTTCAGTGGCAGGCAGGCCTGATTTAATCATAATTATCACATTAGGCCATCATGATATGGCTCTGATGGTTATTAACCAATACAGGACTTGCTAAAATGAAGATCATCCAGGTACGTAACGCCACACAACTCATTTCTTACGCTGGTAAAAAATTTCTTGTCGATCCGATGCTTGCGAAAAAAGAAGCCTATCCGGGATTCGAAGGAACGGCCCGGTCAGATATCCGCATCCCGATGACTGAGCTGCCTTTTGACCTTGATGTACTGCTGGATGTGGATGCCATTATTGTCACCCACACACACCCTGACCACTGGGATGAAGCGGCTGTTGCGCACATCCCGAAAGATAAACTGATTTATGTTCAGAATGAACATGATGAAAAGATCCTGCGTTCCCAGGGCTTCAGCAACCTTGTTATTCTGTCTGACAAAAGCACATTTGGCGAAATTTCACTTATTAAAACCGTTTGTCAGCATGGTTCGGACGAAGCCTATGCTAACCCGCAACTCGCAGCAATTCTTGGGGATGCCTGTGGGGTGGTCTTCCAGCATCCGTCCGAAAAAACGCTCTATCTGGTTGGGGATACCATCTGGATCAAGGCTGTAGAGGATAATTTACGTCGGTTCAATCCTGGCGTCGTTATTATGAATACGGGCTGGGCGCATGTTCTCGGATTCGGCCCCATTATTTTCGGCAGGGAAGATGTCCTGAAAGCCCATCGTATCGTACCAGAGGCACTGATTGTGGCAACGCACATGGAGGCCGTAAACCACTGTCTGCTGACCCGTCAGGAACTGCTGAAATATGCCCGCGATAACCAGATCCAGGCGTCAGTTGTCGCTCCTGCTGATGGTGAATCAGTTACGATTTAACCCGGAGGCCATGGCATGTCCACCATCACTGTCGCTATAGTGATCACCGAAGGGTTCAGTACATTTCATGTCTCCGTTCCATTAATCCTGTTCGGGGAGATACTGGAAGGGAAGGCCCTCTTCAGCCGCCGGGTATGTGCGGAAGAGCCCGGGCTTATCTGGTCTGCTGAAGGTACGGCGATGAGGGCAGAATACGGGCTTGATGCACTGGCAGAGGCCGATATCGTTATTATTCCTTTCTGGAAACACATCCATGAAAGGCCTTCTGAAACTCTGCTCAGTGCCCTGGTTGCAGCCTGGAAAAATGGAGCTCAGGTGGTGGGCCTGTGCCTGGGGAGTTTTGTTCTGGCTTACACCGGTCTGCTGGATGGTAAACGGGCGGCCACGCACTGGGAGGCTGAACGGGATTTCCAGATGCTTTTCCCGGCGGTTCATCTGGACGTGAACGTGCTTTATGTTGAGGACGAGCGGATTATCACCTCAGCCGGTACAGCCGCAGCACTGGACTGTTGTCTCCATGTGATCCGGCAACGCCTGGGCAGATATACGGCTAATCAAATAGCCCGCCGGATGGTTGCTCCTCCTTACCGGGAAGGCGGACAGGCACAGTACCGGCAACTGCTTATTCCCAAAAGTACGTCCGATAACCGCATAAACCAGCTGCTGGAATACCTGTCCGCAAATCTGGGATTACCACATGATATTGACACTCTGGCCCATTTAGCCTCCATGAGCCGAAGAACGCTTACACGCCATTTTCATTCGGCCACAGGAATGACGGTCTGGGAGTGGATCACCACAGAGCGTCTCCGGCGGAGTCAGGAACTGCTGGAAAGTACAGATATTGCAGTGGAGCGGGTTGCCGAACTGGCAGGCTTTCAGTCCACCATTACTTTCCGGCAGATATTCCGGCAGCGGATGGGAGTCAGTCCCAGTGAATGGCGAAAAACATTTAACGGAACGCCGGAAGGCAATATTCCGGCAGGTAAAGAAACTGAAAAATGAGGTGCAATATGTCTGTTTAAGAAAATATCAAAACGGTTAAAAAGTTTTATCGTCTGATTGAAGAAAATAAATATGATGAGGTGAAAAACCTCTGCCATCCGGATTTTAAATTCTATTCTCAGGTGGATACACCGCTGAACAGTGAGCAGTTTATCGTACAGGAAAAAGGCCATATGGGGGAGCCCGCAGAATTCGGAAAAAATCGTACGCTAAGGTTTTCCGGGCATCCGTAAGGGCCGAAACTTCCCGTCTTCCAGTCTGCGGCTCTGCCGCCAGACGTAATCGCCGGTTAGGTTGATGTGCTCCCAGCCCAGCGGCGACAGGAATTGCAGCAGCTCGCCGTCCACCGGCTTGCCGGCCTCGACCAACCCCTGGGTGGCGCGTTCCAGGTACACCGTGTTCCACAGCACGATAGCCGCCGTCACCAGGTTGAGGCCGCTGGCCCGGTAGCGCTGCTGCTCGAAGCTCCGATCCCTGATTTCCCCAAGGCGGTTGAAGAACACCGCCCTGGCCAGCGAGTTGCGCGCCTCACCTTTGTTCAGGCCGGCATGCACGCGGCGGCGCAGTTCAACACTTTGCAGCCAGTCCAGGATGAACAGCGTGCGCTCGATCCGGCCCAGCTCGCGCAGGGCCACGGCCAGTCCGTTCTGGCGCGGGTAGCTGCCGAGCTTGCGCAGCATCAGCGAGGCGGTGACGGTGCCCTGCTTGATCGAGCTGGCCAGGCGCAGGATGTCGTCCCAGTGGGCACGCACGTGCTTGATGTTCAGGGTGCCGCCGATCAGCGGGCGCAACGTCGGGTAGGCTTGCACGCCCTGCGGCACGTACAGCTTGGTTTCGCCGAGGTCGCGGATGCGCGGCGCGAAGCGGAAGCCTAGCAGGTGCATCAGGGCAAAGACGTGATCGGTGAAGCCGGCCGTGTCGGTGTAGTGCTCCTCGATCCGCAGGTCGGACTCGTGGTACAGCAGGCCGTCGAGCACATAGGTGGAATCGCGGACGCCGACATTCACCACGCGGGTGCTGAACGGCGCGTACTGGTCGGAGATATGGGTATAGAACAGCCGTCCCGGCTCGCTACCGTACTTCGGGTTGACGTGCCCGGTGCTCTCGCCCCGGCCACCCGCGCGGAAGCGCTGGCCATCGGAGGATGAGGTCGTGCCGTCGCCCCAGTGGGCGGCAAAGGCGTGGCGATACTGGTGGTTGACCAGCTCGGCCAAGGCCGCCGAATAGGTTTCGTCGCGGATGTGCCAGGCTTGCAGCCAGGACAGCTTGGCGTAGGTCAGGCCGGGGCTCGACTCGGCCATCTTGGTCAGCCCGAGGTTGATCGCATCACCGAGGATTGCGGACAGCAGCAACGTCCTGTCTTTGGCCTCGGCCCCGTCCTTCAAGTGGGTGAAGTGGCGGCTGAAGCCCGTCCAGTCGTCCACGTCCATCAGCAGTTCGGTGATCTTGATGCGCGGCAGTAACTGGCTGGTTTGGTCGATCAGCGCCTGCGCCCGATCCGGCACCGCCGCATCCAGCGGGGTGATTTTCAGCCCTGACTCGGTGAGGATGGCATCGGGCAGCTCGTTGTCCTTGGCCAGGCGGGTGACGGTGGCCAACTGCTCGTCCAGCAGCTGCAAACGCTCTTCCAGGTACTGGTCGCTGTTCGGGTTGATCGCCAGGGGCAGGGCCTGCTCGCGCTTGAGTGCGGCGAACTTCTCGGCCGGCAGCAGGTAGTCGTCGAAGTCGCGGAACTGCCGCGAGCCCTTGACCCAGATGTCGCCGGAGCGCAGGGCGTTCTTCAGCTCGGACAGGGCGCAGATTTCGTAGAATTTCCGGTCGAGGCCTTCCGGGGTGATCACCAGCGGCTTCCAGCGCGGCTTGATGAAGGCCGTGGGTGCATCGGCCGGCACCTTGCGCAGGTTGTCGGCGTTCATCTCACGCAGGGTCTGCACGGCTGCCAGCACGCCTTGCGCGGCCGGCCCGTGCTGTTCCCCAACTTTTCGCTCGGCGAAGAGTATGAACATGCGCCGCCGGCGACGAATCGCCAAATCTCACCGTATCTCCCGAGCGGACGATTTCGCACCGGTCTGCCCGTCGAAGGGCTTGCGATCGAACGGGGCGACCTTTTCTATGCATGTCCGCGAGCCAGCGTCTTTTATGGCACGGCGCTCGACGCCGACCTTCGGACGCGCGGCGTAAGCACGCTTGTCATGGCCGGGATAAGCACCACCGGCGTTGTTCTTTCAAGCGTCGCCTGGGCTAGTGATGCGGACTACGACGTGCGTTTGGTCCAGGACTGCTGCTACGACCCGGATCGGGATGCCCACGAAGCTCTGTTGCGTTCCGGGTTCGGCGGACGTGTACAGGTCGTGTAATTTTCGGGCCTCGCATGATCGCGGCCATAGCCGCAGGTGGATTGGTGCGAGGCAGGGCCAGTCCAAGTCAGGGTGCGGTCATCGCGGCGCCTGCAACTCTCAAAAACCCATCGCCGTAGCGGAGGTCTTGTAATCGCATGTCATTACGCACGCCCGATTTATTGTTCACAGCGATAGCACCTGCCATTTGGGGCAGCACCTACATTGTCACCACCCAATACCTGCCGAACTTCTCACCGATGACGGTCGCGATGCTGCGGGCGTTGCCGGCGGGTTTATTGCTCGTGATGATCGTCCGACAGATTCCAACGGGAATCTGGTGGATGCGCATCTTCATCCTCGGCGCACTTAATATTTCGCTATTCTGGAGCTTGTTGTTTATTTCGGTCTACCGCCTGCCGGGCGGGGTCGCGGCGACGGTAGGCGCTGTGCAGCCGCTGATGGTCGTGTTCATCTCTGCCGCTCTGCTAGGTAGCCCGATACGATTGATGGCGGTCCTGGGGGCTATTTGCGGAACTGCGGGCGTGGCGCTGTTGGTGTTGACACCAAACGCAGCGCTAGATCCTGTCGGCGTCGCAGCGGGCCTGGCGGGGGCGGTTTCCATGGCGTTCGGAACCGTGCTGACCCGCAAGTGGCAACCTCCCGTGCCTCTGCTCACCTTTACCGCCTGGCAACTGGCGGCCGGAGGACTTCTGCTCGTTCCAGTAGCTTTAGTGTTTGATCCGCCAATCCCGATGCCTACAGGAACCAATGTTCTCGGCCTGGCGTGGCTCGGCCTGATCGGAGCGGGTTTAACCTACTTCCTTTGGTTCCGGGGGATCTCGCGACTCGAACCTACAGTTGTTTCCTTACTGGGCTTTCTCAGCCCGGGGACCGCCGTGTTGCTAGGATGGTTGTTCTTGGATCAGACGCTGAGTGCGCTTCAAATCATCGGCGTCCTGCTCGTGATCGGGAGTATCTGGCTGGGCCAACGTTCCAACCGCACTCCTAGGGCGCGTATAGCTTGCCGGAAGTCGCCTTGACCCGCATGGCATAGGCCTATCGTTTCCACGATCAGCGATCGGCTCGTTGCCCTGCGCCGCTCCAAAGCCCGCGACGCAGCGCCGGCAGGCAGAGCAAGTAGAGGGCAGCGCCTGCAATCCATGCCCACCCGTTCCACGTTGTTATAGAAGCCGCATAGATCGCCGTGAAGAGGAGGGGTCCGACGATCGAGGTCAGGCTGGTGAGCGCCGCCAGTGAGCCTTGCAGCTGCCCCTGACGTTCCTCATCCACCTGCCTGGACAACATTGCTTGCAGCGCCGGCATTCCGATGCCACCCGAAGCAAGCAGGACCATGATCGGGAACGCCATCCATCCCCGTGTCGCGAAGGCAAGCAGGATGTAGCCTGTGCCGTCGGCAATCATTCCGAGCATGAGTGCCCGCCTTTCGCCGAGCCGGGCGGCTACAGGGCCGGTGATCATTGCCTGGGCGAGTGAATGCAGAATGCCAAATGCGGCAAGCGAAATGCCGATCGTGGTCGCGTCCCAGTGAAAGCGATCCTCGCCGAAAATGACCCAAAGCGCGGCCGGCACCTGTCCGACAAGTTGCATGATGAAGAAGACCGCCATCAGGGCGGCGACGACGGTCATGCCCCGGGCCCACCGGAACGAAGCGAGCGGGTTGAGAGCCTCCCGGCGTAACGGCCGGCGTTCGCCTTTGTGCGACTCCGGCAAAAGGAAACAGCCCGTCAGGAAATTGAGGCCGTTCAAGGCTGCCGCGGCGAAGAACGGAGCGTGGGGGGAGAAACCGCCCATCAGCCCACCGAGCACAGGTCCCGCGACCATCCCGAACCCGAAACAGGCGCTCATGAAGCCGAAGTGCCGCGCGCGCTCATCGCCATCAGTGATATCGGCAATATAAGCGCCGGCTACCGCCCCAGTCGCCCCGGTGATGCCGGCCACGATCCGCCCGATATAGAGAACCCAAAGGAAAGGCGCCGTCGCCATGATGGCGTAGTCGACAGCAGCGCCGGCCAGCGAGACGAGCAAGACCGGCCGCCGCCCGAAACGATCCGACAGCGCGCCCAGCACAGGTGCGCAGGCAAATTGCATCAACGCATACAGCGCCAGCAGAATGCCATAGTGGGCGGTGACGTCGTTCGAGTGAACCAGATCGCGCAGGAGGCCCGGCAGCACCGGCATAATCAGGCCGATGCCGACAGCGTCGAGCGCGACAGTGCTCAGAATTACGATCAGGGGTCTGTTGGGTTTCACGTCTGGCCTCCGGACCAGCCTCCGCTGGTCCGATTGAACGCGCGGATTCTTTATCACTGATAAGTTGGTGGACATATTATGTTTATCAGTGATAAAGTGTCAAGCATGACAAAGTTGCAGCCGAATACAGTGATCCGTGCCGCCCTGGACCTGTTGAACGAGGTCGGCGTAGACGGTCTGACGACACGCAAACTGGCGGAACGGTTGGGGGTTCAGCAGCCGGCGCTTTACTGGCACTTCAGGAACAAGCGGGCGCTGCTCGACGCACTGGCCGAAGCCATGCTGGCGGAGAATCATACGCATTCGGTGCCGAGAGCCGACGACGACTGGCGCTCATTTCTGATCGGGAATGCCCGCAGCTTCAGGCAGGCGCTGCTCGCCTACCGCGATGGCGCGCGCATCCATGCCGGCACGCGACCGGGCGCACCGCAGATGGAAACGGCCGACGCGCAGCTTCGCTTCCTCTGCGAGGCGGGTTTTTCGGCCGGGGACGCCGTCAATGCGCTGATGACAATCAGCTACTTCACTGTTGGGGCCGTGCTTGAGGAGCAGGCCGGCGACAGCGATGCCGGCGAGCGCGGCGGCACCGTTGAACAGGCTCCGCTCTCGCCGCTGTTGCGGGCCGCGATAGACGCCTTCGACGAAGCCGGTCCGGACGCAGCGTTCGAGCAGGGACTCGCGGTGATTGTCGATGGATTGGCGAAAAGGAGGCTCGTTGTCAGGAACGTTGAAGGACCGAGAAAGGGTGACGATTGATCAGGACCGCTGCCGGAGCGCAACCCACTCACTACAGCAGAGCCATGTAGACAACATCCCCTCCCCCTTTCCACCGCGTCAGACGCCCGTAGCAGCCCGCTACGGGCTTTTTCATGCCCTGCCCTAGCGTCCAAGCCTCACGGCCGCGCTCGGCCTCTCTGGCGGCCTTCTGGCGCTCCTGCTGCGGCGTCCGCTCGTGGGCCGTGGCGCGGGTCCGCGCGCCGGCCTCGTGCGCCTGGCGCTCGCGGGCGAGGTCCAGGGCGGCCGTCTTCACGTTCTGCCTTGCGCAGATGAGATAGGGGAGCCCGCAGAATTCGGAAAAAATCGTACGCTAAGGTTTTCCGGGCATCCGTAAGGGCCGAAACTTCCCGTCTTCCAGTCTGCGGCTCTGCCGCCAGACGTAATCGCCGGTTAGGTTGATGTGCTCCCAGCCCAGCGGCGACAGGAATTGCAGCAGCTCGCCGTCCACCGGCTTGCCGGCCTCGACCAACCCCTGGGTGGCGCGTTCCAGGTACACCGTGTTCCACAGCACGATAGCCGCCGTCACCAGGTTGAGGCCGCTGGCCCGGTAGCGCTGCTGCTCGAAGCTCCGATCCCTGATTTCCCCAAGGCGGTTGAAGAACACCGCCCTGGCCAGCGAGTTGCGCGCCTCACCTTTGTTCAGGCCGGCATGCACGCGGCGGCGCAGTTCAACACTTTGCAGCCAGTCCAGGATGAACAGCGTGCGCTCGATCCGGCCCAGCTCGCGCAGGGCCACGGCCAGTCCGTTCTGGCGCGGGTAGCTGCCGAGCTTGCGCAGCATCAGCGAGGCGGTGACGGTGCCCTGCTTGATCGAGCTGGCCAGGCGCAGGATGTCGTCCCAGTGGGCACGCACGTGCTTGATGTTCAGGGTGCCGCCGATCAGCGGGCGCAACGTCGGGTAGGCTTGCACGCCCTGCGGCACGTACAGCTTGGTTTCGCCGAGGTCGCGGATGCGCGGCGCGAAGCGGAAGCCTAGCAGGTGCATCAGGGCAAAGACGTGATCGGTGAAGCCGGCCGTGTCGGTGTAGTGCTCCTCGATCCGCAGGTCGGACTCGTGGTACAGCAGGCCGTCGAGCACATAGGTGGAATCGCGGACGCCGACATTCACCACGCGGGTGCTGAACGGCGCGTACTGGTCGGAGATATGGGTATAGAACAGCCGTCCCGGCTCGCTACCGTACTTCGGGTTGACGTGCCCGGTGCTCTCGCCCCGGCCACCCGCGCGGAAGCGCTGGCCATCGGAGGATGAGGTCGTGCCGTCGCCCCAGTGGGCGGCAAAGGCGTGGCGATACTGGTGGTTGACCAGCTCGGCCAAGGCCGCCGAATAGGTTTCGTCGCGGATGTGCCAGGCTTGCAGCCAGGACAGCTTGGCGTAGGTCAGGCCGGGGCTCGACTCGGCCATCTTGGTCAGCCCGAGGTTGATCGCATCACCGAGGATTGCGGACAGCAGCAACGTCCTGTCTTTGGCCTCGGCCCCGTCCTTCAAGTGGGTGAAGTGGCGGCTGAAGCCCGTCCAGTCGTCCACGTCCATCAGCAGTTCGGTGATCTTGATGCGCGGCAGTAACTGGCTGGTTTGGTCGATCAGCGCCTGCGCCCGATCCGGCACCGCCGCATCCAGCGGGGTGATTTTCAGCCCTGACTCGGTGAGGATGGCATCGGGCAGCTCGTTGTCCTTGGCCAGGCGGGTGACGGTGGCCAACTGCTCGTCCAGCAGCTGCAAACGCTCTTCCAGGTACTGGTCGCTGTTCGGGTTGATCGCCAGGGGCAGGGCCTGCTCGCGCTTGAGTGCGGCGAACTTCTCGGCCGGCAGCAGGTAGTCGTCGAAGTCGCGGAACTGCCGCGAGCCCTTGACCCAGATGTCGCCGGAGCGCAGGGCGTTCTTCAGCTCGGACAGGGCGCAGATTTCGTAGAATTTCCGGTCGAGGCCTTCCGGGGTGATCACCAGCGGCTTCCAGCGCGGCTTGATGAAGGCCGTGGGTGCATCGGCCGGCACCTTGCGCAGGTTGTCGGCGTTCATCTCACGCAGGGTCTGCACGGCTGCCAGCACGCCTTGCGCGGCCGGCGCGGCGCGCAGTTCCAGCACCTCCAGCAAGGCCGGCGTGTAACGGCGCAGGGTGGCGAAGTTCTCGCCGACCAGGTGCAGGTGGTCGAAGCCTTCCGGCCGGGCCAGCAGCTCGGCCTCGCTGACGCTCTCGGTGAACTCGTCCCAGGGAATCACCGCCTCGATGGCGGCATAGGGGTCGCTGCCGCTTTCCTTCGCTTCCAGCAGCGCCTGGCCGATCCTGGAGTACAGGCGCACCTTGTCGTTGATCGCCTTGCCCTGCTTCTGGAACTGCTGCTGATGCTTGTGCTTCGCGCCGCTGAACAGCTTGACCAGGATGCGGTCATGCAGATCGACCAGCTCATCGATCACGGTCGCGGTGCTCTCCAGCACCACGGCGGCCAGGGTCGCGTAGCGGCGCTGCGGCTCGAACTTACCGAGGTCTTTGGGCGTCATCTGCCCACCCTCGCGGGCCAGCTTGAGCAGGCGGTTCTGGTGGATGTGCCGGCCCAGGCCTTCGGGCAAGTCCACCAACTGAAATGTCTTCAGCCGCTCGATGTGTTCCAGCATGTGCCGAGAGTTGGGTTTCAGCGGTGCCTGGCGCAGCCAGGTCAACCAGGTGATGCTGCTGCCGGCCTTGAGCTTCAACAGCTCGTCCAGCTTGGCCCGATGCGAGTCCGTGAGTGGTTCGACCAGGGCGCGGTAGACCCGCCGATTGGCTCGCGCAATGGCTTCCGAGCAGGCCCGGTCAATCACGCTCAGCGCCGGCAGGATGCGTCGTTTCTGCCGTAGGCTCTCCAGGGCCTGACCGGCCAGCAGCAAGCCTTTGTCGGTCTGCTGGGCCAGCTCGGTTAGCTCGCGCACCAGGGCGCGGAAGTCGGACAGGCCGAACGGGGCCAGTTGCAGGTAGGTGCGCAGTTCCTGGGCATGCTCGCGACGGGTCACGTCGCGCTCGCCGTACTTTGCCCAGCTCGCCGGCTCGGCCTGGACTTGCTTCGCCACCCACAGGATGACCGGCTCGGGCAGCTCGCTGTCGGTTCCCAGCGCGTAACCGGGGTAGCGCAGCAGGCAGAGCTGCACGGCGAAGCCGAGGCGGTTGGCGTCGCCGCGTCGCTGGCGGATCAGCGACAGGTCGGAGTCGTTGAAGGTGTAGTAGCGGATCAGGTCATCCTGGCTTTCCGGCAGCGCAAGCAGGGTGTCCCGCTCCGTGGCCGAGAGGATCAAGCGACGCGGCATGTGTCAGTCGTCCGTGCGGAGGTACTGGTAGAGGGTTTCCCGGCTGATGTTGAACTCGCGGGCAAGCTGCGCCTTGGGCTCGCCGGCCGTCGCTCGCTGCCGCAGGGTAGCAGCCTGCTCATCGGACAGGGCTTTCTTGCGGCCCCGGTACGCGCCACGCTGCTTGGCCAAGGCGATGCCCTCACGCTGCCGCTCGCGGATCAGGGCGCGCTCGAACTCAGCGAAGGCCCCCATCACCGACAGCATCAGGTTGGCCATCGGCGAGTCCTCGCCAGTGAACACCAGGCCCTCCTTCAGGAACTCGATGCGCACGCCGCGCTGAGTCAGCTTCTGTACCAAGCGACGCAGGTCATCGAGGTTGCGGGCCAGCCGATCCATGCTGTGCACCACCACTGTATCGCCTTCGCGGACGAAGCTCAGCAGCGCTTCGAGCTGGGGGCGCTGGGTGTCCTTGCCCGATGCCTTGTCGGTGAACACCTTGCTCACCTGGGTTTGTTCCAGCTGGCGTTCCGGGTTCTGGTCAAAGCTGCTGACCCGGACGTAGCCGATGCGGTGCCCCTGCACGATGTCTCCTTGGTTGAAGGCGGCTTAAGTGCACTTTCTGTTCCGTTGTGCCTCAAAGCCCATTTCTGTCAGGCTGAAATCTATAACCTTCGCGGGCATGTGTCAAAAAATGGGAAAGCAGACTCTATTCTGACGAAGCGGCGCGGCCCTGCCTGACATCAAGTTAGGGTATAGCCTAGATTGACATGCGCGATGCAACCCTTAACTTGCTTGCACCTATCGTTTCCATGCTAGCTTTATCGTAACGCTCAAGAAATTGGGCTTAATGCCGAAAACAATAAAATAAAACAGCCAACCCTTGAGGTTCTTATGCGCCAGAATTTACCAGTGACGGGTCGAAACTTAGAACTCCCAAAAGATGCCAATATTCTTTCGACTACCTCCCCTCAAAGCCATATCACGTACGTTAATCCTGACTTCATTAAAATCAGTGGTTTCACTGAGGAAGAACTATTAGGCCAGCCTCACAACATCGTAAGACACCCAGATATGCCGCCTGCTGCATTTGAGCATATGTGGAGTACATTAAAATCTGGCCGCTCATGGATGGGGCTAGTAAAAAATCGCTGTAAAAATGGCGACCACTATTGGGTAAGTGCTTATGTAACGCCAATAGCTAAGAATGGTTCGATTGTTGAATACCAGTCTGTAAGGACCAAGCCTGAACCTGAGCAGGTTTTGGCTGCGGAAAAATTATATGCTCAATTGAGAAGCGGGAAGGCCGCGAGGCCGAAATTGGCTGCTAGCTTTTCCGTGAAAATACTCTTGCTCATATGGGGTAGTATTATATCAAGCGCAATGGCTGCCGGCATGCTTACTGATACATCAATAAGCAGCTTATTGTTAGCCACTTTAATGTCAGGAAGCTTAAGCTCTGTTAGTGTTTTGGCTATTCTCTCTCCTCTTGGAAGACTGGTTGAAAGAGCCAGGAATATTTCCAATAACCCATTAAGTCAATCCCTCTACACTGGGCGCACCGATGAGTTTGGCCAAATAGAGTTTGCTTTACGAATGATGCAAGCTGAAACAGGCGCCATAGTAGGTCGCATAGGTGATGCATCAAATCGGCTTAGCGAACACACCCGAGGCCTACTAAAGGATATTGAGTCAAGCAATGTACTTACAGTTGAGCAGCAGGCAGAGACAGATCAAATAGCAACGGCAGTAAACCAAATGGTGGCAAGCATTCAAGAGGTTGCGAGCAATGCACAGCATGCTGCAGATGCGGCCGGAAGAGCAGACACTGAGACGGCATCTGGCCAGCGTCTGGTAGCCCACACAAGCCAGTCAATCACTGCCCTTGAAGGTGAAATTAGGCAAGCCACTCAGGTTATTCATGAGCTTGAAGGTCAAAGTAACGAGATATCAAAAGTTCTTGACGTTATACGAGGGATCGCCGAGCAAACGAATTTGTTGGCACTCAACGCAGCAATTGAGGCCGCGCGTGCTGGTGAGCAGGGGCGTGGTTTTGCTGTTGTCGCCGATGAGGTTCGCAGTCTTGCTGCTCGCACACAGCAATCGACAACGGATATTCAAAGCATGATCAGCGCTCTACAAGAGCGAGCGCAATCCGCTGTTACAGTCATGGAGCAAAGTAGTCGGCAAGCGCACACGAGTGTAGCTCACGCAGAGGAAGCAGCTACAGCTCTTGATGGAATTGGCCAACGCGTTAACGAAATTACCGACATGAACGCGCAAATAGCGACTGCGGTCGAGCAGCAGGGAGCAGTAAGTGAAGACATAAACCGCAGTATTATCAATATACGCGATGCTGCTGATACCAATGTACAGACCGGGCAGAATAATTTGCAAAGTGCGAAATCTGTCGCTCAGTTAACTAGCGCTCTGAGCGAACTGGCAAAACAGTTTTGGGAAAAACGAGGATAACGCTTTTCAGTATCTCGACAGGGATAACTTACTTTACCATCGGTTATCCCTTTTAGCCGCACAAATTTTAGCCATGGCTTTTCAGGAAGTCAGGGCTATCAGAATGGCCTTAGAAAGCCTAGTCAAAGAGCTGTCACGAGAACACCGTTAGCTTAGCGTACGATTTTTTCCGAATTCTGCGGTTCCCCCATATGGATGCTTTTCCGGGATTTACAATGCGTATCCACGAAATCTTTGCCAGAGACGATAAAGTCGCCTGCTATCTTATCTTTGAAGGCGTGCAGACCCGTGAATTCCTTGGGCATCCTGCCAGCGGCAGGAAAGTGCGCTTTTCTCTGATGTTTATGATCACTCTGAAAGACGGGAAATATATAGAAAAACGGGCTCATTATAATACAGCGGATATCCTCCGACAGTTGTCAGCCTGAGTGGCAACACATTGCCCAGTCTGTATTATTACAGGCAGGGCTGCGTATCTGACAGGAGCAATGAGCTTAGCCTGGAAAGGTAATCCATTAACGCCTGGGCTACTTTTTATTCCGATTCAGGCTCTCTATAAAGGGCTTGAATGCGGCATATCTGTGAAGGACTGTACCCTGTCGCATCTGCCGTTTCATGGATACTTAGTTTCTTGACCTGCCAGTAGTACAGGACTTTCTGATGCCGTTCCTGATCGGCCTGTTATCCCCGGTATTTACCCAGCGTATGAGCCCGTTCAATTCCCTGTTGTTGCCGTTGGCGACGGCTCAGCCAGTCCTTATGCGACATCGCGGCCATCAGGTCGATAAGCATGTTATTGATGGCGGTTATCACGGCGCGGGTGATTGGGTCAGCCTGCGAAGGGTCTTTATCTGACAGCGCCTGCCATGAGGTGGATACATCCAGGCGACAATCCGCAGTTCGTGTTGTTCTATCTGCTTTTTCAGCGTAATCCAGTCACTGTTACTCAGACGGGTCAGGCGGTCAATTTGCTCGACCAGTAAAATATCATTGCGGTGGCTGTCCATCAGTAAGCGTCCCAGTTCCGGCGGTCGAGTTTTGTACCGCTTATGTTCTCCCGGTAGTAACTGGCTATTTTATGTCCCCGCTCCTGAACAAACTGCCCCAGCATCTCTTTTGCCCGATCGGCAAACTGATCTTCCGTTGATGCCCTTAAATAAGCTCTGATGAACATTTTTCCACCACGTTATCGCTTTTAGGTTATTGCATTTAATCTATCGCAATGGCAGAGTCCTGTCCGGGAACCTCGCGGGCTTCTCTGGAAAACATGCAGGCATGGTACATCCGAGATGAAACCTACTCTGCTGCCCTGGCGGAACTGGTTAAGTAGGTAATGGCCACGTCTTCGTAGTTGACTAACGCCACGGCTCAATTATAACAATCAATTAGAGCAATGTTATATTGTTTATCTTCAGTCACATTTTTTCACTTTAGTATCTATGTGCTATACTCCTTTCTGATTGATTGGATGCGGAACACAAACCCGCTCTTTTGTGCAGCCTGGTTCCTTGCCAGGCTTTTTTTATTTCATCATGGAAGCTGTTAACGCTTTGGACCTTGCTGAACTGATTGAAAGGACATTGTTAACCTTATCCAAGAGTTCGCCAAAGTCAGACACTACTTTAGCAAAACCGCGCCGTGCTTCTTCCTCGGTGGCATTCATCACGAAATGTTCAGCACCACGCATACTTTTGACAGGGAACGCAACGGATATTGAGTCAATATCAGGCATTCTATCGCTCAGCTTTACAGTGACAATGACGGCTGGCGACTGAATATTAGTGCTTACAGACAGCACTACATATTTTCCGTCGATGTTGAAATCCTTTCTCATATGTCACCATAAATATCAAAGAATTAGAACAATCATTTACGCGTTAATGGCTAATCGCCATCTTCCAGCAGGCGCACCATTGCCCCTGTTTCACTATCCAGGTTACGGATATAGTTCATGACAATATTTACGTTGGTCCAGCCACCAGCTTGCATGATCTCCGGTATTGAAACTCCGGCGCGGGCCATATCTCGCGCGGCTCCGACACGGGCACTGTGTCCAGACCAGGCCAGGTACCTCTGGCCAGAGTCATCCTTAGCCCCGTAAATCAATCGGTGAGTTGCTTCAAAAATCCCTTCCAGGGCGCGAGTTGATAGCTGGCTGGTGGCAGATGGCGCGGCAACACCATTTTTTCTGACACGGCAAAACAAGTAGTTATTCGGATCATCAGCCACACCAGAGACAGAAATCCATCGCTCAACCAGTTTAGTTACCCCCAGACTAAGTGCCTTCTCTACACCAGCGGTGCTAACCAGCGTTTTCGTTCTGCCAATATGGATTAACATTCTCCCACCGTCAGTACGTGAGATATCTTTAACTCTGATCCTAGAAATTTCGGCTATACGTAACAGGGTGTTATAAGCAATCCCCAGAAATGCCAGATTACGTATATCCTGGCAGCGATCGCTATTTTCCATGAGTGAACGAACCTGGTCGAAATCAGTGCGTTCGAACGCCAGCGCCTGTTTTGCACGCTCACCGGCATCAACGTTTTCTTTTCGGATCCGTCGCATGACCAGTGAAACAGCATTGCTGTCACTTGGTCGTGGCAGCCCGGACCGACGATGAAGCATATTTAGCTGGCCCAAATGTTGCTGGATAGTTTTCACTGCCAGACCGCGCGCCTGAAGATATAGAAGATAATCGCGAACATCTTCAGGTTCTGCGGGAAACCACTTCCGGTTATTCAACTTGCACCATGCCGCCCACGACCGGCAAACGGACAGAAGCATTTTCCAAGTATGCTCAGAAAACGCCTGGCGATCCCTGAACATGTCCATCAGATTCTTGCGAACCTCATCACTCGTTGCATCGACCGGTAATGCAGGCAAATTTTGGTGTACGGTCAGTAAATTGGACATTTAACACTCAGATAATGGTTTTAAGTAAAGTGTACAGGATCGGCTCTGCCTTTACCTGTTTATGGTTCTCGTCATAGAAACGCCAGCGACCGCGCGTGCGTTCTATTTTTTCTTCACCGCGCGATAATGACAGTTTGCAACTATCACGATCAAACCCTTTTGCCCGCCAGTAACCACGGTTTTTCTCAAGCTCAAGATGAGTGGACACTTTAGCAGTTGAATATCCCATTTTTCACCTCTGATTGATTGGTGGTGCTAAGTGCGCTACGCGAAATCTGTAGGACTAACACCGCCAACTTTTCACAGATTTTACGTAGCGCAACCTTGATCAAATGATCAAGTGATCACTATTTGACCTGCTAAGGTATTGAACTGTATGGATTTACAGGTAAATTGATCATATTCAATAACCCTTAATATAACTTCGTATAATGTATGCTATACGAAGTTATCAGGTCCGAAGAGGAGTTTACGTCCAGCTGCGCACAAAAATCAAGAATTATTAGAGCAATAAATTTTGAGAGAAAAATCCCACTCCACCAGCTAAAAACTGGATTGTTTTTCATAGTTGTTTGACAATTGCTCTAATAAATTATAGTTTTGCCGCCGTTTCGTAATACGACTTTGGACTCACTACTTAATGTGTCTTCAGCGTTGTAGAGCGGCTCAGAAGGAAATGAGCAAACAGGGAAACCTTATACAACGGCATTACCGCTATGCATTGCTCATCTTACACACAGCGCAATGTTGATAGATAACCCCAGCATGGAACATGGGTGAAACAGTAGGTCAGAGCTTCAGGCTCTGTGTTGTCAATACAGTGAGGCATAATTATGGCTTTCATTCCACCAACCATCGACGATGTTAGACATTGCTCTAACGCTTTATCTGTAGACCCCGCCGAAACCGACGCTGCTCGCGCCATTGCTGAACACTACTCAAAGATATCCAATCAGGAGTACCGCATCACCCAAGACGACCTGGATGACCTCACTGACACAATCGAATATCTCATGGCCACTAACCAGCCAGACTCACAATAAATGCACTAATAAATCTATTATTTTCGTTGGATCCTTCTATAATGGTGGCCAACAACTCCCAGTGTAATTCGCTGTGAGTTGTTGGCCATGTCAATTCTGGAGGAGGATCAATGATAAATTATGTCTACGGCGAACAACTGTACCAGGAGTTCGTCAGCTTCAGGGATCTCTTTCTAAAAAAAGCTGTTGCACGCGCCCAACACGTTGATGCCGCCAGCGACGGTCGTCCTGTACGCCCGGTTGTCGTTCTGCCGTTCAAAGAAACGGACAGCATTCAGGCTGAAATTGATAAATGGACTTTAATGGCGCGGGAACTGGAACAGTACCCAGACCTCAATATCCCAAAGACTATTTTATATCCTGTGCCTAACATCCTTCGCGGTGTGCGTAAGGTTACGACCTATCAGACAGAAGCTGTAAACAGCGTCAACATGACCGCTGGCCGCATTATTCATCTGATTGATAAGGACATTCGCATCCAAAAAAGCGCGGGGTTCAATGAGCACAGTGCGAAATACATAGAGAACCTGGAAGCAACAAAAGAGCTAATGAAGCAGTACCCGGAGGATGAAAAATTCCGTATGCGCGTACACGGCTTTAGCGAAACAATGCTGCGCGTCCACTACATTTCCAGTAGCCCTAACTACAATGATGGTAAATCAGTTAGTTACCATGTGCCACTGTGTGGCGTGTTTATCTGCGATGAAACTCTCCGTGATGGAATTATCATCAACGGTGAATTCGAAAAAGCAAAATTTAGCCTTTATGACTCCATAGAACCGATCATCTGCGACCGCTGGCCACAAGCAAAAATATATCGCCTGGCAGATATTGAAAATGTAAAAAAACAAATTGCCATCACTCGCGAAGAGAAAAAGGTTAAGTCAGCCGCATCAGTTACGCGCAGCCGTAAAACCAAGAAGGGGCAGCCAGTAAACGACAACCCCGAAAGCGCGCAATAAATTATGCCCGGCATCAACCGGGCATTCTTCCATTATTCAGCCGCCACCGGTTTTAACAAGCCAGCATCGAGCAGTTTACGCGTCAACCACTGCTGGCCTTTACCCGTTAATTGAGGCGTCAACCGTATCTGGTAGCCATCTTCATCATCCAGCACCACTTCTTTCACCGTGAAATACCCCGCGTTGATGTACTGCTGGAACGGCACATTTTTACGTCCACCGGACGCTATCAGGATGCCGTTCTCCCGTAACCAGGCAAACAGCGCGTTTTGCTTAAGTCCAACAACCTTTGCAAAATTCCCAATCAGGATCCCTTTAGCTACTGATACCCGGTCGGCAAAATCGACCTTAGGAGCGGCGGCCACCAGCTGCTGATTTAGCTGGTGGGCTTTCTGTTCCAGAAGCTGCTTTTGTTCAGCCAGTTCGGCAGCCAGGCGTAGGGCTTCTGGTAATGTTTGGGGGATTGCAACCGGTTGCTGTTCTTTTTGCCGGAAGTAGCTGTCTTCCAGTTTTTCAAAGAATGCCCATGCTTCATTTGTGTCCACGATCTTAGACATGCGTGCAGCGCCGCGCTCTGTCCAGAGTGTAAGGCTTCTGGCGTTCTTACCAACAGAGTAACTTCCGGTTACTCTGTTCTTAAATTCTCTTAATTTTAAACCAGTTAGAAGAAAGTAATGCTTACCTTCTTCAAAGCGGTCAAGGTTGCGAGACAAATTGTTGCGAATATTGGCTTCATCGACCCCATACCCTCTAGCAAGAGTTTCGGTTGTCACGACACGTACTCCCTGCCATTCCAGAACGGGAATTTCATCCGGCTGATTCTGAACAACCACCAGTTCCGATTCCTGAACTGAAGGTGCATAAATTTTTTCTGATTTAACGTTAGTTGCTTTCATTCTGTGTGCCTCCTTGCGTGCTTCGGCTGCGACGGTTGCGTAATTCAGATGACCCTGTTCGAGCAGGTATTCGCGGATATCAGACAACAGGATACGGTGAACCGCGTTCTTGTCCTTTCTCCGGTAAAGTTGTTTGGTGATCATGAAGTAGTTGGCAATAACGCCCGGTATATCCCTGGTACTGATACAGGCTGTGTGCTGTTCAATTGCCTCGATCATCTCTTCACGGGTGACTAATGACGTTCTCATAGTCCCTCCTGAGCAGAAGCGTTAACAGGGAGGCACCAGTAACTGAGAGAATTGCGTGAATCAGTGGAAAAACGGGCAGAGAAAATACATGGGGCGTCAGGAAGCTGAGAGCGGGCCTCATCTTCTGTTGGTGCAATAACGAAGTGATAGTGACGTTTCTGGCAGGAGTAAAAGCGCCAGATAAATTCAGGATGAGCAGGGGTAGGGATAGTAGCCACAATGGCAGCCTCCTTTTGCTAATTTAAGGAGCTACCGCGTGAGGTCTCAATCTCAATGGCGGTAGCACTGACTGGGTTGAGACTACCGGCGCAAAAGGGAACCGGCCTGCCTTTCGGCAGCCCAGCCAGCACTACCATTGATCTCTGAGCTAAACGCTACGTATGGCTGTGCGATGGCATGACACAAAAAAAGACGCTTTTGGCGTCTGTGTCGCCTTTTGCATTATCCGGGGTCTCAATCCCGGCACCCGTTTTAATGAGGTGCCTGATAAGCATAAACCGAAAATGCCTCAAGGCGCAAGAGGTCAGGTTCAATGTAACATCGGCAGCCAAAAAAAACAATTTATTATAGCAAATTTTTACTCATTAAGCCATGCCAGAGCTTCATCAACCTGCGCTTCGTCTTCGACGCTAAGCACTTCATCCTGGGGAACATAATCCGCCAGCATAGCGAAACAATATGTATCCCAATGGTCTGGTGAGTGCAGGTTGAGTTTTTTCTTCATATCCTCCTTACTCATCACCTTCCATTGACCTGCGGAGTTAATCCCTACAGGGATTTTCGACGCTTCCTCAATAGTTTCATTACCCTTATCCAGTCTCATACGACCAGATTTTACGGCCTCTGCGGCTTGAACGTTGGCATAAGCACGTTTATCAAAGTACAGGCTCTTATCTTCACGGCTATGCATCTTTTTACCCCAGCGTATGCGCTGTACGGTAATACCATAATACTCGTACATCAGATCCGCCGTTGCTTTACCCAGGCCATCGCCGTCTATCGCTATGGTGATATTTGGGAATCGCTCAGGATTACATTCTGCGAAAATTTTGGCGGCAAGCTGCGTTTCTGTAACGTCTGTGTATTCCAGCATACGATAGTTGATTACACGGCGTTTATTCCGCTGGCCGGACACCATCATGATATTGATAACGGACTTATCACGTCCTGTGCCACCAGCAACGTCCACACATGCAAGCCAGCCCCATCCTTTGGCAATCTTGACTTTCCGCCGCGTCGCACGTTCAACCTCATCACGTCCAAGAAGGAAGCCGTCCTGTGATTTAGGGAATAGGCCGCGTACCTTAATCATGTACATAGGGTTATCACGCCCGCCGTACTCCGCCAGCTTCATTTTGATAAATTCTGGCGTTACCAGCGGTGATTCCTCACTGTTAAGCGTGATCGCCGTATAAACGCCATCTGGGTTACCAGGACGCTTGGCCAGTTTATGGTGAGTTTCGTAGAAATAGCCGCTTGGGCGTGTAGGCTGTGACAGCAATAAGATGCGGTTATCCTGCCCGGTAAGAGCACCGGTGATGATACCGAAAGCTCTATCACTGACACCGGAGGCTTCATCGATAATATACAGAAGATGATCTGCGTGTTCACCGGCGAGAGCTTCTTCACTTCCCAGACGAAAGCCCTTCGGTACGACAGTCCATACCCCTTTACCAGTAACCTCATAGAAAGCGGTTTCTGTCAGCACAAAATAATCAGCAAGCCATGGAAAACGGCTGGTGGCCGTAGCCCAGTTTATCTTGATGTACTTGAATATACCGGTCATTACCTGCTGAATTTTGTTCGCAACGATAATGGCGCGGGCACCGGGATACATGATTATGAACAACATGATCATGATAGAAGTCATATCTGATTTCCCGGTACCGTGACCAGACGAAACAGATGTCTTGCTACCCTGTTCCTGCACAGACTCAATAATCAGATCCTGCTGCCAGGTAGGTGTTTTGCCGAACAAAACATCAGCGGCAGCAATCCAGTCATAACGATATAGCGCCACCAGCTCGCGCCAACGTGGATCCGTTACGCAACTTCTGGCCATTAATCATCATCCCCGTATAGCTTGCGGGTAACTTCTTCGTCTTCCTCCTCGTCTTCGTCCAGGTCTTGTTCCAGCCATGGGTCGTTTGATACACCTTCAGTATCAACATCTCCATAACCGCCTGTATCAACGATATCGGCGATTTCTTCCCTACGCTGCTCAATCCACAATGCGGCATCGGCGCGGCGGTTGGCGGCCCGTTCTCGCGCAACTTTGTCCAGATCTTCAAGAGAAGGGCCACCGACGGCAGTTTGCCTTTCCTCATCATCGGTATTGGTCTTAGGAGCACGCAGATCGGCTTTGATTTGCTCCAGCATCAGGGGCGGCACTTTCCCGCCATGCGCCTCGATGAATTCAGCTGCTTCCAGCACTGACCAGTTATTTTCACGCTTTCGTTCGTATGCCAGCTTAACAATGCCAGCTTGCCCCATAGACAAAGCGTGCTTTTCCGCCTCCCGGCTTTCTTTTCGATAGTTATTCCGGATGCTGTAAATGGTGTTGATCAGGCTGCTTATCTGCGCGGAACAGCTGTTTAGCATGCTCGCGATACGGTATTCAGGCGGAGTACCTTCATCATCGTCTTTTTGCTGATCGCGCATTTCCTGCACCAGGCGAATACACGTATCCCTGGCGTTCTCCAGCATAAGGAGATGAGAAAGAGACTTTTCCAGAAGAGTGGTTTCCAGAACATCGGCCCCGGACCGACGCAACATAGCGCGCGCAGCCTTCCGCGCTTCAACGTTATCTATCAGGTAATCGCCAGCTTCGAATTCAAAGCGTTCACCATCATCATCCAGGGTGTCGCGTTCCAGGCGATCACGTAAGGTACGGTGGGCGCGGGTGATCACGTCATGATCATCAGAACGATCATTTATGCGCTTATTTTGGCGCTTAGCGTTCTCGACTGCGGCACTGACAACAGCATTAACTCTTTGTTTTTCCGCTATTTCAGCCGCAATGTGATCACCTGCATGTTGATCATTAGAGTGATCAATGATCATGCTTTTTAGTGGCTTCCTGACTGGCTTATTTGGCTTGCGGCTGTCCGCTGTCCTGGTGTCTTCTTTGAAGGCACGGAGATAACGACGTGCGGTATTAGGGTTAAGATTAAACTCGGCGGCATACTGTGCGATGGTGTAACCACCATCTCGCACCAGGCGAGCAAAATTCTTCTTGTGATCGTCCCAGGTCACTTATGCTTCCTTTCGTATAAAACTCTTTTTGACGCGAGGGTAACGAAAGTCACATGTCAAAAGGCCCGGAACGGGCAAGCAATCAATCAGATACGTGCGGATGTGGCATTACCGTAATGACGGTGCTGACGGACCACCTTATTGAAAAGTTGACGCGCCATTACCCAAGGCTGGTGCTCCCGGCGTTCCTTTTCGTCCTGCGTCATATAGAGTTCGTTCTGGAGTTTTTCATCAAACCGGCGCGGAGCGCGGCTGCGGCGAAAGAATTCAGGATTCAGAGAGTGGATCTGAAATCTACGTGGGCGTGTACTGTCATCAATCAAAACAGACGAATACTTAGACACAGCGATAGCCTTTAAGCGCAGATAAACATCGCGCTTATCGACATCCAGATGCGGGTATTCCTTTTCAAGAATTGCTGCGAGTTCTTTCGCTGATAGAAGAGATTTAGTGCGGATCATGTAATCCGCAATCTCGTACGATGTTATTCGTGAGTGATTTATTTCCATGAAGTGGCGTCCCTGCCAGTTAAGTAACATCCTGTCACCTACTGATTAGCCCATGTCAACTAATCAACGTCGAATATAATACCCTCGATTAAATAAATAGCAATACATTAGAGCAATTTTATCTAACACTCGACGAATGACTTGTGATAGCGCCGACTCCAAGCGCGTAATCAAAGAACAATCGTTGATGCATCGCCAGTCTACCGTGCGTCTTCTCCCAATTATCGCGGTCACGCTCAATATCACGCTGGCATGACTGGCACAGAGGAATAGCATAAATGTCATGCGCGCATAATCGACTATGACGAACGATATAAGGCGTAATGTGAGCGCCAGCTCCCGCAGCTCCACAGCCACAGCATGGACGGGAAGCCACAAAGTCCATGTACTCGGGCAATTTTAGCGATTGAAGTTTTGGTATTTTGAAATGCGCCATACCTGGGTCGGAGTCAACATCCACAGGGCATACTTTTGCACGCATCGGCGCGGCGCGTTCTTCCATCATCTGAACATATGCTGTAGCGCGATCGTCATACGGGCGAATATCCGCCTCTTTCAGAGGTCCGCTATCCTGCGGAGTAGCCTTCATCTTATTTATTGATATGCGGCAGACTTCTTCCGGCATCAGGTGCATCATGTTGCGCATGAAAGCCCACCAGCACAGCTCCTGAATACTTAAATCATGGCTATTTGAAAGGCCCATTTCCTGACGGGCGACATCCAGTATCCAGTTAACGCGATTATTGTGCAGCGTTTCTTTCAGCTCATTAAAACCACGCATCCGGTAATGGTTATCGTGATGCCAGCACAACAACACCGCGCTATTGTCTCGTTCAGCGTGGACAATATGGTTGTCACACCAACTACGATCTGCGGCCTGGCATTGACCCTCTTTCCTACGCAACCACGCCACCAGCGCGTCAATTCCACCAATACGGCGAAACAGTTCATCGCTGTTAAAAAACGGCTGCAACGCCTCATTTGTTGCCATGGTTTGCTCGGTAACAACGAGGCCGTCTTCCATGTGCTCGATTAACTCACGCGGCACCGGCTCCATAATAAATTTACGGCCAGCCTCCACCAGCTTTCTGACCTCCTGATCCACTTTGAACGTGGCAAGGCCAAGCTCTTTCTGTACAAAGGGAGTAATTACGGCTTTCACATCACACCTTTAATCACTGATTGGGCTTTATCTGCTGCCCGGCATTCTCTGTTTAAGCACAGCCATTTCCTGACGGCATAACACAGCAATAGCGGTCCTGACTCCAATTTGCTTACCAACCAGGTATTGCTTTACCTCGCTGCGACTCACGCCATCAAGAAGCATCTTTAACGCTTCACGGGACAATTTGTTGTATTTACGTGCCATTAATCTACTCCGCAGAACCATACAATCTACGTAACATGTCGGCGACAGAAGATACAGATATCTCGCCAGTCGCAGCGCCTACGGTAAGGTCTGCCAGTTCAGGTGAATCAAATACCTGCACCCCGTTACGGCGTAGAAATAACAGCGCACTGTTTAGCGCGGTACGCTTATTGGCATCATTGAATATATGCCCTCTCGCTGTAGCCACCAGGTAGGTGGCGGAGACTTCGAAAAGGTCGGTGATCTCTTCGTAGGCAACTCTGGCCTGAACTCTCCCGATAATGGCCTCTGCCCTACCCGGATCTGACATTCCCGGCAGGCCGCCGTAGCGGCTTATATTCGCATCATGAAGCGCTATCAGTTCTTCCGGTGATATATGCCTCATTATCGGTTAACCAGTTCCTTGTTGGTGGAGTCCAGGGTGTCAAACAGGGATGCAAATTCAGCATCCAGCGCCGCTTTTTTGTAGGCTTCGAAAGTAGCCTTGCTGACAATTACTGCTGGCTCACGGCCTCTGCGGGTGATTTCAACCTCTTCCCCGGCTTCAACATTGTTGAGCACTTCAGAAAGGTTGCCGCGCGCGGTACGGAAGTTAATGGATTGCATAAACACCTCGTGTACTCGTTATGTGTACACAATTATAAACTTCACAGGCATAAAGCACCAGCACTCTGCGTCTTAACAAACCTCTAGGCAGATCATTCGTAGCCTAATGTCCGAACTGCTAAAGCATCCAAGTTGCTGTAGAATCACCGCCAATTACATAAGCCTGAAATAAGTGGATGAAAATGACAAGTATTCAACAACGTGCAGAGCTTCATCGTCAAATCTGGCAAATTGCTAACGATGTCAGGGGTTCGGTCGATGGATGGGATTTTAAGCAATACGTTCTGGGCGCACTTTTCTACCGTTTTATCAGCGAAAATTTTTCCAGCTATATTGAAGCCGGTGATGACAGCATCTGTTATGCGAAATTGGATGACAGCGTAATTACTGATGACATTAAAGACGATGCCATCAAAACCAAAGGCTACTTCATCTACCCAAGTCAGCTTTTCTGCAACGTAGCTGCGAAAGCAAATACTAATGACAGACTGAATGCAGATTTAAACAGCATCTTCGTTGCTATCGAAAGTTCTGCTTACGGTTATCCTTCAGAAGCTGACATCAAAGGTTTGTTTGCTGATTTCGATACCACCAGTAACCGCCTGGGTAACACCGTTAAAGATAAAAATGCCCGCCTGGCTGCGGTTCTGAAAGGGGTTGAAGGGTTAAAACTTGGTGACTTCAACGAACATCAGATTGACCTGTTCGGTGATGCCTATGAGTTCCTGATTTCTAACTATGCGGCAAATGCCGGTAAGTCAGGCGGTGAGTTCTTTACACCGCAGCACGTCTCCAAGCTGATTGCACAACTGGCTATGCACGGGCAGACCAACGTTAACAAAATCTACGACCCGGCAGCGGGTTCCGGCTCACTGTTGTTGCAGGCTAAAAAGCAGTTTGATAACCATATCATTGAAGAAGGCTTTTTCGGACAGGAAATCAACCATACGACCTATAACCTGGCACGTATGAACATGTTTTTGCACAACATCAACTACGACAAGTTTGATATCAAGCTGGGCAATACGCTGACTGAGCCGCACTTCAGAGATGAAAAACCGTTTGATGCCATCGTTTCTAACCCGCCGTATTCGGTGAAATGGATTGGCAGCGATGACCCGACGCTGATTAACGATGAGCGTTTTGCCCCGGCTGGCGTTCTGGCCCCCAAATCCAAAGCTGACTTTGCGTTTGTATTACATGCACTGAACTATCTTTCTGCCAAAGGTCGTGCTGCGATTGTCTGCTTCCCGGGTATTTTTTACCGTGGCGGCGCAGAGCAGAAAATCCGTCAGTATCTGGTCGATAATAACTATGTCGAAACCGTGATTTCACTGGCACCGAACCTGTTCTTTGGCACCACCATTGCAGTAAACATTCTGGTGCTGTCTAAACATAAAACGGATACCAAAGTTCAGTTTATTGACGCCAGCGAACTGTTCAAAAAAGAGACTAACAACAATATCCTGACCGATGCCCATATCGAACAGATTATGCAGGTATTTGCCAGCAAGGAAGATGTTGCTCATCTGGCAAAATCTGTCACGTTTGAGGCCGTTGTCGCGAATGACTATAACCTGTCGGTGAGCAGCTATGTTGAAGCGAAAGATACTCGCGAAATTATCGATATCGCTGAGTTGAATGCAGAGCTGAAAACCACGGTCAGCAAAATCGACCAGTTGCGTAAAGATATTGATGCAATTGTGGCTGAAATTGAAGGCTGCGAGGTGCAGAAATGAGCGAGTTGAGTTATCTGGAAAAATTGCTGGATGGGGTTGAGGTTGAGTGGTTGCCATTGGGGGAAGTCTCAGCCTTAAGAAGAGGCAGAGTTATGTCAAAGGGATATTTAACTGAAAATTTTGGCCCATATCCTGTCTATAGCTCTCAAACTGCAAATAATGGGAAAATAGGTTCTATCAATACCTTCGATTTTGATGGCGAATATATAAGCTGGACAACAGATGGCGCAAATGCAGGCACTGTGTTCTATCGAACAGGTAAATTTTCAATAACTAATGTTTGCGGCCTGATTACATTAAAAAGTAAATGCCCATTAATCTACAAATTTCTGTTTTACTGGCTAACAATAGAAGCCAAAAAACATGTTTACTCAGGAATGGGAAACCCCAAGTTAATGAGTCATCAGGTTGAAAATATACCTGTACCAATCCCCTGTCCGGATAATCCGGAGAAATCCCTTGCCATCCAGTCTGAAATCGTTCGAATTCTGGATAAATTTACTGCACTTACCGCTGAGCTTACCGCTGAGCTTACCGCTGAGCTTAACATGCGTAAAAAACAGTACAACTACTATCGCGACCAGTTGTTGAGTTTTAAAGAGGGTGAGGTTGAGTGGAAGACTTTGGGAGAGATCGGAAAATGGTATGGGGGAGGGACACCATCAAAAAATAAAATTGAATTTTGGGAAAATGGAAGCATTCCATGGATTTCCCCGAAAGATATGGGCCGAACACTTGTAGACTCTTCGGAAGACTATATAACTGAGGAGGCTGTTCTACAATCGTCAACAAAACTGATTCCAGCAAACTCGATTGCAATCGTTGTTCGCTCAAGCATATTGGATAAAGTATTACCAAGTGCATTAATAAAAGTACCTGCTACGCTCAATCAAGATATGAAAGCAGTCATTCCTCATGAAAACATCTTGGTTAAATATATTTATCATATGATTGGGTCTAGGGGGAGTGATATTCTGCGAGCAGCGAAAAAGACAGGAGGGTCCGTAGCTTCTATTGACAGTAAAAAATTATTTTCATTTAAAATTCCGGTTCCTAACATCAATGAACAACAACGAATTGTCGAAATACTCGACAAATTCGACACACTGACTAACTCCATCACCGAAGGTCTCCCGCGTGAAATCGAGTTGCGTCAGAAACAATACGAATACTACCGTGATTTACTGTTCAGTTTCCCGAAACCTGAAACTGTCAGTAATTAATTGACCATTGCTACCGATCGGGCCACCTTAACACCCGGTCAGTATATAGACTATTTTTTACGCGCCGGAAGTCACTCTTAACGCCCTTCCGGCTCTTGCCAGGCGGCACAAAGGATGCGCTATGACTCATCAAACACACACCATTGCTGAATCCAATAACTTTATCGTCCTTGATAAGTACATCAAAGCTGAGCAAACAAGCGACAGCTACCAGAGCGAATCGGACCTGGAACGTGAACTGATTCAGGACCTGCGGAATCAGGGTTATGAATTTATTTCCGTAAAATCACAGTCGGCAATGCTGTCTAATGTTCGACAACAGCTTCAGAGCCTCAATGGTGTGGTGTTTAATGACAGCGAGTGGCGGCGTTTCACGGAGCAGTATCTGGACAACCCGAGCGATGGCATTCTGGATAAGACCCGTAAAATCCATATCGACTATATTTGCGACTTTATTTTTGATGACGAGCGACTTGAGAACATCTATTTGATAGATAAAAAGAATCTCATGCGCAATAAGGTGCAGATTATCCAGCAGTTTGAACAGACGGGTTCTCATGCTAACCGTTATGACGTCACGATCCTGGTTAATGGTTTACCGCTGGTGCAAATCGAACTAAAAAAACGCGGGGTGGCGATTCGTGAGGCTTTCAACCAGATACATCGTTACAGTAAAGAGAGTTTTAACAGCGAAAATTCCCTGTTTAAGTATCTGCAACTGTTTGTCATTTCTAACGGCACCGATACCCGTTATTTTGCCAACACGACAAAGCGCGATAAAAACAGTTTTGACTTCACCATGAATTGGGCAAAATCAGACAACACGCTGATTAAAGACCTCAAAGACTTTACCGCTACCTTTTTCCAGAAACATACTCTGCTTAATGTTCTGGTGAACTACAGCGTTTTTGACAGTAGTCAGACGCTACTAGTGATGCGACCGTACCAGATTGCCGCCACTGAGCGTATCTTATGGAAAATCAACAGCTCCTATAAAGCGAAAAACTGGTCTAACCCCGAAAGCGGTGGCTTTATCTGGCACACCACCGGTTCTGGTAAAACACTGACCAGCTTTAAAGCCGCGCGTCTGGCAACAGAACTGGACTTTATTGATAAAGTCTTCTTCGTGGTCGACAGGAAAGACCTCGATTACCAGACCATGAAGGAATATCAGCGTTTTTCGCCAGATAGTGTTAACGGCTCGGAAAATACAGCAGGTCTTAAACGAAATCTGGATAAGGACGATAACAAAATTATCGTCACCACTATTCAGAAACTTAATAACCTGATGAAAGCAGAAAGCGACCTGCCTGTATACAATCAGCAAGTGGTGTTTATATTTGATGAATGTCACCGCAGCCAGTTTGGAGAAGCGCAGAAAAACCTGAAGAAGAAATTCAAACGCTATTATCAGTTTGGTTTTACCGGCACACCTATTTTCCCGGAAAACGCTTTAGGCTCAGAAACGACCGCCAGCGTATTTGGTCGTGAATTGCATTCGTATGTGATTACCGATGCGATTCGTGATGAAAAAGTGCTCAAATTCAAGGTGGACTATAACGATGTGCGGCCACAATTTAAGTCTTTAGAGACAGAAACCGACGAGAAAAAACTGAGTGCGGCTGAAAATCAGCAGGCGTTCCTTCATCCCATGCGTATTCAGGAAATTACGCAATATATCCTGAATAACTTCCGCCAGAAAACCCACCGTACTTTCCCTGGCTCCAAAGGTTTTAATGCCATGCTGGCAGTGAGCAGCGTGGATGCCGCGAAAGCCTATTACGCGACGTTTAAACGGTTACAAGAGGAAGCCGCTAATAAATCTGCTACCTATAAACCACTACGTGTTGCGACAATCTTCTCCTTTGCCGCTAATGAAGAACAAAATGCCATTGGTGAAATTTCCGATGAAACTTTTGATACCAGCGCAATGGACAGCAGTGCTAAAGAGTTTCTCGACGCTGCAATTCGTGAATATAACAGCTATTTTAAAACTAACTTCAGTACCGACAGTAACGGTTTTCAGAACTACTATCGTGATTTAGCCCAACGGGTTAAAAATCAGGATATCGATCTGTTAATTGTCGTGGGGATGTTTTTAACCGGTTTCGATGCTCCAACATTGAACACACTATTTGTTGATAAAAACTTGCGTTTTCACGGTCTGATGCAGGCATTTTCCCGCACCAACCGCATTTATGACGCGACTAAAACCTTCGGTAATATCGTCACTTTCCGCGATCTGGAACGCTCAACCATCGATGCCATAACGCTGTTTGGTGACAAAAACACCAAAAATGTGGTGTTAGAAAAGAGTTATGCGGAGTATATGGAAGGCTTTACTGATGCTGCTACCGGTGAAGCTAAACGCGGCTTTATGGCAGTAGTTTCAGAACTGGAACAACGGTTCCCTGACCCTACCAGTATTGAAAGTGAAAAAGAGAAGAAAGACTTCGTTAAACTGTTTGGTGAATACCTGCGTGCCGAGAACATCCTGCAAAACTATGATGAATTTGCCACGCTGAAAGCCCTGCAACAAATCGATCTTAGCGATCCTGTTGCAGTAGAAAAATTCAAAGCAGAACATTATGTGGATGATGAAAAGTTCGCTGAATTGCAAACAATTCGTCTCCCTGCTGATCGCAAGATTCAGGATTATCGTTCTGCCTATAACGATATTCGCGACTGGCAGCGCCGTGAGAAAGAAGCTGAGAAAAAAGAGAAATCAACCACTGACTGGGATGACGTAGTTTTTGAGGTCGATTTGCTGAAGTCTCAGGAAATAAACCTGGATTATATCCTTGGACTGATTTTCGAACACAACAGACAAAATAAAGGCAAGGGCGAAATGATCGAAGAGGTCAAACGCTTAATTCGTTCAAGCCTGGGAAACCGGGCGAAAGAGGGCCTGGTGGTCGATTTTATTCAGCAAACGAACCTGGATGATTTACCAGACAAAGCCAGTATCATTGAGGCATTCTTTACGTTTGCTCAACGCGAACAGCAACGTGAAGCAGAAGCATTGATAAAAGAAGAAAATCTCAATGAAGAAGCAGCAAAACGCTATATTCGCACGTCTTTAAAACGCGAATACGCCACCGAAAATGGCACAGAATTAAACGAAACATTACCAAAACTTAGTCCGTTGAATCCGCAATATAAAACGAAAAAACAGGCAGTTTTCCAGAAAATCGTCTCGTTTATTGAGAAGTTTAAAGGCGTAGGCGGAAAAATATAGCCCAATTCGTGTTTTTCTTGCGGGTTCTTAATTAAACCCGCAAGAGCTCGTGGGGTTCCAAATGGCTAATATACTCCCCTTACCCATGCGCGATGATGCCGCCAAAAGTGATAGAGAACAGCCAGAAATAGATCGCGGTCATAATGATTTTGAATGCCGTGTTCATATCTTCAGCTCCTGTGATTGATTGGATATATGCCGCGCCCCTTGCGGCATGTTTTTATTTTCACCCTCTCTGTTTTAAAAATCAAGATTTATTAGAGCAATTATTGTTGATGAAGAAGCGCATTTTCATACTCCCTGACCATTAACGTAAGTACGCCGTGACTCCTGAAAACACGCGCCACTTCAATCTTATCTTCCAGCGCGAACGCAATTTTACTTATACCAATTTTCTTCAGGAGATCAATCTTTGCTGGACCATCATTTCTGTCATCGGTGGCAGGACGCATAGATAGCAAAGGCTCAGCCCCGTTTGTTACGTGCTTCCGCAGCCAGGCTCGTATTTTATCCCTTGCGATCTCACAGGCCCGGTTACAAACCAGACCGTGTAAACGTTAAATAACTGGCGCACAATATCAATAACTGGAGTTATGGGAGTATCAGTGTCACAGGCGAGATTAAACTCGTTCCAGTCCTTTGTTAATGCACCTTTACCTGGTGGCGGAAGCAAATGCAGTCTGTCTTCAGTTGCCTCTGATATTGTTCCATCAATATCAACTATGACGATATACGGACGTTCATGGTGTGCGTGTTGGTTGAAAATACTCAAATGCCCTCCTCATTGGACGAAAAAAATGCTGGTGGGACGCACTCCACCAGCATTAAAAGTGACACTGTAACTATCAGCGAACGTAAATAGTGCCGCCGTTCTCTTTTTCCCATGCATCGCTACGTGCATAGCAAACATCGAGAAGTCTTCTTGCCGCAGTTTCCTCTAAACCCAATTCGACAACCAACTGCTCATGACGGCGGGTAACCACATCAAACAGGGTATGCAGCCCTTTAGTTGCCAGATCATCAATGAATTCCGGTTCGAACGGCAGCTCTGCATCTGCCAACATAACCTCTTGCGCCCACTCAACTCGACGGACCAATTCCGGGCGGCGGCTTTCCATCTCTTTACAGATCAATTCATGGAAGAACTCTACCCAACCTTCCGGCTGGAACTCGCGGAAAATTGCCAACGGCTGGAAGTTTGGCATCAACCATTCGTTGATTCGGATATCAATGGCATAGCCCATGTCGCAGCAGAACTGATAAGCAAAGTCCAGCTTAGACACGATATAAGGACGCTCGTTATTGAACTCTTTAGGCGATGAGATCCCATAAGCTAGGAGGCGCGGGAAGAAGGAGATTTGCCCTAACGTCGGATGAAGTTTGCTTGCAGGGAAACGGCGCTCAGTAATGCCATACATTTCCTTCTTGAGCGTCGCAAATTTGGCATTCTCATTAACCAGCGCGGTAACCTCTGCTTTTTTATTAGCAAATGCCACGCGCGCTTCGCTTGCATCTTTAATAGTTTTTTTGAGCTGTTGGTTAAGGTCGGCGACCTGCTTACGCAGTTCCTGTCGCTCGCTTTTAGCTTTGTTATAGCGTTTCTCAAGGTTAAAAGGATCAAGTTTCATGATCTCTTTATATTGAGATTTTAGCGTTGAAATCTGTGAGTTCCGCAGTTCAACCATCGCGGTCATTTCATTGAGTTTTGTTTCCAGCTCAATGCTTATACGTTCGGCATTATCAGCACGCTGGTTGGCGTCATGCGTCGCATCGTCGATCGCGTCCTGTTGCTGGCGTTTCAAATGTTCAATTTGCAGCTGAAGCTCTTCAATTTCTTTACCCTTCAGACCGAGATCCAACTGCATATTTTCAGCTGCATCTACCAGGGAGTTATGGCTATCAGCTTCTGCGTTATAAACATCAATAAGCTGTGCGTGAAGCATCTCCGCTGACTGAACCGCATTATCAAAAAAACGTGCTGTGAGGTCATCACAACTAACGCGGCGTTGCGCGGCCCGGATGTTCTGGATAATGGCCGGGATACCGGCATTCAGGACATCAGGGATAGATACATTTTCGATTGATTGCTTTTGTGCTGAAGTGCTCATTTCAAAGTTCCGTATTAGCTTGTGCTTCGGTCATTTTTCCTAAGTATGAAGGAGGAAGGACTACGCAATTTGTATCCAGTCCCTCACCTATGGCAGCCTGTAAAATTCTGGCTAAGGTGAGTCTCTTGTTGCGATACCTGGTGATGACATGCCTGATACCGCCGGTCGGCGTAACAAAGGCGATCAGCCAGTAGTGATATTTCCGTCGGAATGGCCACATAGTGCACCTTGTAGATTGCTCTAATAAAAAACGTGATGAGTGTACATCACGTTTTAAAAATATGGAATCATTAGAGCAATATTATTCTGATTCTTGCTCAAAAAATGCGCTAATGAGAGGAAGCCAATCCTCTGACACTTCACGCGGTCGCGGTTTGCCATGGAAGAAGAGGTAATGACTCCAACTTATTGATAGTGTTTTATGTTCAGATAATGCCCGATGA
>OGFT01000057.1_pt1 | contig 62042 bp, 71 predicted proteins | sample 1571021 | NCBI WGS metagenome assembly OGFT01 (sample SAMEA2582029, study PRJEB24529) | metagenome | biome: Human gut stool | place: China | collected 2011 | reverse complement strand
AAATCCAGCCAGCTACAGGGTCGTTCGCACGAAATCTTATTTATTCAACAAAGCCCAAAATCAGTTAAAAACGTGTTCTTTATTGGACAGACAAAAATTTTCAAATACCCGATGTACAGAACAGTACAGGTTGGAAATGAAAAAGGCATTGCATCGCAAGAGTTAATTGACATTAAAGAGTTCAATTCCTCGTTAGCTACTGCACTTTCTGGCACAAACATAAAATATATCGATATATATAATTATGGTTGCAGCGCCAGTGATTGTTCTTATGTTGATAAATCTGGAACGCCTTTCATGTTTGATAGCAATCACATGACAATGCCATGGTCCCTTGCTGTAATCAAAAAGGTAAGTTCAGTCATAAATGATTTAATTAAATAACAATTTACTAAAACATTTTATAAAATTTTTTTGCGGCCATCAAATTACATGATGGCCGCGAACTACTAAATTATGGCAATGCTGCCGTCATCAGATAGGCTGATTCAGCCGTATAGAAATATCTGGAGTTCCCCTGAGCTGTACCAATTGCTCCGCGAGTAGCCAGCATCATAACGTTGTTATCATTTAGAATGATGTCAGTATTCAGAGACAGTTCCAGGAATCCATAGTTAAACCGGGCAAGAATAAATTCCACTGGAGCCCCTGCATTTGTGACATCAATAATCCTCACCTGGCCTTCCATGCCGCCTTTATTCGTACGATAAAAAACATACGTTTTACCGTAACGAGTGCAGGCGATTAATGGCCGGTTCATTGATCCATCCATGTACGCATCGGATGTATCAATGTGAAAATTAAAGTGAGTAATCTGCTCAATCTGCCAGTTCGCTCCATCAAACCAGATATGCATTATTTGAGTGTTATTATTGCTGTCATGCTGCCAGAGGCAAGTATGATATTTCCCGTCCCTGTCAACCGCCCCTCCATTCTGGTTCACATAACCAGATGATTGGGCGATATCTGCTATTTTTTCGCAGTTAGCTTCATTGAGAGGTAATGGATAGTTTATCGTTCCGTCAGCATTGGTCCACGTAAGGCCATTATCCATGCTTTTCGCATAAAATAGACCGTAATTGCTGTCAGCAGAAGATGACGCGGTTCTGTATCCCCAGCATAAATGAAGTGAGTTATCCAGACCAACACCTATTCGTTGTTCATAGGCATTAGAATGGAGATCTGTTTCAATCAGCTTTAACTTGGCTTCAAAGGCTTTGGCTGAATCATTAAACAATGCTGTGTAATACTGTCCAGCCTGGCTAGAGCCCTCCCTCCAAAACACCCGAGTCTTGCCGTTCGGGAACAACGTCAGTCGTGGATAGGTTATTTCTGCATTATCGCTGTAAGTTATCGCTGACCATGAGTTAATGTCATAAGGATTATCAGATATTACAGCCCTGCAAGGGTCAGCATGCATATTACCTGAAATGATAATATAGCCGTCTTTTGTCACGGTCATGCAATAGGCGTTATGGCTGTCGTCTGCCGTTGGCCTGGCCAGCGGGTTACCGTCAACGTTCGTCAGGTCAAAGTAACTCCAGGCTCCACCATTAATGCTCTTCTTAAATACATACGGACGCTGCCCCTGCGCATTACCACAGATATAAATATACCCTCCGGCCTTTACCACATTATTCTGAATGAAGGCTGCAGAGTTGTAGTTATACATATTGCCAAACTTAACGGGCAACAAATCCAACGACGCACCAATGAAAGGAGTTTGTCCGGCAATCGGCGTACTCCCACTCATAAGCTCATCAACGTCAGAGCGAATTTTTGCAACATCCTGGAGAAGCTGGTATGGACGCTGGAATCCCATAACAGAGTAAGGTTTCACTTCGTTGTTCAAGGAACGGCGCACACGAACGTACATGACCCCATCCTGCGATGCGACTGCACTACGGGTGAGTTGAACGTCTGTTGACCCGGTGGAAACATAAATATCCAGTGGTTTCACAAAATTCTTGTCGGCATCAAGTTGGATGAAATAGGCCATTTGCTGCCCACTCTGAAGTGAACCGTATGTACCCTCCATGGTTATCTCATCTCCCTCCTTCACCGGCACGTAATAAGCCAGCCAGTCAGTACCTGCTGCGGTATTTATGCCGCCGTTGAGCAGCATAACAACGCCTACAGTGTAATAGTTGGAATTCCCTGTGTAGTTAATGGTTTTTCCGTTATCAGCAATCCCCTTAACCACGTCATATTCGGCCACACCGCCAGCAATCCCTACGTCCTCAGTAGTAACCAATCGCTTTTCAAGGAATCCAATATTCCAGCCAGGATTCGCGGATTTTTTCACCCTGACATATACATAGCCAGTTTGCGTAGCTTCCCCACTGACCGTTCCCTGCCCGATCCCGCTTCCATCCGATATATGAGTGGCGATATCTGATACGTAGTTTTTGTTGCCATCACACTGTATAAGCCAGGCGTTAACCATTTCGGAGGTTGTAGTATTGATTACCCCAAAATATTCAACGTAATCACCTTTTTTACATGGAATAAAATAGGCATCCCAGTCGGAGTAGGCTCCGGACGTTCCTCCGGAGAAAATCACCCAGTTTTGAGTTATCTGCCATATATCAGATGCTTTTACTGAATAAAACCCATCTGACAAGTACTCTACTGTCAGCTGAGACGGCATTTTTCTACCTGTGGCGGTCAGCGTCCCGCCGTTATTAATGTATTCATCAGCAAGTGAGCCGCCATCAGGGCTACGCACATAAGTTGTGCTCCCTTCGGGGATATTGGCAATATCCGCCTGTGCAGCCTCAAGCGTCATGTACTGCCGACTAAGGGGTATCAGGTTCTGCCGTGTCTCCTCTACGACAGCTGCGCCTGCTGCAAGCATCTTTTTGGTTGAGCCACGCAGGGTATCTCTTTCATCCCCAAGCCGGTCTATAAACGTGTCTGCCTCGCTATTCATGTAATCATCGTTAGCAAGGGCGTTATCGTTAAGGTCCTTCATGCTGTTTGAAGGACGTTGGTTTCCAGTGTTATATCTTTGGGCCATAGAATTTCCTGATGGTAATTTCATCATAGTCGTGAATTACATTTTTCCTCTGTAATTCCCAACATACCTTCACGGGGTATAGGGCTAGCACAATGCTGTATCCAAGAGGGCTTCATTGACTCTCTTCTGAGGACATGGATGATTCTCCGAAAAACTGTTAAAATCAGAGATTATTTAATTGAATTAGAGAATAAAATGAAAGGACGTTTAGTAAGTCAAATTATAACCAAAGGTAATAATAACCTCGATTTTATCCGGTTATTGGCATCATTATCGGTTATCGTTTACCATTCATTTGTTTTAAATCCACAATGGGGAATAGTGGATCCTGTAAAAACTACTTTTGGCTATGTAACGACTGGAGGTCTAGCCGTAAAAATTTTTTTCTTCATAAGCGGGCTTTTAGTCACTAATAGCCTATTGACGAGAAAATCAATTCCCCAATTTATTATATCGCGAGTGCTTAGAGTATTTCCAGGGTTGGCTTTTGTTGTGATTATTACAGCATTTGCAATTGGCCCTATTTTTACAAACATCCCTGTTATTGAATACTTTAAATCAAACCAACCTATTTTATATGTATTAAAGAATATAACATTGGAAACGCAGTACTTTCTCCCTGGAGTTTTCGAAAGCAATAAATACGGTGTAAATGGCTCATTATGGACAATACGCTATGAAGTATTAGCTTATATTACTTTAGTTTTCTTATATTTAATTGGCTTGGGTAAAAAACGTTGGTTATCATCGCTATTATGTTTCATAGTAATAGTTGAACCGTTTATGCCATACAAAGGTATGTTATTTGCATCATCAGACAATAATGCAATTTATCTCTTAGCTCCGTGCTTTGCTCTCGGCTCTCTATTGGCAATAAACAAAAATCACTACAGAACTAATGCTTATATACCAGCCTTATTGTTTATAAGTCAATTCGCATTTGAGAGCGAAGCAGTTTCCTCACTCCTTATGTGTTTATCAGTATGCCTTATTATTCTTCACATATCATCAATACAAACCATTATAAAAATTAAAATTAATCATGATATATCATACGGAGTTTATTTGTGGGGTTTCCCTATTCAACAGATCATATCTCAGAATTTCAATGTTAATTTTACATTAAATATAATCACATCTATTATTATTATAGTTCCCATTGCGTTATGCTCATGGTTTTTTGTAGAAAAACCATCATTGAAACTCTCCAAGAAAATATCAGAAATGAAACCAAAATGTAACTTAATCAAGAGTATTCGTAAATAATTAAAATACCTTTAGCGCCATCGTAACCATTAACAGCGCCGGATGATGGCTGGCGGGCATTACCGCCGCCACCACTCCCATATCCACTACCATTAGTACCAGTAGTTCCAGAACTTCCAGAACCAATTCCGGAACCACCGTATTGAGAGGGTGCCCCGTCTCCACCTACGGCGCCAGTTGAAGAGTTAAAAAATAAGCCAGCCCCTCCGCGACTTCCTAAGGAAGATATCAAATTACCGCCAATAGGTATAGAACCTGGTGCCCCACCAACGGCGATGAAAGCAGATGACGCTGGGCTAGTAGAGGATGTTCCTCCCTTACCACCAGTTGCAGTTGCAAGCGCGCCAAGTTTTGTATCTCCTCCCGCACCGCCAGCCTGCCCACCTATACCACCAACCCCACCAGCGCCAATAGTAATTTCTACCGTGTCGCCTATACTTGCAATGTCAAATTTCGCTTTGATGTAACTACCTGAAGCACCACCACCACTTACAGCTGCATTATCGCTAGTTGTGGATGAACAACCGCCACCACCTCCTCCGCCACCAACAGCTTCTACGATTACATATCGTGCCCCTTCAGTGGGCGTATAAGTTCCTGAGTCAGTAAATACAACAGTATTTAACATTAGACCTGCGGTTTTTTTAATGGCCTTCAATAACTGCCCATCATCATTCGGATCCAGCGTTAAGCCAGAACCTTCAACAGCATTAACCAGCTCCCGCTGAAATGTATTGAGCATTTCTGCATTAATAATGGTCGGTGAAATCCCATTAGCAACGTTGCCATTAGTATATTCACCATTAGCATCAGCAGTATCTGTAGTACTTCCAACTTTTCTCATGATTAACCTTTAAATGTTAGTTTCCTGAAATGTATCCAGAGGCGATATCAAAAATAGTTGCAAACTCAGGGGTAACTTCATACACCCCTTCGTCATTAAACCCAAAATAGATATAACCGAATTTTACAAGCGTATAGGATGGAGACAGCGCTGAAATGCGACACTCTAGTTGCCTGTTTCCCCATGAACGTAATGGGTCTCCGCAATAACTTATCCCGACTCGGGAGTATGTTATATTCGTTTCCTCTCCTTCAACCATCCAGACAAATGGCCAGTCATCACCATTTAACCCATCACCACAAACTGATAATCCCGCTCGCGCCTGTCGGTATTCTTTAATTGATATGGTATAACCCATTGCGGCAGCAATACTGATGAAATAGCTTTTTGACTGACCGCCGGTGCTTATTAATTTTGAGACGATTGCATTTTGTCGCTTGGCGATTGTGTCGACCTCGCCAATGGAGCAATCATCAGGTAATCCGAGCGTATTTTCCCAGTCAGTAAGCATGATGGTCGCTGTCTTCGGGAAAGCGCCACTAAGAAGAGCCTGAGCGTCATTATCACTACGTTGAAAACTCCTTGCCAGCGCCCGAAGCACTGCCGTCTGCACTGCGTTTTTATCTCTTGTCCAGGCTCTCCCTGACGGGATTAGTGCCTGTAGCGCTTTAAGGTAGTCGTCAGTTGAGAAGAGGCTCATGTATAGTTCACCTCGCCACGAACGGCCAGCTCCCCTGTTTCTGGCACAATATTCACAGAGGGCGAAACCAGAATGAATCCGGCAGTTCCGGCGACATCCCCTATCGCACGGTTTAGATCAGAAAGGTAAATTTTTCCTGTACCGAGGGGGTTTGCAGATTCAAACAAAACGCCATCGATAGCATCAGCAATGGCAGCCGTAGTCTCGCTTCCGGCATCTGATATGCCGCTAATTTCAAAATCGATAACCCTTTCGACAGGTGAGCAGACATAATTCAGGGAAGTAACCGGCGCGAGCGGATAGATATAATCAGCAACCCTTCCTTGATCACCGGTGGCCTTGACCGCCCCCCACTCTTCCAGCTGCGAGATGCCATCTGTACCGACCGGGAAACCATGATTTGTTTTATCACTGCCATCACACATGATGTAAATCACAACCGTCCCCGGCCCCATCCCCCGGCGCCGTATCCATGCCCGGGTAACGCCAGGAACCGCCAGAGCCCATCCACGATAATCTGTATCGCCCCCTCCCTGCGGAGGATTCTGAAACGCCAGCAGTCCCCGCTGTCGAAAATCTTCTTCATTTTCGATGTCGGCGCCGCCGGTAGCCGGTTCAATTAACGTAACCGAGCTGTCAATACCCGGCACGTTGGCATCCAGTGTCAGGAGCGTTCCGGCATCGGAATTTCCCCGGCTGCCACCGCCAGTGATATCCTCTGAGATATCCGGTAGTCTGGCCGTCACCGCAACAGTGGCGCTACCCGTGGAATCAATCATTACACTGGCGTCCGTGCTGTACTGGTAGCCATCCGCACGGTTAATTACAGAGCCCCTGGCTAAAACCCGCCCCGGCGTACCGGTAATTTGCGCTGCCGGTGAGCGAGCCGCGGTCGCCGCTTTACGGTAGATCTGCTTCAACGCCATCCATCCGGCAAGCCATTCATCGGTTGATGTGAACGGCGTGCTCTGTCTGGCGATATAATCCAGATAGGCATAATGCAGGTGCGCCATACCCGCGTCCATGTCGGCAAGCACTTTCAGATTACCGAATCGTAGCAGCGCGCCAACGTTCTCCAGCTCTGCCTGCATGAACTGGCGGTTCTCGTCACGGAGCTCACTCAGTGTTTTCCGTTTAAATGGCATTATTCAGTTGCTCCCATAGCCAGAAGAATTTGAACTCCTGCCAGTCCCCTGCCGGCGGCAAATACCGGATGATCAGATTCAGCCTGTCAGGGAAGACAATTTCCGATTGCGCCTGTATCTCTGCCACAATGCCATCCGATTTCATCCAGGCCAGCGCCTCTTCGGCATAATCTTCCGCTCTCATCGCCACTTCGCGAGTCAGCTTTTCACGTCGCAGTAGCCACAGCCTTGAGCCAATATTCCGATCGTTGTCCAGATCACCCCACCAGCCGCGGCGGTCGGTACCTTCATAATTGTCGTCAGCGCGAGCCAGCCCGTCGGTAAACAGGCTGATAATCACTGCCGTGTACATGTCATTTTCTGAGGTTAAGATGCCGTTTCCGGCCTGCCAGTCTGCGTGAAGGGCATCAACATTCCAGAAAGAGGAAATATCACTCATACCTGACTCTCTGTTTTTTCGCTGGTTTTGATGCTGTCACCGGACTGAACGTTTTTAACGTCATGGTCATGACCGTTGTAAGCATCGCGCAACGCTTTGAGCGTTTTATCGTTCTTCTCGCAGTTGTCGATGATGTCTCCCGTCACCAGGAGTCTGGGGGTAACCAGTTTTACCTGCTCCGTTGCCGTCGCGGTGATATTTGCGGCATTACTGATCTCCACATCTTTACCTTTGGCATCAATAAAAATGCCCGACTCGGTCAGATGGATATTCAGCCCCCACTGGTTGTAGATTACCGTTTCCCCTGGCTTCAGCCCGGTATGGCGATACCCCTGATGGTTAGAAGCGATGACAACTGGGCTGGAACGATCACCTCCCAGAAACGCAATAACCACATCAGCGCCCGCCGGCAACCCCGATGAAAAGCCAAAATCGGAAAACCGTGGCGCACTGGCCACTTCCAGCGGGGTCTGATACTGCACTTCCTGTACCACCCCGCTATCTTTCTGGCTGGTAATACGACCAATGCCCAGCATGCCCGCGATACGGGTCGCCGATTTTCTTAAATATTGAATCATTGGTTTAATCCCGGGATTTGCTGATAGAAGGCGTAGGGCTGGACACTGAAGGCTTCCGGCGGTAACAGGTACATTCTGGCGTGAGTTCCGTCGCTGTCTCTGATGTAGGTCACCTCGGCAATCAACATTTCCGTATCCGGAAGTTGCATTGAGGGGATATTTACCGGGATCAGCGTATTCGGCTCCCAGAGTTTTCCCGCTTTATCGCGCCAGGAATCAATCGTGACGCTCAATGGCTTTGAGCGGCCGTATCGTCGGTTCATCTCCCAGTCGATGGCGCGCTGCGCCTGCTGGGATGCCATCAGCGTACTTTCAACGATAATGATCCGTTTCCGGTAGCGCATGCTCGCCGCCTCCGGATCACGCGCTGTCGCCAGCGTCACCGAGTCATAAGCTGTATCCGGTGAGAATCCTGCAATCGGAGAAATGCTCATCGATACGCCGACGTAATCAGAAAAGCGGTCTGCCATCGAACGGCGGTAATAAGCCTGTTCGATATTTACCCCTTCAGCGATACCGCTGGACGCGCGCTTTGCGCCCACCCGGGTAAGAAATAAATTGCCGTCAGGCTGATCGTAATAGAGCAGAGCTGACCAGCGGGAGACCCGTTCAAGTATTTCCTGCGGCGACTCCCCCCAGTTGAGCGTGAACTGGGGAACGCTGACTAAATCATCGATATCAGTGGAAACCGTAATGTCGTAATACGATGCAAGCCTGGATGCTATATCCAGCGCATTGCCGCCGTTGATAACGTTGTTCGGCCATTCTGCCGAGCAATCGACAAGATCACAGCACTTATTGCGCCCCGTTGCCCTGACTTCATGGCGCGACCGGGAAATTGATGGTGACCAGTCGTCTACATAGCCTGTTATAACCAGATCGCTTCCGAGTTTTACCTGGCAGGGCATCCCCTCCTTCACCAGCTGTTTCTGATCACTACCGGGAAAATAATCCATCAGACCCAGATCAAAATCGGAGGGGAAACGCTCAATGCCGCGGGTCACCCGCACAGAATCCCACCCCTCAATAACTTTCCCGCCCACAGTCAGAGAGACGATATCCTGATCGTTATCCGTACTCATTGTCTCAACACCTTCATCGTCGTCGGCATAAACGCCGGATGCGGCACACTGGCTTCCTGTATCAGTTCATTTGCCCGTAAGGCATCCTGATACAGACGGTTAGCCATAACCAGTGCAGGAATGGGCAGCGCGGTATTAACCTGCATCAGATCACTCAGCCCGGCTGAAATCTGGGACATGGTGTCCAGGAAGGCGCTTCTCACTGCCATCAGCGCGCTATAGAGATCGTCATCCGCCCGGTCGCCCGCCAGAAGTAACGCTGCATCCAGCTGCGTGGCCACGCGTTGCGTGATTTCCTCGGCCTCATTACAACTGGTAGGGTTGTAATCGGCCGCCGCATTCGTCATCGCCCCGCTGCACAGCACAATGATGAGCGTGTTCATTGTGCCAGCCAGTTGCTGACTACTTTCAGACCGCTGGTATTCGGTACTGGTTGATGCCGCCAGTTTTTCAAACGCAGCAATTTTATCGCTCACGCTGCCGGCGCTGGTCAGAATGCGATTAATAACATCGGCAACGCCCTGAACAAATTCATCGGCAGATACCGATTCATTCAGTGCAGCGGTCGTATCAAGTACAGCCTGTCGGTCCATCACGGCCTGAGCGGAGACTTGTTCAGATAACGCCTGATAGTCTTCTGAATCGTCAGCATCACGATTTCCGTTAATACCCGACGAACTCCCGCCAACCGTCCCTTTGCTGTACCGACCGTACCGGTTGTTCCCGAAGGTGGAATTCAGCACGTTACTGACGTTCGTCACCTCACTGATGGTGTTGTCCACCATATTGGTCCAGAACGTCACGGTTCCCTTTATGGTCTTAATCCCCTGGCTCACGCCGCGGATCTCACTTTTGATTCTCGCCAGGGTACTGGCAACCGCCGTGCTGACCAACTTCAGATAGTTGGTGCCGACGGTGTAACCCGCGGCGGTGCTGTCTGTAACGGCGAAGACCTTTAACCCCGACTCAATCACCATCAGGGTAAACTCAAACGAACGACCATTATCGGCGGAGCTGGAGAGTCTTAACCCGTTCTCAGGTATGGAAACGGTCATTTCCCCCAGCGTGGGGTGAATGAGCGTACCGCTCCCCTTCGCTTCACACGCATTAATCAACGCCTGTCGCTGGGAAATGACATCCCCGCCACCGTAGACCAGACTGTTCTGGACGATAAAACCACGGATAATAAATCGCCGCGTCCCTCGCCCCATGTCCTCAATCCAGGCGGTATCACGGTATGGATATTCGTGGACGGCCTGCCGGCGACCATGGCTGCCTTCCTCATTAACCACAGCAAAGGGCACGCCACGGAAGGAGCCTGGCCGTAATTGACCCAGCCAGTCCTCACTACCGCCTCCGCCCATCAGGGAAGTTATTGCATCCTGAATAATTGCCATCGGGCCTCCGGAATAAAAAAAACCGCCAGGGCGGCGGTTTAAACGGGTTAGTAATTCATGGCGGTTGTTATTCTGCCGTTATCCTCAACGTTATAGGTTTTCTTCTCCCCCTTATCATTGACCAGGGTGATTTCCAGCTTCATTTTCTGATCGGCCATCGCCTCTTTGAGAGACCGGGTCAGGTTTTCACTGGCTGCCTCTCTCCCGTTGCCGGAGGCTGTCAGGATAGAAGAGCTGTCAAACGTATCAGGCTGAGGCGCGAGGATATTCTGTCTCTGCTGGCTGAGTACACTACTATCACGAAGACCTGACCAACGCGGGTCACTGATGGCCGTTTGAATTGCAGCCTGTATCTCATCTTCAGAATATGGCTGCGCGCCATTCTCATGCTGAATCATGGCTGCCATGACAGATTTCAGTACTTCCGGGTTATGCAGATCCATCCGCTGCTGGGGCTGAAATCCCGTCGCGGCTGAGACTGAATTGATATAGGACTGAGTGTCATTTTCTGACCGCGGCGCATAGGTGTGGATCATGCTGTTCAGCGTGTTATTCCCACGATCGCCATATAACATCAGCTGCCTGGCCATTGCCGCCAACCCGTCGTTGCTATTGTCATAAGTGACGAAACCACGATTCACCCCGGTCGCATTAGGCGCTATCCGGAGATTACCCGGGTTATTATTTCTGAGGCCCAGTGCCTGGTTAGATGGCTGGCTGTAATTCACCTCCCCGCGTGGAGCTGCTGCACCTGCTGGCAGGATAACAGACAAATCATTACGGAGTTGTTCAGCTCTGTCACTGGCACCATATTGCGCGTCGTAGCGTTTCCGGACGGCATCCGTCATAAAGCCGGCATCTACCGCCCCGCGCTCACGCCGGGAAAGGGTGTTATACAGCGCTTTATCACCCTGAATGCGGCGTAGCTTCCCGGCATCCTTGCTACTGATAAACCCCAGCGCATGCGACAGCCCGGTGAAATCGCCATTGGTGAACAAGTCGGTCACACCTTCGAGACCGTCTTTCACCGAACCATCGGAAAGCAATCCCTTAAACAGAGAGTTTTTCGAACGGTTTTTCAGCCCATCCCATGCTGCGCCCAGCTCATTCATGGTGCCGTTAACCTCGGACAATTGCCGGTTAAGTTCCGGATCAACCGTCAGGCCAAGTTCATCAGATTTAGCCAGCAATGCTTTCATCCGTACGCCTTCACGCATCAGCGCCAGCATTTCCGGCGTCAATCCGAGGGCATCGGAAACCGACTTCTGCTGGTCAGGACGCAGGCTCGGGAAAACGCGCGCTATCGACTCCAGCGTTCTCAGCGTATCAACGGAGCCGTCATTGTTTTTCTGGATCTGAACGCCAATCTGCGACAATGCGCCAAGCACCTGGCTGTTGGCACCGCTGGCGGCCTCCTTCAGGCTTTTAGCCATCCCCTCGATGGAAGCGTTGGCACTGTCACCATCAGCCCCCAGTATCCGCATGGCGCCGGACAGTCTGGAAAAATCCTCCACCCGCATACCCGCATTTTTCGCGGCAACATCGAGGTTATAGGCTTCCCTTGAGGCCTCATGGAAACCGTAGGCAATCTGTTTTAACCCGTATCCCGCCGCCCCGACCACGCCCAGCGACGCCAGCTTACCGGAGAGCTCACCGACCATCTTCAGCGGCGGCACCATATCCCCGATATACTGCACGTTATCACGGGCATTTTTGGACAGATTTTCGAAGCGGGATATAAAGCCGTTCAGTCCATCGAGGGTCTCCTGTCCTCCTAACTGGAGTCCCTCTTTGGTTTTATCCAGCTTTGGCTCCAGATCACGGATAGCCTCATTGATACGCTCAATGGCTTCCGTCGCCTGATCGCTGGCCACCAGCTCAAAGTCGAAAGAATTACTCATCGGGTTTGGTATTCCTGAGTTTATTGATACGGGTGGCCTGCGATACCCACCACTTCAGACGGGCATAGGTCATGCCCCACGCCCTGTCTTCTGTCCAGCGGAAATAAAATGTGACGTCAGCGGCCGTTTCCTGCCAGGCGGTCAGGGCTTCCAGGTCAAAAAACCGAGCAAAAACTCCTCGCATTTTCGGAAGTCGATAAAATCCATCGGCTGAAGCACACTTTCCCGCGTATCCGTGACCAGCGAGATCAGCAGACGCATTGCCGCCAGAGAAGTGGACGATGTCTGCTTTTCGTAGAACTGCTCTGCCTGGCTGAGCGTCGGTGCCTTCAGCTCCAGTTGCTCATAGCGCGTTTTTTGCGCCTCATCGACAAGAGGCTTGATGAGAGGAATGACTTTGGTGCGTTCAAGTTCTGCCATCTTAGTTCTCCGTTACGTCCCGACCTTCCCAGCGAACATCAAACACTGCGTCTTCGCTTTCCACCTCCTGAACGTTAACCGTCCAGAGTGCGCGACCGATAATAGTCTTTCCGTTCGCCAGCTCGGCGATCACGTTGACGTTCGTCTGACCGTTAAACCCCAGCACGTTAGTCCCGCCACTGTCACGCAGACGGGCTGAAATATACGGGGCAACCGGTTTTTCTTTATAACCATGTACTCCGTCCATGCCTGTCAGCGTGGTGCGATTGACAGTAGCTGACTGGTATTTAAACGAGCCCTCCACCATCACAGTCACCCCATTGACGGTGACATAAGCGGTACCCGCCAGGCGGTTAGTGGTATCTCCTGCCATGATTTATGCTCCTGTTGACTCAGCCTGCAGGCGGAACTGATTAAGCAACGCGAAGATGCGCAACTGGTTCATAAGCGTTCCCGGCCACAGTACGTCAACGCGGTTCGGGTTCGTTTTGTTCTGCTCAACAATAATGTTTCTGGCAAAGGCCTCTGCGTCCTGCGCATAGCCGTTAAAGACCAGCGTCTGGTATTCCGCAATCTGATCGGCCCTGATGATGTTAGGTGTCACAATCGCCGCCCCCGGCGCAAAACGCGTGCCGTCCGCGGCCAGCTTCATGCGACCAAATTTACTGGTGACTGCAGTGCGGAGATATCGCGTGACAAACATCAGGCTGAACAGCGTTTCCACCTGCAGGTAACTGTCGCCTTCGTCGCCATAGCTGTTTTTCTGGTAGGTGGTAATCAGGTTTTCAATCATCACCGTCCCGTCATCACCTACGGTGTAAGTGGAGATGCCGCTGTACAGCAGGTTGTTGCGCTCTGTCAGCTCAAAGCGATCCGCCAGATCCGGCGCCAGCACGCCATAAACAGGCAGACTTTGTAGCGGGCGTCCGGGGTCGTTACGCAGGCTGGGTGCGGCGGCCCCAGTCAGTGCCGCCGCCCAGATATAACGCGGTGACGGTGAGCGATACACGCCAAGCAGTGACTCATGCTGGTTATTACGGGTTTCCCCTTTGGTGCCAAGCTCAGCGTAAGTGCCGTTGGTGGTAGTGAAAGCGTGGCCATAAAGCTGTTTATCCCATGCCCAGCGGCCGGTTGCATCGTTCAGAAATTCTCTGATGGCATCCAGTGATGCGGTGTCATCATAAGGGTTGATGACAAAATCAAAGGTCTTATCCTGCAGGTTGCCCAGGGCATCAACAAAATCCGGCGCGCCGGCGCCGCCGGTCATGCCCGTGATGGTGAGTGTCAGTCCCGCGGGCGTCACCTCACCACCCTGAACGCCGAGATAATTCAGCCTGATATCAATACCATTGCCCAGTAAACCGGCATTCTTGGCCGTCAGTGTCACGGTATCTGTGGCATCGGCTTTTACAGCAGCGGTCACCGGCAGTTCCGTTTTGCGGGTAATCGCCGCGACCAGCGCAGTGGCAATCTGAACCGGAGTGTCAGTCGCCAGTACGGTCAGTTGTACGCGAACGCCAGCAATATAAAGAGAGATAACGCCGGTTTCTGTCGCCTGTGTGGCAACCTTGATACTGCCTGTTGCCACTACCATCGAATCCGCATCATCAGCCAGCGGAAGGATCCAGACCTCCGCAGCAGTATCGTTTTTTTGATACGCTGTCATCATGCCATGCAGCATTGAGCCTTTTCCGGTAAGCTCACCCACCGCATTGGGAGAAGAGACTTTTACCGGGATTTTTTCCTGTGCAGAGCCTGATGCCAGCATCTGACCAATCAGCAGCGTTCGCTGTGTAGCGGTCGCCGTGTTGGCCATGGAGTTATCAAACTCCACATAAAAAAGCGGAGCACGTAAGTTACTGGGAACTCGCGAAAATGGAACGGTCATTTAGTGGCGTCCTCTTTTTTTGCGGCGTTTTTCACACCCTTTTCCGGTACCAGACTGACGTCGCCATCCTTCAGGCGGCGGCGCCAGAACATATTATCAGGCACATCCGCGCCAGATTTGGGCAAAGCCTCACCCCTGACTGGGCAGCGAACGCTGAGCCCATCCTTCGGTTTTACAAACATGATTACTCCTGAAGGTCTATTTTTAAGCCCGGCTGCGGAGTGCCGTCCGGCATTTCGATGGTGATATCGATCCCGTTCAGCGGCACCGTATCGACCGGATAAAAGTCTTCCGGCCCCTGATAGTGCTCAATATCGATTTCGATAAGCAGCTGGCCCATATGCGCTTCGCCATCCGAATCAACATCAATCGTCGATCGGACCTCCGCATATTTCTGAATGTTCCGGGTCAGCTCGTAGCTGTTAATCACCGCCCTTTCCACCTGCTCCCGTAGATCCTCCAGCGCGGACTCTGCGCGCATAGCGCCATCGTCATCGGTGGCACTGTCGTACTCCTGAACCCGGCCAGTAATACGAACGGTGGTCAGTGAGGTGAATGCCGGGGTATTTCGCCCCTGCGCCTTTTTATGATCAAACGGCGTCTGAACAAGCAGCGCGGGGTACTGGTCCGGCGAAGTTGCCCAGTCGCGCGGGGAATACACACGATCGGCGGCAGCGGTTTTATCTTTCAGCGCGGCCACGACCATTTGTCGTATTGCGGAAGCATTCATCGGGTTTTCGCCACATTGAGAACGAGACGTGAGCCGCCATGGCTGTCCGGTTCGACGTTGGACACAACAAATAACTGATTGATGACCTGACCCCCGACCGTTTTAATAAACACACGGTCAGATACGGCAGGCTGCGGTTTACCCAACTGACGAAATTCAGCATCACGCACACCCAGCATCGGGCTGGAAGTATTAATTTCTGAATCGCCATCGAGATTTTCAGCAACCTGCGCATAGCCACGGTCAAAAATACCGTTAATCGTAAAAGGAGTACCGTTGCGGGGACGGTACTCATGTTCATCGCCAAACACGCCATGCAGCGGACTCAGAAGATGCAAATCCCAGTCCACACCCATCGGCCTACTCCGTTGTGATTTTCACACCACGCGCAGCAGATAACGCGCGCTGTCGCAGAACCTGAACGTCGGCAATAACTCCCGCAGCCAGCAGACGTTCGGCATCCTTACCGGAGACCGGAATACGGGAGTTTTCCCGGTAAACCTCACCGTCATGACGAATGCAATTCCCTTTCAGCACCACGAACTCAGGTTCCGCGGCTTCTTCCTGATCATCTTCTTCAGCGGTATCCTCATCATCGGATGGATCACCGTCTTTTTCGTCATGCTGTTGGGTCTCCTGAACGCTGCCGCCTGCATTCAGCTCGTCAATAATCAGACCCTCATCGGCAGTCCCTTTCGCATTCAGATCATTGACCGGTTCGGTTTTGGTTGCTTTAGCCATATCAGACCACCGTTGCGCAGAGGGATGCGTTTACCCGGCTCGGAATAACCAGCGGAGAGGATTGCATCAGGATAAGACGCTGGGCCGGGTCTTCTTTCACCCAGGATTTTGGTGCATAAGCCAGCGGACCGTAGTTGAATGCCGGGTCGAGGATAACGCCAAAAGCGCGGGTACCCATCAGATCGGCGCCAGACATAATTACGGCACCATCGGGGATCATCGGCTTCTCGACATTATCGAGCGGGTCAATAAACCAGTCGTTATATAACCAGAGATCAAAATTGCCCCAGCGCCCTTTATAAATGGCGCCCTTCATTGCCTGTGGGCCAGCGTTAATCTGGTTACCAAATGGGCTCAGCGCCGGGAACGTGATGGCGTTATCTTTGATGGTGGTGTCCAGTCGGAACGCACGCCATGACTTGCTCGTGAACACCAGATCCGTCGCGACGGAACCGGATTCTTTCAGGAAAAGCGTCTGCCAGACTTCGATATCATCAGAAGGTTGAGTATTGGTAGTACCAGCGGCAATCGTCAGCGGCCATTTGTCAGAACCGCTCAGGGTGATAGTCAAATCCGGAGAGCGCCCGAAATCCACTACTTTGGTTTCATAGCCTTCCCCGGCAACCGTGACGGTACCGGACACCAGCGCGCTGGCCGCCATCCACTCAAGACGACGGTTGATCATGTCAATCTGATCTGTCATCTCAAACTGCAGGTTCAACATTTCGCGTTCTGCGGCGGTATATTCACCGCCAATACGCTCACCAATCTGGCGGCGGATAGGTTTACGCAGGTCCGGCGCCCGCTTATCTTTGATATAAGCTGGTTTGAACGTATTGGTCTGGTACTTACGGGACTCGACCAACTTGCCTTCCACCAGCGGGGAGACGAACGGCGCCATACGACGCAGGCCGACATCCACGTCAATCGCCACTTCTTCAGTCTCATAAGTCACGACGTTCGGGAAGAAGCGATCAAGCAGCCAGTTCTGACTGGTTTTCAGGTTAGGAACGACCTGCACCAGCACACTGGTATCATAAATATTTTCCATATTCAGTCTCTTGATGGTGCCAGTTCTACGCTGGCAAAAATTTTAAATGAGTCGCCCCCTGCCGGTTAAAGCATTCGCCAGGAGAGATGAGGGATAATTCAGGAGGTGGTTAAAGGGGCCTGAGCGCTCTCTTTCAGGAAGATGGCCAGCGGGCGTAGTGCGGTTTTCAGTTCTGCAGCAGTCCACGAATCGTCAAAAACAATATGATTCTGGTTGAACTCGCCCATCAGGTACAGGCCACCGGACTGATCGCCATGCGTGGAAGCGTCCACATCATCAACCAGAATGGCCGCCGGCGTTTCGCTACCATCCGTTGCCGTTTTCACACTTATTGTGTATTTGCCGCTGGCGGTGATCATGCCAAGCACAGTACCGCGCTTATACACGCCGCCGGTGATCGTGCCGGTATCGGTGACCAGTTGCAGCGTACCGGCAATTAACTGATCCGGAACAAACACTGAACTCTTCATGCCCGGAGCAAAGGCATTCTGACCAAATTGATCCATTATTTCTCTCCTTTAATGGAGTTGTAGAGGCCGGTCATCTGGTTTACCAGTGCCGATTTACCGCTCTCTTTCTTGCCACTATCCGGATTCAGACGGGCCTGATGGCTGTCCTGCATCCGTTGGTCAAGTGAACGCTTGCGGGTTGTGGCTGGCTGCGAAGCTGGCGCGGTTGAAGCCAGAACATTGATGGCGGCAGCTGAGCTCATGCCGGTATTGAATGCCAGCGACGCGGCCAGTGAAGGATTCGCCGCAGCATGCTTACTGCCGAAGATACGGGCACAACGTTTACGCTCGGCGGCGCGGGCATTTTTCACCGCTTTGCTTTCTTTGCGGTCATCGTCGCCATCATCTTCGGAATCGTCATCGTCTTCCGCCGCTTCCGGGTCGTCACCGTCATCTTCAGCGTCATCATCACGCTCGTCGTCCTCGGCGTCATCTTCGCGTTCATCGTCCTCGGCTTCATCTTCGCGCTCATCCTCCTCCGCGCGGCGGCCTTTCGCCTTTTTGGCCTTTTTGTCTTCTTCCTCTTCGGACGCAGTCGCGCCACGGCCAAGAAGGTGAGCAAAACTAAATGTCTTTTTCTTCGCCATTTCAGGCTCCTGTTTTTTCAAGTAAGTTTCTGAACGCAGCATCAGGAGGACATACCTCATCAGCCAGTCCAAGTTCCACACCATCAGCAGCCATAAAACAGGCGGCCTGAGTACTTTTGATAACCTTTGCGCTAATCCCCCGGTTTCTGGCGACAGTATTCACGAACAATTCGCCCATGGTATTGATGTCCTGCTGGATAGCCGCCAGCGCTTCATCTGACAGTTCTCTCAACGGTGACCCCTCAGCCTTACGGGAACCGTAGGTGATGATGGTGACCTTGAGACCGTCATCTTTAATCCGCTGGGTCCAGTCAAGGTGCATAGTGATCACGCCGACCGACCCCACGCCGCCGGTGCGGGGAACAGAAATCCAGTCCGCTGCGCTGGCAATGGCATAGGCAGCGGAATAAGCGGATTCCGTCAGAATGGCATGAATGGGCTTTTTCCCGCGGGAGCCGTAAATGACATCGACCAGATCGAAACATCCTGCGACCTCGCCGCCAGGCGAATCAATATCCAGGCAAATCCCGGAAATATCGGGATCCTCCATCGCGGCGAGAAAGGCCTGACGAATGCCGTCATAGCCGGTCATGCCACTGTACGGACGCAGGCTACCCAGCTTTTGTACCAGCGTTCCGCATATCGGGATGACGGCAACACCCAGCACATTGTCATAACCCGGGTCGCTACGTGATTCCCGCCCCCGGTTATCGTCGTATCCATACCAGTCATCGTCCATAGCCAGAGAGGATTCGATTTTACTGATACCAAATCGGTCCATAACGGATGCCATGATGACTTCAGCTTTACTCGGGTGTAGCGCCAGCGGGGTATTAAATAAGCGCTGGGCCAGATGAGGTAGATTCACTTTTCCTCCGGATCGGTAATTGTCTGGCTGGCGAACTGGTCCGCCTGCGCCCAACTCGGTAATGGCAGCCCGCGCTTCAGGCAGGACTCAATTTCACGCTGGCGCTGGTCAAGAATTTCCTCCCAGTCTTCACCCACGTTTTCACCCACTTCAATTTCGAGAGTGGAAAGGCCGGCATCGAGGCCAAGGATGGCACCTTTTTTCTCCGCCACCGGATCCACCCATCCGCGCCCCGGCCCCATCCAGCGCGCACGTGAATACGCCGCCCGGGCATCAACAAAATCGGGAGCATTAGTCGGAAGGGGTAAATCCTCGTTATCGTGAACTTCTTCAACGAAGGCAGTCAGAATGGGTTGAGCAAATCCGGTAGCAAAATCATCCCGCCGGCGGGTTAAGGTTTTCCAGGCCTCCAGTAATGAAGAACGCGCCGAACTGTAATTTACATCTGACCAGTCCTGCGTGACCTGCTGTGGAGAAAGGCCCGTACCTGATGAGAAATTCCGAAGCACTGCGGACTCGAAGACCTCAAAGTTGCTGTAAGGGCGAGCCGCATTGACGGTATTGATTTTCTCGCCCGGGTACATAATCGGCATACGGGCGCCATTTTGTAGCGTCAACCGGCGATCTTTGTGGAACTCAATACGCCCGTCCTGGTATGCACCAAGGCTGGTATCATCGAAATTCTCTCCCAGCGCCGCCTGAACCATTTCAGGGTCGTAGGGAGATTCGATGTAGGCTGCAAAAATCGCATTGAGGATCGCAGCTTCAAGTTCACTCTCGTCGTATTTCACCAGCATTTTCAGGCGCTGAATAACTGGGGTGAGAATTCCATTACCCCGGTGCTGCGCCCCGCGCTCATGATCAAAGTCGTGAACAACATGCGGGCGTCCCCAGTCGGTTTCCCGCGGTATCCGCCGCCACGTCATCGTTTTGGCGCCACTCCACCAGTCACCGATATGCGCTTCCCGGAAATGGTATGCGACGGGAGCACCATCAGCGTCAATTTCGACGCCGCCGCGAATATTCGGCATATCAAAATTCTGCTGTGGGTTGCTGAGTCTGTCCGGATCCACAATCTGGACTGTCGTAGCGTAACGCCCCTTCCCGCGGCCTAACCGATCAAGGCGATATTCCAGAATAGAAACTGCATCACCATCAATAAGCTTGTGCCGGAATCCCAGGCGCAACATTTGCGGAACGGTCAGTTTGCGTTCAACGTCGCAGTAGCGGCCTGTGTCATATGCCCAGGTTCGCCAGTGGGACGCGAGCGCTTTACCATACTCTTCAGCCCAGACGGCATCGAAACTCTTGTTTCCCGTCATCATCCGTAATACGCGGTAATCGGGCTTCATAATCGGGCGGAAATTAGCACCGACGGCATTATCAAGCAGACGCGTAACTGCACCATTCGCCCACCCATCGTTGCGAACCAAATCGCGCGCACGGGAAACGATACGGTCACGGTAGATATTGATTTCGTTATCCGGCGACCATAGAGCAGGTTGCCAGTTTGCCAGTTGGTCACTGAAAGAATCTGCCGCGTCATAAGGCACCCGGTTACCACCCGTCAGCATACTGGGTCTCGGCGCCCGGTAGGGTTTCCCATCCGGGCCTAGTATTTGCACTTTATTCATCAGAATCGAAACCTCACAGGTTTCCGCGGCCTGGCGACAATACCCAGTTGCGCCTGCAACAGCTGAATCAGCGCCAGCAGGTCAGCCAGAGAACTTTGCTGATAGGATACCGAACGTGTCCCATCCCCTTGCGTATAGGAAAAGGAGACACCGCGGCTGCCGGTAGTCAGATCGATATAGGCCTGCTGGGCTTTCTGCAATGCGTCCCGGAGCTGTGCATCAGTCATCCCACCAGCAAGCAAGCTCGTGTTTCGGTTAAACATGGTTTTCCTTATTGCGGCAGGAGTTTAGAAATTTTCTTACGCTTAACGGGAGCGGTGATTTCCTCCACGATGGCGCCCGGTAACTCGTAATTGATTTTTTCTTCTGGCTCGGCTGGCGCCGGCAGGAACTTATCGGGATTGGATTCAAGGTTAGCGGCCCGAACATTGAGTTTTAATCCCATATGTTTCAGCCCACACAGAGCGGCATAGCTATAAACAAGACAGTCGAGCGCTTCGTTTGCCCTACCAGGAATAGGCTCCCAGATACTGAATCGCTGCCCGGACACCACTTTGTAAACCAGTCGCTCAGCCAGTAGCTGGTTGAAATATCCGAGGTCACGATCATCCGGAAAGTGCATATATCCAGCGCCTGCAACGCCTAAAGCCGGCGGTTCAAGATGCAGACGACCACGGACAACATCTTTCGCAGAGTTCACGCCAATCATAATTGGGCGGAAGCTGGCTTTGCTTTTCGAGGAAGGTCGTTTGGTTGGCCAGACTGGATTACGCTTACCGCCCTGAGCGGATTCACCTTTGATTGCCCAGACGCGACGCCCCAGACGCTCTTTAGCAAATTCGTAAACCTTTTGGGTGTGATGTCCGCCTGAGTCCATGCATGTCGCCATGACATTCAAGCCTCGGCCATCAGCCCGGCGCCAGATTTGCCTCAGATACGCATCAAGACGCTTCCATGGCTCATCTGTTTCCAGATCTCCATAGATGACGTCATGCGCTACTGACCAGGACTCCTCGTCTCTACCCCATCCGGTAATAGTGATTTCGAAGCGATCATCCTGCGTATCCACCCCGGCAGTTAACAGCGCAACTCCGTCAGGAACAGGAGCAGGGAAAACTTCGCGACGCGATAGCAAGATATCAACTGGCAGTTGTTTCCCGTGGTTAGGCCTATGCGGTAATCCCATTTGGGTGTTCCACCAGGCCTGTTCCCTGTCGGGGTCTCCTTTGGCATCAAGGTATTTCTTCGCAATATCCGAAGGCTTGTCTTTTTGCCATGGGCTAAAAAGCTTTGATGCCTGATAACCGGCATGATGGTTATCCAGCGCTTCGGCTCCACAGTCCGGGCATATGGCCCGATACACAGCATGCCGCTCTGATTCTGACCAGCGCCATACTGCATCAACGCTACCATCATCGTTTTCGTGCCATCTCTGGTCATACGCCATTAATGGTGAATGACGGGATCCGCAACATTCAAACGGCTTGGTTTGATGCCAGCGTATAGTCTGCAATGCCCGGAGTCTTTCACCCTCAGACCAGCCAGCACCGCAGCACTCGCAGTGAATCATCGCCGATTTTGTCAGGTGCTTATCGCCGTCTTTTGGCCACTGGACATGCTTAAAGAAGTCAAGAAACTGACGATGGCCACAATGGGGGCAGACTACGGAAGCTCGCCGCTGATCTGACTCCTCATAACTGTCAGCAATCCGGCTTTCATCCTCTACTGTCGGAGAACAAGCTCTTACAGAGAGCCATGTCAGGCCAAATGTCGCCGTTCGCTCCTCTGCCAGAGCAATAGGATCCCCTTCGCGAGTAATCGGGTATTTATCCACCTCATCCGCCAGGAGCACGCGGATTGGTCGGCGTGCGAGGTTATCGGGACTACCAGCACCGGCGAGAGCAAGAAAACCGCCGGTAAAAGATTTATAAAGGATGGTTTCTTTTGAGCTTTTCTGTTTTGTATCGCCGATGATTTTACGAAGCACCGGAGTAACTCTGACCAGAGGGCTAATACGTTCTTTTGAGAACTGCTCTGCAGCTTCTTCTTTCGGCTGCAGAAGCAAAATTGGACATGGATCAAGGTGTGCAAAATACCCAAAAAGGTTTTCCAGCAACGCAGTCTTCATTAACTGTGTGCAGCACATCACCGTAATGATATGGACCCCTGATTCAGTCGCGGCAAGCATTGGTCCGCGAGCAACTTCTACAGTTGAGGTTTCCCATTTCCCCGATGTACTCCCAGCCTCTTTTGCCAGCTTGCGGTAATCATCAGCCCATTGAGGAACGCTGATACGCGGAGGTGGGGTCCAGCCTTTTCTGACGCTCAGAAGAAGTCTTTCAGTCTTCTGCTGGGTTAAATTCTGGCTCTCCGAGGACTGAGATATGTTTGTGGACATGTTCAATCAGCACCTCTGTCATCCTGTCTGCCGGTACGCCAAGATCAGCAGCCATTAACGGCGCCACCCTTGACGGCCAGTTGAGCCAAGAATCACGCTGTTGGCGAAAGGCGTTGAAAAGAACCTCCTCGGCTACAGTCATTTCAATGAGCTGACCATCTTTTTGCTGAAACTCTAATTTTGTCAGTAGTGCCAGGTAGTTTTCTTTTACACGACGCGCCTCATCGAGTGATAACTCTGCGCCGTTTTCCAGAATGAAATCCTTGGCAATGTTTTCCAGTGATGGAAGACCATTATCATCACGATCATTCACGACCGGCGCCGTAGGGGTAATGTTCTTTTTGGCTGGCGGCAGTGCGTCGTTTTTAGAGGGACGGTTGACGGATTTTCTGTATTTTTCCAACTGTGCGTTTGAAGCAGCAACGTCAATGTCATCGCCAGACATGATCAGCCATCCCCTGCTTTTCCACATCGTGACTGTTTTGCGACTGACATTGTGGAGTTTGGCAAAATCAGACTGGTTCATTGTTACCTCTGAGTTACCTAAGTCTGTTACCCAAATCTGTTACCCTGAAAGAGAAGGTAACAACATGGGTAACAAATAATTTTTCGGAAATTCTTTTATAAACAGAAACAAACCTGCAAATGAAACAAAATGTAACTATTACCTGTTACCCAAATTTGAAAACTTGTAGCTAGGAAAACACTGCGGCGCGCAATGCCCGTGCCTTACAAAAGCCACAGGAAGGACCCATTTTTTTGCAGGGTGGCATTTGACAACATTTTTTACATAGCATCACGATGAATCACACCCTATCATTGTCACGATTAATGCAAGGGGATAATGATGAAAAAGGTTCGTTTGATTAATGCGGCGTTGGCTGCTGTTTTACTTACATCTTTTGCTGCACACGCTCAATGGCTCACCAAAGTGGATGACGACCTGTTTACCGGAGGGAAAAAAGCTTTGATGATTGGTGACTTATCATCATCAAACTCTGGTCTGATTTTTGACTGCACGAAAAATAAATTATCTGTTGCGTATGTAGAAACTGACAAATCATCTGATTCAGTCCCTGCTATCGCAATGGATTTGATTATCAAAGTCGATGGCAACCCAGCTAATAAGCTTGAAGCGTCACTATCACGCCGAAATGCCCAAGCCATTGAAGTAAGTACTGATGACGCAGAGAAAATAACTGCAGTGCTTAAGCAGTTACAAAACGCCAAGTCTAAAGTTTTGGTTGGTATACAGACTCAAGACGGCGGTAATCAATCCTCGTTCTCGGGCAATGCATCCGGCTCTACCGCTGCGACAAATAGCTTTATAAAAGCCTGTGAGATATCTCTTTAATTAACACGCCGGCATAGGGGCTACGCGGCCCCTTACTTAGCTGTTCTGATGGCCTCAGCAATCGCTTTACTAAGCGCTGCCGGCATTAACGCTTCTGCCATAGCCTTTGAGCGGTCCATGTATCCCAGCACTGGCGTTACGGGCAACGCATCACCAAACCTCACCAGCAGTTTAGGAGAGCGCTGTTTCGGCTTCGGCCTGCGCGTACCGTTCGCTGAACGTTTTACCCTTTTCTTCTTCGCCTTCTTCGGCTTCCGGCGTTGCCAGACAGCATCGACGCCATTCACCTCACCAACGAACACATTCGGCTTCGCTTTCATCTGTGAAAGCTTATTGCGCGGCATGTTGCCGTACTTGTTCAGCTTGATGTTCTTCGGGTTGAGCAGCGCCTGGCTGTTTAGCTTATGATCGCCACCAAACTCGAACGGCTCCAGATATCCGGAGGCAATATCACGCACATAAACTTTCGCGCGGAGGTTGTTCTTTCTGGCCCCAGATGAGCCAACAGCATTAACAGTGAACGGCGTGGGCGATTCCAGCTTTCGCCCCAGTGCGACTTTTTGTGCTGCGGCTATTTCACGCACCACACTTGTCATTGCCTGAGCAGTGGCGAAGGGTATTTGTTTCTGTAACTGCGTTAACTGGCGGGAAAGATCCTTCATAGTTGCCATGTTTACCCGCCTCAGCTAAACCATAAAAAAACCGCCCGGAGGCGGCTTAGCTGTATTTTTAGGATACTTTGAAAGATGCGGCTATCAAGGTGTAATCATCGATAGCTTCATTCCTCTCTATTCGCTTAAGTAAGCTTGATGCAAAAAGCGGTCCTTTTGACAAAGTGTTAACCGAGAGCCTTGGGCGCTTTTCCCAAAAATGATGTGCACCATCAGACATTAAATACAGAGTAATGACACCATTTTCATCTGCAATTCTCGATAATGGAATACTTTCCTTTTGAAATCTCAAAGGCAAACTTTTTGAAATTGCTGACGTGAGAGCATTTTTACCCGGCATATCCCGCAATTCCCGCTTAGTGTAAATGCCCTCATCTAGCAACTCTTGGTGCTGCGTATGATCTCTGGTCAGGGCAATCAGTCTTGCACCTGATTTGAAGTAGATTCTTGTGTCGCCTACATGTCCAAAATGCAAATACTCATCATCAATAAAGCAGTAGGACAAAGTCGTTGCAGCTTTGAACCATTGATTATTGCGTTCTGTCAAAATATCTACGTTTTTCTTTATTGCTTCAAATGCGCTTGCGACGTCACGCAAAGTGTTCGAGGATAAAATTTCTGTAGTAAAAATGGCGGCATCAGCAGCCTCTCTTGCACCAAGATACGATCCAACACCATCAGCCACAGCCAAAACATATCCGCCATCTATGTGTTTAGGAAGTAGGAAAGAATCTTGATTACCTCTTTCGACATCTTTGGGGTATGAGAAGAAGCCGCAATTAAGCAGATGACTCATGCCGTTCTCCTTTGGATTATTTTCCTTAAATCAGCAATCATCTGGTGCACATGCGCATAACGATCAGCTGGTCTGAACGTTGTGGCCTTACCAATCATTGTGTCGATACCGTCTATGTTGCCCACATTGATCTCATGAATTATTGCCCCCAGAGCATAGATGTCTGTTTTTTCGGTGTAAATACCCTTCTGAGCCTCAGGAGCCATATACCCGTCCGTACCCATCTTAACAGCTATCTTAGTTAACACTTCAGACTGAGCCTCAAGATTAGTGTTTTTCACCAATCCAAAATCAGAGATTTTGTAACGTCCATCTTTAAATTTTAGGATGTTCTCTGGTTTGAGGTCCCTGTGCAGGTAACCCTTAGAATGCACATAGCTGACACCTTCAAGCATCATCATAATGATTTCAATTTTTTCGCTATCGCTTAGCTGACCTCGAACCAAGGCTGTTCTCAAATCTGATTCAGCCAACTCCATTACAAACCATGGGTTTTCAGTTGCCAAGTGGTGAATGCATACTGGTACCACATGCGAGTTTACGCATTCGGCTTGGTACTTAACTTCGCGCTCAAATCTTCGTCGCCAATCATCATAACTAAAGAGAGAACCGATTAGATCGTCTTTAACGCACAGTAGCTTACGTGCATATTCTCCACACAAATGGCCGCTCGTATTATAAAGTTCAATTCTTTCAACGCGTCCAAATGCTCCATTTCCAAGCTCTTCAATAGGCTTTACTAGGTAATTCCCTCTTGATTCCATCGCATTCTCACCATCACTCTTAATGAGAAATAAGTTACCCCATTCTAGGAATCATGGCTATTGACTTAAAACAAAACCACTTAAAACTCAAACATTGTTCATGTACGTGCTGTTGCAATGCGCTGTGGGGAGCATTGTCGAAGCCACTCGTTAAATGGCTCCTGTAATGCCGCTACTGTCGCTTAGAGTCAGCCTGGCGGATATCAGCCTTATCCCGGTTGCACTGGCCCAGCGCCGAAAGAAGGCTGACGTTCAAATCCAGACTTTGACCCCACGTCAGATTGTCAGGGATTTCCGGTCGCGGGGTTTCAGCTGTCAGGCTGGACGGTAACGGAACCACTGGCACTTTGACGTAGACCGCTCGCGAATTGTTGCAGCCGCTTAACTGCGCCAGCAGGCACAGGGCGATTAGTGCAATCATCATTCGCAACAGCAACCCGGATATCAGCCGAGGTTCCCGATGCGTCCAGTGCGATCTGCTCTTTTGCATGCTGATTGGCCTCGGAGATGGTGTTGAAGATGGTCATGGTGGTCAGAACGTTGGATGTGATCGCCTGCGCTGCGTTTACCTGCTGTTCAGCATTGTCAGCGCGAGTTTTTTCCGCCTGATACGCCTCATGAAGGTGACTCAGCCCCCACCAGAGGATAAGAATCAGGCTAATTATGGCTACGCCAAAAACTGCAATTGTGCGGCTCATTTCTGCCCCCACAGACAAACTTCGCGCTCAATCTCGCGACGAGTTACCAGGCCTTTCCACTGCTTGCCCTTGGCGTATGTCCAGCGGCGCAGCTGATCACATGCACCTTTCTGGTCGCCCTGGTTGATTTTGCGCAGCAGCGTGGAGGTCTGGAAATTGCCAGCGCCGACGTTATAGGCGAACGAGTAAAGAGCCCCGCGCATTGTCTCGGGGATCGGCTTCTGGATGTAAGGGTTAATCTGGCGGGCGACGGTGTTCAGGTCTTTACTGAGCAGCGCACGGCATTCAGCCTCGGTGTACTTCTTGCCAAGCATGATATCTTTGCCAGTATGGCCATAGCAGACAGTCCAGACGCCTACCACATCCTGATAAGGGTTGTATCGCACACCTTCAAGACCATCGTTCCCGGTTGGGCCAGTGATGAGCGCAGAGGCAATGGCTATGGCGCCACCACCGCCGGCGATCACGCCAATCAGTTTTTTCCTCATTGATGGCGTCATGCTCACCCCTGTGTATCACTTGCGATCCGCTTCAAGGCCTCGGTTACCACTTCGGCTGAAGCCGGGCGGTCACCTCCAGGCTTTGCGGAGACATCAGCCAGATAACTGGCCAACAGTTGCGTGCGCTTTTTCTCTTCATCAAGTCGCTCTCTCTCTTCCTTGCGCTTTGCGTAATACGTCTTGATTGTGAAGAAGGCAGAGATCAGGGCACCAATGATGAAGACATAATCCTGCAGACTCAGGACGGAAAATATACCAAGCAAGGCTGACCACCAGTAAGGCAGATTGTGACCATCGGTTGGGTTCATACGTTGCATCTCTCACCTCCGATAATGTTCGGGGTGCTATCTGTAGTCTGTAAAAGGTTCAGGGCCGTCGGGCTGATTTACCAACAAAGCGTCGAGGGTGATTCCCGCGACCCTGAAAATAAAAAAAGGCCACGCTAAAGCGCAGCCCTTAAATGTCTTATGGTTTGTAGCAATGCCTTAATTAGGCGAAAAAAAGCCCGCTCAGAGGGGCGGGCAGAAGGTAGGAAATACTGATTCTTCAACGGTTCGAGGCGCACCTAATAGTCCGAGCTACCGATTTACCAGGAGAGCGCTCGTTTTCCGTTACTACCTTTTAAACATAGCTGGAGAAGCCGAAACGGCAACCCCACTACCAAATAGCTTATGTAGCATTGCATTATGGTGCCGGGTGCCTCCCGGTGAGCATGTCCCAGTCGACATGGCCCGCGCTGCATTTACAGATCACTGTAAGTGACTGGTCGCCCCTCCGCATAGGGGGATTCACCACACGAATAGATTAACAACATGTTAATTTTCTGGTCAATAAGATATAAGCAAATGATGACATGCAGTTTTCTTATTGCTGAGTAACTTCAATCTGGTTCATGGCTCTGCGCGTGTAGGGCTTTAACGTATCGTGCAGCACGTCTCTACCCAAGAGCCCTGACCGGAGTGCAGAAATGACAAAGCCCAAGGGGGTTAGCCTTGGGCCTTTAATTTATTTCATGCTGCTCAGTTCGCTTTAACGTCCCGAGCCTATCACAATTCAAGCAGTTTCTGGCTCACTTTGCAAGTAAAATCTGTCGCCATTTGTGCCGAATGCGTCACACATTGGTGCGTACAGCATCGATTCTGCCAAACTAAGCCACGTATCAACTCTGCGTCTACAGGTCATAAAGCACCAGTCGGGATGCTTTTCATAGAGCTCTTCCGCTATGCGGCGTTTGCTCTTCCGTAACCGGTAATGCTCCACCAGCAGGTGATACAGCTCTTTGTGACCACCTGTAATAAGGACTGCCCCCAGTACCTTATCAATCAGCAGTCCTTCATCGTCTGTACAGAAGGCCAGGCCGCTTTTGTTTTTCCCCTCGAGTATTTCACGAAAAAACGCCTCAAGCTCTGGCTTCGAGATGCCAGACTTCTTCATCCGGCGTAATGCTTCGTTGATGGCTGTTTTAGTGACTTTCCCGGAAGCCAGTAACTGGTTAAACATATTGCCGCCACTACCGCCGCCGATGTAAGACCAGCGGCCCCACATGCGCAGCTTCCCTTGAATCCAGATGGCCTCCAGCGTTTTCAGCCTGACCATTTCACCAGCTTTTCCAACCTCGGACGGGTTAATCATTATGCGTTCTCCACTATGCCAGCACGCCAATTGCCAGCGAACGATCCAGAAATCGAAACAGCAGCTCCATCTGTGAGCCGTGCTTCTCCTCAAATGCCACGGTATCAGCGTGCAACTCGTCGTGATGCGCTCTGCAAAGCGGCAACACAAACAAATCGTGCGCTTTCGTTCCCATTCCACCTTGTCCGTGGCCTATCAGGTGATGGGGATCATCTGCTTGTTTGTTACAGCAGACACACTGCTGGGACTTAACCCAGCGCGTCCAGCTCTCGTTTACCCAGCGGCGGCGCTTTGGTCGCAGCATGAATGATTCCGGCGTTTCAGGATCTACGCGAAGACCGAGAACCTTTTTCTGCACCACTTCTCTCGCCGCTGGCTCCGGCACAATATCGCTCTCCTTCATCACCGGCTGATGCTTAATTTCCGGCAATCGCAGGGCTTTACGGGCCAGCGATTCAGGGATGACGTGCGCCAGATTGTTTATTACCAGCCACCAGCACAACTCGGGGATCGTCAGTTGATGGTCTTCGTTGAACCCCAGCTGTGAGCGGATAACCGTTATCAGCCAGGATACCAGGTTCTCACGCGCAATGCCTGCCAGCGTCTCTGTGTACTGATCACGCAGCAGGTTATCGCAGGCCCAGCAAAGGCGGATGCTGCCAGGCTCATGCCGAAACAGCGTAAAATTTTCGCTGTGCCACGAACCGTGCGGGTACTGGCATTCAAAACGACGCTCCAGCTCGGCCTCCAGCGAGCTAATACCACCCGCGCGCAGAATGACGTCTTTGTTTTCGAATACTGGCTTCAAAACCGGATCTCCTGCCAGTGGCTGCGTGGCGGGAGGGATAGCGCCAGTTGCGTAGTCGCTGTATTTTTCCGGTGCAGGCTCAATCAGTACCCGCCCTCTCCTGAACATCGGCATGAGATCAGCACCTGGGCGAAGCAGAACAACGCCCATGCGTGGGGCAATCTCAGGGGTTAATAGTGCTCTCATATCATCTCCACGTCAGGCAGCTGCACGAAAACGTCGGATGGTGATTTCTACTTTCCCTTTCTTCACGATGCTCCCCCACTCCACCAGCATACGCTTAACCTGACTGTCGTCTTCCCAGACGCCTGTTAGAGTCAGGGCATCGAACAGCGCTTTGTTGTAGTTATCGATATCCCGACGGCGCTGATCCGGCGGATACAACACGATGTGAACCTCGGCCAGATCAGAGGATGGCCGGGGAACGGCCCGCAGTTGCTCAATAATCGCCGCTCTCGCTGCCTGCTGGAACTTGCGCCCTGTCTCGCTGACCAGATGCCTGCCTTTCAGCGGTCCCTTGCTCGGGGCGCGCCAGTAACTATTTACGCTCGGTGGAAATGGTAAAGTCAGTTTCATTTAGCCCCCTTAAAGGATCGCAACAATGTCTTTTGCGACTTCCCGCGTGCTGCTTTTGCAGGAGATCGAACGGCGCGCGTTGATGAATTGCAGGTTAAAACCATGCTCCCGGTACAGGTCGAGAACCTTCGGGGCGGATGAGTTAGAAATGACTACCCGAGCCCCACGGTGAAAGGCTGATACACATTGCTTCGCCAGGTCTACCTGGTTCTCCCAGTTAAACCCACCAGCGGCGTAGGCAGTGAATCCGGCTGTTCCCGGCATCGGTTCGTAAGGCGGATCGCAGTAAACCACATCCCCTTTCCCGGCCAGGCTGATAGTTCGGCGGTAGTCAGCGGTCATGAATACGCAGTTAGGCGCCATAGCCGCGAAGGCTTTCATCTCATCCATCGGGTAATACGGAGCCTTGTAGCCTCCCCAGCCCACATTGAATTTGTTCGCCTGGTTGTAGCGCATCAGGCCATTGAAGCAATGCCGGTTGAGATACAGGAATGCAGCTGCGCGTTCAGTAGCATCCAGCGTCTGTGCGTTGAACTCGGAACGGATCAGCTCATAGCCATCTGGTGACCGCATGTGCTCGAACATCCAGCGGGCCTTCAATTCCACTTCATCCGGCACCACCGCTAACATCTGATACAGATTAATCAGGTCCGGGTTAACGTCCGCCAGCAGGTAATCTGCGTGCTTTTCGCTGTTCAGGAATACCGACCCACCACCAACGAATGGCTCTATCAGGCGTTTCCCTGCCGGGATATGCACGAACAGGTCAGCCAGCTGGGTATACTTTCCACCAGCCCATTTGAGAAATGGCTTGCTCATGTACGGAACCCCGAGTTTTCTGGCAATGAGTAATCAACCCCATCGAAGCTGGCTCGCGAAATGGACGACTCCTGGCGGGAGCTATTGAGTGGAGCAGATAGTTTTAACGACAGCTCATCCCATTTTTCCCGAAGCTTCGACGGGCTGAGCACGTTTTTACACCAGAACGAATCTTTGTTGGCGCGCTTGAACAGTGAGCAAATTTGTTTATGGGTTCTCCCGTCCTGCATCACCATCAGGCGAACCTCATTCGCCCATGCGGTCCAGTTTGGCTCTTTAGGGCGAACTACCTCACCATCACTTTCAGCAGCCAGTTCGTACATGCTGATAATTTTTCCCCAAATGAACTCGGCGCAGGTTAAATCGTCCTGGCTGCCCCACTGCCGCTTTGCAGCGCTGTACACCACCGCGTCAGGATGTCGTGACAGAAATTCATCTGCAGAGCCCTGTTCGTCCGGTTGCGAAGCGTCCGGACAAGAAGGATTTATATCTGATGGATCAGTAGTTGATTTTACTGACGGATCCCCACCAGATTCTGACGGGTCAAAACTGGTTTTTTTGATGGATTCCGACGCCTCAAATTTTGAGGGGTCAATTTTTGACGCATCAGATTTTGACGCATCAGATTTTGACGCGTCAGATTTTGATGTGTCAGAAACTGACAGGTGAGAAAATGCCGCTTTCTGTAGTTTGGAAACGTTGAGCTGGTAGACGTTCGAAGCATTACGGTTGCCGTTGCGGCGCTGCGTACGAGTGAGCCACCCCTCTTTCTCAAGTGCAGCTATCGCCGTTCTGACAGTACTTTCACCAGCGCCAATCTGACGCGATATGGTCGCAATAGAAGGCCAGCAAACACCCTCATCGTTGCTGAAGTCAGCCAGGCGCGCCATGATTGCCACGCTGGATAGCTTCATCCCCGAAGATGCACAAGCGTCCCAGACGTATCCTGTTAATTTAGTGCTCATGATCGTCCTTTATTTCTCTGAATTTACGTCTGAATTGCTCGAGGGGGCTAAAGCATTCATGCTCGTACCCTTCACGCAGGTATATAACGCGCTGTGTCTGGGGCTCCCAGCGTATGACCCTGACCGGGACACCGTAGTGATCTCTGAACCATCGGTTGAGCTCTCGCATACTTTCTCCGCCTGGCCGTTAAAGTCCCCTACCACCCACTGAGCAAACTGGTAGCAGACAGGCTCAAACCCGCCTGGTACTCTTACCCCATACACGAACTGCACCGGTCCTGCTCCACCAGGAACCGGACGCGCTACAAGTTGCGACCTGCGGTACTGTGTTGATAAACTGTTCATGCGTTAGTAATCTCCACTGATAACGACACGCCACGACGCCAGGAGCTGCAACTCGCTGGCGTCACTTCTTTTTGCGTGAAAAAAGCGTGATGATTGCGGCAATCTCTTCTTCGCGAGCTGCCAGGTGGCGGCGGTGATGCACCATGATTTCTTCGGCCTCATGCCTTTCAATAACGCCATCCTCAAGTGCCTGTTCGATAATCTGATCAACCTGCCCTCTGGCGGCTGAGGTACGCATTGCCCGGCTGAACAAGTCCACGCGATCGAGTTCTTCCAGGTGCGGCACATCCACCAGCAGCGCACCACGGCGGCGAGCGAAGTAGTCAGCCAGTAACGACGTGTTGGATATGTCTTCCATCGCTTCCAGCTCGCTGACTTCGAAGAAACGACAGCCGTTTTTCTCGTAAAGGTTGTTGTTAAACTGCGTCACCGTCATTCCCAGTGCGCCAGCCATTGCTTCGCGCCCACCTGGATATGCTTTGCACATCGCTTTGACGGCTTCTTTGAGGTTTGGCTCTACCATATTGATTTTCCTTTTGTAGTTATCGAATAACCGCTTAAGCAGTACGATTATTTGCACTTGGTACGTCATCTGTTTGGTAGCGACTTGGGTACAAAATGTGTAATTCGCTTATTTCTCCTCTAAAGAACTTGGCTAATCTCTCGGCCAGTTCGACAGATGGGACTTGCTCGCATCTTTCAATGCGGCTCAACGTTGCAGGATCTACCTGTACCCCGGTTGCAACGTGCAATAAGGTCATGCCATGCGATTTTCGCAATTTTCTTAATGGTGATTGCATAATGCCTCCTATTTTTGCGTATTACGCATGTTATTCCACGCTAGCGAATTGCGCAAGTTGCTTTGCACGAAACGCAAAAACAACATGTAATGAGTGAATGAAAATAGGATCTCGCATACGACAACTTCGCTTAGCGAAGAACATTAAAATCGCAGAGCTTGCAGAAGCTGTGGGCGTTGATGCTGCCAATATTTCCAGGCTTGAAACTGGTAAACAAAAGCAGTTTTCAGAACAGACACTTAACCGACTTGCTCAAGCTTTAAGCGTAAGTGTACCTGACCTATTTACCTCTGACGAAAATGATACTACTGTACATATAAACAGTGAAAAATATGCATCTCCCGTAAAGGATGTGGATGTATACAGAGTCGAGGTACTTGATGTGAGCGCAAGCGCCGGGGCAGGACATATACACGGTAGTGACGTCATAGATGTCATTCATGCTATCGAGTTCAGCAATGATCAGGCATTGGCAATGTTTGGTGGCAGGACTCCATCTGGAGTAAAGGTCATCAACGTTCGCGGTGATAGCATGGCCTCAACGATTGAGCCTGGCGACCTAATCTTTGTGGACGTAACTATCAATGAGTTCGATGGGGATGGGATTTACGTCTTTGGTTTTGATGGAAAAGTTTATGTTAAACGCCTGCAGATGATACCAGACCAACTGCTAGTCATCTCTGATAACCCTCGTTATAGAGAATGGAATATAACTAAAGAGAATGAACACAGATTCTATATCTACGGAAAGGTTTTAATAAGCCAGTCTCAGTCCTTTAAACGGCATGGATAGCATTCATCATCATAAATTAGGCCTCATTCGAGGCTTTTTTTTCGCCTCAAATTTGCGTTTTACGCACTTATCTATTGCGTTACTCGCAATTTATGATTATCTTCTATTCGTCGGCACATGACGCAACTTACGGACAAGGATGAACAGAACACAACATGGAAGCGCATTCCCCTTCTTTCCGGTGGGGATCGGTTGTAACTGAAGGAGTGCGCTTCCAGTTGTGAACGGCAATATTCGCAACCGCTGTATGGCACATGCAGCGTTAGCCGCCAGAGAGTTACCTTTATCCATGCGCTCTCAGGAATTCCGGAAGAATGTGCAAGCTAAGTGTTTCAGGCACGACGTGCGCCCCACCAGCGCGGCGAAAAGGTGTGACGCCTCGGAAGAGACGAGGATATCAACCATTCACGTTAAGCATTTACACGAGTGTTTAGCGGGACTGGAAGAGTTACCACTTGGAGACGGTCCTTTTAAATGTCCTGGACAGTGGCGGTTCCGCATCGATAACAGCGGCGACAAGATGATGCAAACGGCAAAGGTCGTTAAAACTCGTTAGGTGCTGGCGTGGCATACGCGACACACGTGATAGGGCGTGAATGCCGTAAGGGGCTATAACCCTTCAATCTCGTTTCGGGCGAGTTCAACCCGAATGACAGCCGGAAGTAGACGGCACAGCCCAGACGATATCTGAGTGGCTTTAAAAACAGATGGGAGCCGGTGGAAGCCCGGCACACAACAGGAAAAAGCACTGTGTTAGTCAAGTGAGTTTCCAGTGCTTCAGTGTTCTTTCCGTTGTGTGGAGATAACTAACTAATCCTTTGCAGAGGAAACAGAAATGAAATTATCAAAGTTACGTAACGCCATTGTCTATCGGGCTACTTTGCCCAGTATTGAAGCGGTTGAAGAGCACCTGCAGGAATTGCCCTACTCTGAACTTACAGAAACGGAGTTCGCGCGGGCTTCCTTCGTCCCTAATCCGATTACCGGCGAGCTGGTTACGCCAATTACTGACGGTTATGCAATCGTGGTTCGCCGCGATGAGAAAATAATCCCCCAGCACGTCGTAATGAAAGAAGCCAATGAGCGTATCCAGCGCATCGAAAATGCGTGTGGTCAAAAATTAAAGCGCGCTGACCGTAACAACATTATCCAGGATGCTAAGGTTCAGCTCTGCAAACAGGCATTCATCAAGTCGTCTCTGATCCTGGCCCTGTATAACACTGAAGAAAATCTGCTGATCATTAATTCCGCCAATAAAAATATTGCCAATTTAGTCGGGGCGATGCTGGTTAAAGTGATTGGCTCAGTAAAAACAGTCACGATCAACATCAGTGATATCAAAAACGGCCTGACAACGCGCCTTAAAAACCATCTGGACGGCGAAGAATCAGCCTTTGCCGGGTTTGAGGTCGGTGATTATGTCCAGCTATCCCGCCTGGCGGAACAGAAAGAAGTCATTCGCTACTCTGCGGAACACACTTCCGTTACCAGTGAAATTCTGGAGAGCCTGAACACAGGTTTTATCGTCGATAACATGGAATTAAGAGGCTGCGGCGTCTCTTTTCTGCTTACAGATAAGTTCCATTTCCGGCGGATCGATACCAAGGATAATGATTATTCTGATGATGACGACAAAGCCTACCGCTGGCGTCACCAGGCAGGTACGGACATGTTCCAGTTCTGTAAAGTAATTAACCAGCTTTGTGATCTGCTCGCCTACAAAGAGCCCGAAGAACAAAAACCAGCAGCCTGATTAGAACAGCAGCAATTACCCCATTCTCATGGGTTGGGTTGCTGCACCCTAAATTTACGCGTTGCAGCGCGTCAGATGGAGAACAAAAGATGGCTAAGACAGCAAAACAACTGATTAAACAGGCGTACGAAATAGCCAAAACTATGCCACCAGAACAGGCAGCAATCATCAAGGAACTGGCTACCGTCCTCGATGTTTCGAATGTAGCTCTGCGCCAGACGCGCACCGAACGTGACGCCCTTCTCGCAGAGGTCAAATCCTGGGCGAAAGAGTGTGATCGTCTGACCGAGCGACACACCAAGAAGCGCACAAATCTACATGTCCTCGAAGCAATGCGCGACTTGAAAGCAATTTGCCCCACCAGTTTCCGTAACGTGGAGGCTATCTGATGGCAAAAGACTCAAAGGTTGTATACGGCGCCAGCGGCAAAACGAATGTTTTAACGTTCGAACCTGAAAGCCTGCATTTGGTTACCGATAAAACTCACCCGCTTTACGATGAACGGGTCCACCTTCCTATCGACGAAGGGATGGTTCTGAACATTGCGGAGCTGGGGGTACTGGAGCCAATCATCGTCTGGAAAGACCCTGAAACGGGGCTCACCTGCGTAGTTGTTGGCCGTCAGCGCGTTAAACATACCCTTGAGGCAAATAAACTCCGTCTGAAAGAAGGCAAAGACCCACTGCTTGTTCCTGGGGTCGTTAAGCGCGGATCAGCAAATCAGATGGCTAAATACATGGTCAGCGAAAACGAAATTCGCCGACCTGATACGCCGCTTGGCCGGGCTAAAAAAATGTCAGACGCGCTCGACCGTGGGCTCGATGAGGACGATATTGCGGTGTTGTTTGGCTGCAGCGTTCAGACCGTTCGAGCAACGCTCTCCCTTCTCGATGCTACTCAGGCCGTCAGGGAAGCGGTGGAGGCTGGCACAGTTACCGTTACCCAAGCCCGCCAGCTTGGCACACTTCCCCCGGAAGAGCAGCGGGAAAAAGTGAAAGAGATTGAATCTGCGACCGCTGGGACTACCGGTCATGAAAAAGCCCGGCGGCAGCGCCAGGTTCTTGGTGAAGCAAAGCCGCGTATCAAATCACGCAAGGAAATTACAAAAGCCCTCGAAGATGCCAGCGGCGAATATGCCGAGGCTCTGCGCTGGGTGCTTGGGGAGGCGGTATGAATATTGATCCTGAGAATTACAGCAAATACACCCTCCGTCGGTTCGCCGCCATTCTGGATGTGATCTGCTGGGTGCTGATTGCCGTAGTAACCGTTGGTATCTGCATGTTTATTGAATGGTGGACAGCATGAACATCTCAACAGTAAACGAGCTCATCTCCACCCTGGAGAGCGCAGGCGAGCTGTCGATAAGAGAGCAGAAGTTCCTGAAGCTGGCGAAAGCACATGTGCAGCTGGCGGCGGAGAATGCGGCGCTGAAGGAAAGCCGAAATAATTTGGCTGAATTCATCCATGAAGAACTTGATGCTGATTACCCGCTGAATATGAATCTGGAAACCCATGCCACTGATCGCATCGTAGCCGGCTTTAAGGCTGATGGTGTAGCAGAACGGGAAAAGACCATCACATTCACGGCAGCTAAAAAGCGCACGCAGGATGGCGTAGCGTTAATCGCTATCGGAAAGCCTTATAAAATTCACAACGATGATGTGATCGGCGAATTCTTCATCGGTGAGCGTGGGCGCTACGGCGTAATCACCATGGACCGTATCAATTACTTCACAACGTCTGACGAATACGCATGGGAGTTTTCTCTGCGCGAGGTGGCCGACAAATGAGCATCGCCACTTATCTCAATACTGGTTTAGCCATTCTTGGATGGGCATACATCATGGTTAAAACAGGCCAGTGGATTACCAAAAATGCTCTGAGGCAGTGGGACAAGCGTCGTAAGGAATCTCGCCGCCAGAAAGCTGTGAATGAGTTTTATGACGCCTTTGAGCTTAACAGACTGGAACCCGGCTCTACCGTTCGCCTGGCCACTAAAGGCGACCTGACAATCATGATGTTCCGCAGCGAGGGAAAGGCCAATGACTGATATCACCGAACTGGCGCTGAGGTTGAAGCTTGAAGTACATCGCGCGGTAAGCAATTTCAATTCTCAGATGAATATTAAAACCAGAGACCTAAAAGCGCTGGTAGAGGCACTGGAGAAGGCGCAGCAGCGTATCGCCGAGTTGGAAGAAGCTGAGCAAAAACTCTGTGCTGCTAACGTGACGCTCGATGCTCGCGCGGAATTGGCTGAGCGCCAGCGCATCGCCGAGCTGGAGTCCCGCACCGTCACCGTGAAGCTGGCATCCCGCCGATTACCATCTGATTACGTTGATGGTGAATTCGGCAATGATGATTTGGCAGCAATACATAATGCATGTCGGCTGGAATGCAAGGTCAGTGTTGAAAAGTATTTGTCAGCACATGGGATTGTAGTCAAGTTGGAGGATGAGTGATGGGCGTAACAGAAATGATATGCGTCAGCTCAACAGAGCCAGCCTGGTTTACTCCTGGCGTCATATACGACTCAGAACCTCGCGGTACCGATATTTGCATTTGTGGTGACAACCTAGTTTCAGACCTCAACAAAGAGGGCTGGTACGAAATGAGCCAGCGCGCAGATGGGCTGTGGTTCTTAATCGGTTTTCAGCAGGCAATTTTATTTCGGGGAGCCAACCAATGACCAAATCAACCATAACCAGAGAGCGCCTGCAGGAAATCGCCGAAGATGGATTCCTGAAGCATGGCGAAAGCAAAGAACTGGCCCGCATGGCGCTGGCCGCAATGGACAGCGAGCCGGTGGCCTGGAACAACGGCTGCAACAAATCTGTTCCAGCAGCCCTAAGATATCTGGCTGAAAATCCGCGACCAATAGGCGGAGAATCGTCGTTTAATACGGCGCATCTGTACCAGCTGGCACGAGAAATTGAGTTAATGGCTGAAGCGACGCTCTATCGCCACGCGCAGCCAGCGCCGGTAGTGCCGGAGAATTGCGTAACAGCAGAACACCGTCGCGTTATTGAAATGCTTCTAAACGTTTGCGGGGCCGCATTCGAACTCGCCGATGATAGTTGTCAGCAAGATGTTGACGGGGAAGAGTGCCATGTTGTTCCAAGCGACGCATTTCAGAAGCTAAGTGATGCGCTAGACGAAATAGAAAACACCCTTCCTACCGAGGATATCGACAGGCCTGACGTATTTCTTGCCTGGTCGGCAATGCCGAGGGCAGCGCTGAAATCGCTTCTTCACGCGCAGCCGGCGCCGGTGGTTCCTGAATTGAGGGTGGATTGGCAGGAAAATGAGTTTAGCGCAGGCTGGAACGCCTGCCGCGCCGCCATGCTCGCAGCCGCCCAGCAGGAGGGAAAATGACTATAGCCATCGATCGACTTAAAGAGGTGACAAGGGACTTTGGTCGCAGGCATATCGCCTACCAGATGGCCAGAGAACTGCTGGAGATTTATAGCGGTAACGGCCCGGTTGTCTGGAATGTGTTGAGCGATTTCCCTCCTGAGGTGAATGGCAAATATCTTGTCATTACCAGCTACGGGGATATTCGGACCGCCTGCTATGACTGCGAATCAGGGGAATGGAGGGCTTCAGATGGCACCATTACCGGAGTTATCAAATGGATGGAGTTGCCAGCCGCCCAGCAGGAGGTGAAGGGTGAATAAGGTCGAACTGCTTGAGAAGATATCGGCGCTCGCTACTGAATGCCACACGCTGGCCTGTGAGCTTGATATTGGTGATGAGCGAACCGAAATGTTCGAAATCTACAGCGTGCTGCACAACCTCGGTCGCCGCGGCTACGCCTGCCAGGTAGGGCGGCGAATGAATACATTGCTCGCATCCTGCGATGACGACGATGATGAGGATGATGGCTGATGCCAAGTAAATTAAAGCGCCGGCGATGGAGGCGTATGCGGGATGATTTAGCTTGGTATAAGGATGAAGCAAAGGACCTTCATTGCCGTCTTATGGAATTAGCCGATGAAGTTGCAAACCTTCGCAAACAGATTCTCCCAGAATCTAAAACGGTGATTGCCAAACTGAAGATGTACGAAACAGATAAGGATGATCGAGACCACCAGCTATGCAGAAGATGTAATGACGGGATTCGTGGTGGTTGCTCGTCATGTGCTTATAACGTTCGATAACCGGGTGCAGCCGGTATGTGGAGAAGAAATGTCACGTATGGTCTCTTTACTCGAATGGGCGAAAGATGAATTCGGCAGTGAAGCCCCTAGCGAGCGAGTATTAAAAAAATACGCTAAAGGTCAGATGATAGCGCCACCACCGATGAGAGTCGGACGGCGCTGGATGGTTGACAAAGAAGCTCGTTTTATAGGTGTAGTTGCTGAACCGCAACTTCCAATAAATGTTAACCCAAAACTGAGACGGATAATTAGCGATGGCAGCTAGACCGCGTACCCATAAAATCACTATTCCAAACCTATATTGCAAACTTGATAAACGTACCGGAAAGGTTTACTGGCAATACAAACACCCGATATCTGGTCGTTTTCACAGCCTCGGCACGGACGAAGCTGAAGCAAAGCAGGTGGCAAGTGAAGCAAATACTATTATTGCAGAGCAGCGAACCAGGCAGATCCTTGGTATTAACGAGCGCCTAGCTCGCATGAAAGGAAACCGCACGGATATTACAGTTTCTTCATGGCTCGACAAATATGAATTGGTGCAGGAGGAAAGATTGAAACACAACGAGCTGCGCCCAAACTCTTTTCGACAGAAAGCTAAACCAATCCGTCTTTTTCGGGAACATTGTGGAATGCAATATCTAAAAGATATTACAGCACTTGATATTTCCGAAATAACAGATGCTGTTAAGGCAGAGGGTCATAACAGGATGGCTCAAGTTGTACGCATGGTACTAATAGATGTTTTTAAGGAGGCTCAACATGCTGGTCACGTTCCGCCAGGATACAACCCTGCCCAAGCAACGAAACAGCCACGAAACAAAATAAGCAGACAAAGGCTATCTCTGGAGGAATGGAAGGCTATTTATACATCCGCCGAACAACAACAACCTTATTTACAATGTGGAATGTTGCTTGCCATTGTAACAGGGCAACGCCTAGGAGATATTTGCAATATGAAGTTTTCGGATGTATGGGATGATATGCTGCATATTGAGCAGGAGAAAACAGGAACTCGATTAGCCATTCCCCTTTCTCTCAGAAATGAAGCGTTAAATATTACTCTGAGTGATGTTATTTCAAAATGTAGAGATGCTGTGGTGAGTAAATACCTTGTTCATTTTCGCCATAGCACCTCACAGGCTAGTCGTGGTGGCCAAGTGTCAGCCAAGACACTTACTTCAACGTTCAAGAAAACACGGGATAAAAGCGGTCTAACCTGGGAAGAGGGAACAGCTCCGACTTTCCATGAACAGAGATCACTTTCCGAGCGCTTGTATCGTGAGCAAGGGATAGACACCCAGAAACTATTGGGCCACAAAACAATGAAAATGACTGACAGATACAATGATGACCGCGGTAAAGAGTGGATCATTGTTGGTAAAAAAGCAGTATGATCTTCAATCAGTTTTGGGGAAGAATTTTGGGGAAGTTTTGGGGAAGCCTCCGCATACTCCAAAAAAAAACGGGAGCCCATCGGCTCCCGCTTTTACTTAATCCACCAACGGGATTATATGTTCGCGATAATCGCGTCGCCAAACTCTGAACATTTCAGCAGCTTAGCGCCTTCCATCAGACGTTCGAAGTCATAGGTCACGGTCTTGGCGGCGATAGCGCCTTCCATGCCTTTGACAATCAGGTCTGCGGCTTCGAACCACTGCATGTGGCGCAGCATCATCTCTGCGGACAGGATGATGGAGCCCGGGTTCACTTTGTCCTGGCCGGCATACTTCGGCGCAGTACCGTGAGTCGCTTCGAACAGCGCGCACTCGTCACCGATGTTGGCGCCCGGGGCGATACCGATACCGCCAACCTGCGCCGCCAGGGCGTCAGAGATATAGTCGCCGTTCAGGTTCATACAGGCGATAACGTCGTATTCCGCCGGACGCAGCAGGATCTGCTGCAGGAACGCATCGGCGATCACGTCTTTCACCACGATCTCTTTGCCGGTGTTCGGGTTCTTGATTTTCACCCACGGGCCGCCGTCGATCAGCTCGCCGCCGAACTCTTCGCGAGCCAGCTGGTAGCCCCAGTCTTTGAAGGCGCCTTCGGTGAACTTCATGATGTTGCCTTTGTGCACCAGAGTGACGGAATCACGATCATTAGTGATCGCGTATTCAATCGCGGCGCGAACCAGGCGTTTGGTGCCTTCTTCAGAGCACGGCTTGATGCCGATACCGCAATGTTCCGGGAAGCGAATTTTCTTCACGCCCATCTCATCGCGCAGGAATTTGATCACTTTGTCTGCTTCCGCAGAGTCGGCTTTCCACTCGATACCGGCATAGATATCTTCTGAGTTTTCACGGAAGATAACCATATCGGTCAGTTCCGGGTGTTTAACCGGGCTCGGGGTGCCCTGGTAGTAACGTACCGGACGCAGGCAGACGTAGAGGTCCAGCTCCTGGCGCAGCGCCACGTTCAGAGAACGGATGCCGCCGCCGACTGGGGTGGTCAGAGGACCTTTGATAGCAACGCGGTAGTCACGAATCAGATCGAGGGTTTCAGCTGGCAGCCAGACGTCCTGGCCATAGACGTGGGTTGATTTCTCACCGGTGTAAACTTCCATCCAGGAAATTTTACGCTCGCCCTTATAGGCTTTCTCAACGGCGGCATCAACCACTTTCAGCATCGCTGGGGTAACGTCAACGCCGATACCGTCACCTTCAATGAACGGGATAATCGGATTGTGAGGGACGTTCAGTTTGCCGTTTTGCAGGGTGATTTTTTGACCTTCCGCCGGAACTACTACTTTGCTTTCCATTAACCTCTCCTTCGAGCGCTTCTGGTTCTGCTCTTCCCTCTTCACGCGAGCCTGGTGTTGGCTGAGTCGGCCAGCTTCGGCGTACCGGGTCTTCCCGCTAACCGGAGCTATCGCGTCCGTGTCGCCTTCCTGCCTGTAGTGCGAATCGGTTTGAGCAATTTTTTGTTAATAATTTGTAATGAGCATGTCAATACTACCTGAATGTTTGCGTCCATGAAAGGCATTCGTAATTAGGCTATAATGCGGCAATTGATAAAGCCTGAAAATACCATGCAGAAAACTTCATTTAGAAAACATCGCGTTGAGCGATTCAGCACACAACAAGTCACCAGACAACGTAAAGAACGCCAGCCAAAAACTGTGATCTTGTTCAATAAACCCTATGATGTGTTGCCGCAATTTACCGATGAAGCCGGGCGCAGCACGCTAAAAGATTTTATTCCGGTGGCGGGCGTTTACGCCGCAGGTCGGCTCGATCGCGACAGCGAAGGCCTGCTGGTGCTGACCAACGACGGCGCGCTGCAGGCGAAGCTGACCCAGCCGGGTAAGCGCACCGGCAAGATCTACTATGTTCAGGTGGAAGGCGAACCCACGCCCGAGGCGCTGACCGCCTTGCGCGACGGCGTCACCCTTAACGACGGCCCCACCCTGCCTGCCGGCGTAGAACTTGTCGAGGAACCCGTCTGGCTGTGGCCGCGCAACCCGCCGATTCGTGAGCGCAAATCGATTCCCACCCGCTGGTTGAAAATCACGCTCTACGAGGGACGCAACCGCCAGGTGCGCCGGATGACCGCCCACGTCGGCTTCCCCACCCTGCGGCTGATCCGCTACGCCATGGGCGGCTATACCCTCGACGGACTGGCCAACGGCGACTGGCGCAAAGCCGAATAACTGAAAAGGAAAAGCGATGTTTAAACCTCATGTCACCGTTGCCTGCGTGGTTCACGCCCAGGATAAATTTCTCATCGTCGAAGAAACCATTAACGGCAAAGCGCTGTGGAACCAGCCGGCCGGCCATCTCGAGGCCAATGAAACGCTGCTGCAGGCCGCCGAACGTGAACTGTGGGAAGAGACCGGCATTCGCGCCACGCCGCAGCACTTCATCCGCATGCATCAGTGGCTGGCTCCCGATAACACGCCGTTTCTGCGCTTCCTGTTCGCCATCGAACTTAGCGATCTGTGCGCCACTGAACCGCACGACAGCGATATCGATCGCTGCCTGTGGCTCAGTGCTGAGGAAATTCTTAACGCGCCGAACCTGCGCTCGCCGCTGGTTGCCGAAAGCATTCGCTGCTACCTGCAGGACCCGCGGCAGCCGCTGTCGCTGATTGGCGCATTTAACTGGCCGTTCACAGGGGGTGAATGAACGGTGAGCGCGTGCTAGAATACGCCGCCTCGAAGTTCAATGTAGCGAGTATTTCCATGTCAGAAAGCCAGAAAAAAGTGATCGTCGGCATGTCCGGCGGCGTCGACTCCTCGGTCTCCGCGTACCTGCTGCTGCAGCAAGGGTATAAGGTGGAAGGCCTGTTCATGAAGAACTGGGAGGAAGACGACGGCGAGGAATACTGCACCGCCGCCGCCGACCTTGCCGATGCGCAAGCGGTCTGCGATAAGCTGGGCATTGAACTGCACACCGTTAACTTTGCCGCCGAATATTGGGATAACGTCTTTGAGCTCTTCCTGGAAGAGTACAAAGCCGGCCGCACGCCGAACCCGGATATTCTGTGCAATAAAGAGATCAAGTTTAAAGCCTTCCTCGAGTTTGCTGCCGAAGACCTCGGCGCCGACTACATCGCCACCGGGCACTATGTGCGCCGCGCCGATGTCGACGGTAAAAGCCAGCTACTGCGCGGCCTCGACGGCAATAAAGATCAGAGCTACTTCCTCTACACCCTTAGCCACGAGCAGATTGCCCAGAGCCTGTTCCCGGTGGGTGAGCTGGAAAAACCGCAGGTGCGTAAGATCGCCGAAGAGCTGGATCTGATCACCGCGAAGAAAAAAGATTCCACCGGCATCTGCTTTATCGGCGAGCGTAAATTCCGCGATTTCCTTGGCCGCTATCTGCCGGCGCAGCCGGGCAAAATCCTCACCGTCGACGGCGAGGAGATCGGTACCCATCAGGGGCTGATGTACCACACCCTGGGCCAGCGTAAAGGGCTGGGTATCGGCGGCACCAAAGAGGGTAGCGAAGATCCATGGTACGTGGTCGATAAAGACGTTGAGAATAATATTCTTATCGTCGCCCAGGGCCATGACCACCCGCGCCTGATGTCCGTCGGTCTGATTGCCCAACAGCTGCACTGGGTAAACCGTGAACCGCTGCAGGGCACCCTGCGCTGCACGGTGAAAACCCGCTATCGCCAGACCGATATCCCCTGCACCGTTACCGCGCTGGATGAAGACCGTATCGAAGTCCGCTTCGATGAGCCGGTCGCGGCGGTGACCCCGGGGCAGTCCGCAGTGTTCTATTTAGGGGAAGTGTGCCTCGGCGGCGGAATTATTGAACAACGACTGCCTCTGCAGTCCTGAACACGCGTTATTTCCGCCGGGACGAACCGCCCTGGCGGCTGACAAGGAGTATGTGTGGCGAAGAATTACTATGACATCACCCTGGCGCTGGCTGGCGTTTGCCAGGCGGCGCGACTGGTTCAGCAACTGGCGCATCAGGGACATTGCGACAGCGATGCCCTGCATGTGTCGCTGAACAGCATCATCGACCTCGATCCTGAGTCGACGCTGGCGGTGTTCGGTGGCAGTGAAGCCAATCTTCGCCTCGGTCTTGAAACGCTGCTCGGGGTGCTCAATACCAGCAGCCGTCAGGGCCTCAATGCGGAACTCACCCGCTATACCCTGAGCCTGATGGTGCTGGAGCGCAAGCTCGCCGCCAGTAAAGGGGCGATGGACACGCTCGGCAACCGCATCGCCGGCCTGCACCGTCAGCTGGAACACTTTGACCTGCAGTCCGAAACGCTGCTCAGCGCCATGGCGGGCATCTATGTCGATGTGATAAGCCCGCTGGGGCCGCGTATTCAGGTGACCGGCTCCCCTGCCGTGCTGCAAAGCCCGCAGGTGCAGGCGAAAGTTCGCTCAGCGCTGCTGGCGGGTATTCGCGCCGCGGTGCTCTGGCATCAGGTGGGCGGCGGACGTCTGCAGCTTATGTTTTCCCGTAATCGTCTGGTTAACCAGGCAAAGCAAATTCTTGCTCATTTAACCCCGGAGTTGTGATCTATGGAATTATCCTCACTGACCGCCGTTTCCCCTGTAGACGGCCGCTACGGCGATAAAGTCAGCGCGCTGCGCGGTATCTTCAGCGAATTCGGTTTGCTGAAATTCCGCGTTCAGGTGGAAGTACGTTGGCTGCAAAAACTGGCCGCCCACGCAGCGATCAAGGAAGTTCCTGCTTTTGCTGCCGACGCAAACGGTTTCCTTGATAAAATCGTCGCCGATTTCAGCGTTGAAGACGCGGAGCGCATCAAAACCATCGAGCGCACCACTAACCACGACGTGAAAGCGGTAGAGTATTTCCTGAAAGAGAAAGTCGCTGACGTCGCCGAGCTGCACGCGGTATCAGAGTTTATTCACTTCGCCTGTACGTCTGAAGACATCAATAACCTCTCCCACGCGCTGATGCTGAAAACCGCCCGCGACGAAGTGGTTCTGCCTTACTGGCGCAAACTGATTGACGCGGTAAAAGATCTGGCGACCCAGTACCGCGATGTGCCGCTGCTCTCCCGTACCCACGGCCAGCCGGCAACGCCGTCCACCATGGGTAAAGAGATGGCGAACGTCGCCTACCGTATGGAGCGGCAGTATCGTCAGCTGAACCAGGTGGAAATCCTCGGTAAAATCAACGGCGCGGTGGGTAACTACAACGCCCACATCGCCGCCTACCCGGAAGTCGACTGGCATCAGTTCAGCGAAGAGTTCGTTACCTCGCTGGGTATTCAGTGGAACCCGTACACCACGCAGATCGAGCCGCATGACTATATCGCTGAGCTGTTTGACTGCATCGCGCGCTTCAACACCATTCTGATCGACTTCGATCGCGACGTGTGGGGCTATATCGCGCTCAACCACTTCAAACAGAAGACCATCGCCGGGGAAATCGGCTCCTCCACCATGCCGCACAAGGTGAACCCAATTGACTTCGAAAACTCCGAAGGCAATCTCGGCCTGGCCAATGCGGTCATGCAGCACCTGGCCAGCAAACTGCCGGTTTCCCGCTGGCAGCGCGACCTGACCGACTCCACCGTTCTGCGTAACCTCGGCGTGGGCATCGGCTATGCGCTGATCGCCTATCAGTCCACCCTCAAAGGGATCAGCAAGCTGGAGCTGAACCAGGATCGCCTGCTGGACGAACTGGATCACAACTGGGAAGTACTGGCTGAGCCGATCCAGACCGTGATGCGTCGTTACGGTATCGAAAAACCGTACGAGAAGCTGAAAGAGCTGACCCGCGGCAAACGCGTGGACGCGGAAGGGATGAAGCAGTTTATTGACAGCCTCGCCCTGCCGGAAGAGGAAAAAGTGCGTCTCAAAGCGATGACCCCGGCCAACTATATCGGTCGGGCAACCACCATGGTTGACGAGCTGAAGTAATCGCCCTGCCCCTCTTTCCGCCGGAAAGAGGGGCGTTTTATCGCCGGAAAGCGATCAGATCCAAACGTCGTTCACCGCCGTCCGCTCGCCGCCCTCGTGGCCGGTATTCAACACCCCGCGCGGCTCAATCAGCATCAGCTTCGCTTCCGTCTCCGCCGAGGTCTTATGTTCCACCCCGCGCGGCACGACGATCATCTCCCCGGCCTTCACCAGCACATGCCCGTCGCGGAAGTCCACGCGCAATACCCCCTCCACCACCATCAATGTCTCATCGGTTTCCGGGTGGCTGTGCCAGATAAAGTCGCCGGCGATGCGCACGACCTTGAACTGATAGTCGTTCATTTCAGCCACCACTTTGGGCTGCCATTGTTCGCTGAACAGGGAAAATTTCTGAGCAAGATTAACGAGTTGATACATGGGCTGTCTCCTTGTGATAAAGGCAGTCAGCATAGTTCGCCTCGCCGCGGTCACGCTTGAACGATTGTGCAACCTGAACCGCGCTAGCCGCGGATCGCCCGCAGCCAGCGGCCCGGAGAGAGACCAAAGCGGCTGATAAACTGGCGCGTCATGTGGCTCTGATCGGCAAAGCCCGCGTCGGCGGCAATATCCACCAGACGTTCCCCGGCGCGCATCCGCTGGCGGCAAAAATCGAGCCGACGCATCATGACGTAACGCCACGGGCTGGTGCCGTACAGCGTTCTGAAATCCCGGCTCAGGCTCCAGCGGTCCCGGCCGCTGACCTGCGACAGGGTGTCGAGGGTCATATCCTGCATAAAACAGGCATGAATATACTCCCGGGCCCTCTCCGCCGCCTGATAATCAAACGCCTGGCGACGGGAACGTTGGCCGCCGACAACGGCCAGGGTCTGCGCCAGGTCGTACAGAGCATCCTCTTCCTCCAGCGGCTCGAAGGTATCCGTGACCGCTTTCAACAGCGGCTGCGCGGCGCGACGTAGCCGTGGATCCGCCGACAAGCCGTCGGGGATAAACGGTAGTGGCCTGCCGCCGAGTATCTTCTGGATCAGCGCCGGTTCGATATAAACCATGCGGTAGTGAAACCCCGCCTCGGTGCCCGCCTCGCCATCGTGTATTTCGTCCGGATGAAGCACCATCGTTCCGCCGGGCAGGCTGTGCTGGAGTCCGCCGCGATAGTGAAAGCTCTGCACGCCGGCGATCGTCTGGCCGATGGCGTAGGTATCATGCCGGTGCGGCTCATAGCCGTGGCCGCCGAAGAAGGCTTCGATGCGTTCCGTCCGGCTGGGCGATTGCGCCAGCCTGACCCAGTCCGCGCTCTGCTGCTGAGACATAATGGATAACCTGCGACGTTCTTGAGGGGTGATTCCAGCACTATTACACAAAAAATTAACATCACCAACCCGCTCGCCGTTCGCATCCTGCCGCTGGGCGTTTACTGAAATTACGCATAGAATGAAGGAGTTCCATGCAGTATGCGCAAAGGGCGCCGCCGAATGCTGGCCAGCCCGGGGCACCAGGGGCCCTTTTTATAAAAAGCTTTATTTAACAGCCGTTTATATTTTGCGTATATAATGAGCGTCAGACTACTATCGAAAATGCTAGGGAGAACAGCCATGCGCGTACTCGTGGTTGAGGATAATGCCCTGCTGCGTCACCACCTCAAAGTTCAGCTGCAGGAGCTGGGCCATCAGGTCGATGCGGCGGAAGATGCCAGGGAAGCGGACTACTATCTGGGCGAACATCTCCCGGATATCGCCATCGTCGATCTCGGCCTGCCGGATGAAGACGGTTTATCACTGATCCGCCGCTGGCGCAGCCACGACGTGTCGCTGCCGGTGCTGGTGCTGACCGCCCGCGAAGGATGGCAGGATAAAGTGGAAGTGCTGAGCGCCGGGGCGGATGATTACGTCACCAAGCCTTTCCATATTGAAGAGGTTGCCGCCCGCATGCAGGCGCTGCTGCGCCGTAACAGCGGTCTGGCCTCGCAGGTGATCTCCCTGCCGCCGTTCCAGGTCGACCTCTCCCGGCGCGAGCTGTCGGTGAATGACCAGCCGATCAAGCTGACCGCCTTTGAATACACCATTATGGAAACCCTGATCCGTAACCGCGGCAAAGTGGTCAGCAAAGATTCGCTGATGCTCCAGCTTTACCCGGATGCCGAACTGCGAGAAAGCCACACCATCGACGTGCTGATGGGTCGGCTGCGCAAGAAAATTCAGGCTGAATACCCACAGGACGTCATCACCACGGTGCGCGGCCAGGGCTATCTGTTCGAATTGCGCTGATGAAGGGACTGTTGCGGCATATCTTCCCGCTGTCATTACGGGTTCGCTTCCTGCTGGCGACCGCCGGGGTGGTGCTGGTGCTCTCCCTGGCCTACGGCATGGTGGCCCTGGTGGGCTATAGCGTTAGCTTCGATAAAACCACCTTTCGCCTGCTGCGCGGCGAGAGCAATCTCTTTTATATGCTGGCGAGATGGGAAAACGGCGCTATTGACGTCGACATCCCGGAAAACCTGAATATGGAAAGCCCGACGGTGACCCTTATCTACGATGAGCAGGGCAAACTGCTGTGGGCGCAGCGTGATGTTCCATGGCTGGCGAAACGCATTCAACCGGAATGGCTGAAACGCAATGGCTTCCATGAGATTGAAGCCGATGTCGACAGCAGCAGTATGCTGTTGCGCAATAACCATGAGATTCAGGAACAGCTGGACGCTATCCGCGAACAGGGCGACGACTCTGAGATGACCCACTCGGTGGCGATCAACCTCTACCCGGCCACCAGCAAAATGCCTCAGCTCAGCATTGTGGTGGTCGACACCATTCCGGTGGAGCTCAAGCGCAGCTATATGGTGTGGAGCTGGTTTGTCTATGTGCTGGCCGCCAACCTGCTGCTGGTGATCCCCCTGCTGTGGGTCGCCGCCTGGTGGAGCCTGCGGCCCATTGAGTCGCTGGCCAAAGAGGTGCGCGAACTGGAGGAACATCACCGCGAAAAGCTCAATCCCAACACCACTCGCGAGCTGACCCGGCTGGTCAGCAACCTCAACCGCCTGGTTCGCAGCGAGCGCGAACGCTATGACAAATACCGCACTACCCTCACCGATCTCACTCACAGTCTGAAAACGCCGCTGGCGGTGATGCAGAGTACACTGCGCTCGCTGCGCGGCGAGAAGATCAGCGTCGACGAGGCGGAGCCGGTGATGCTGGAGCAGATAAGCCGCATCTCGCAGCAGATTGGTTATTACCTGCATCGCGCCAGCATGCGCAGCGGCGGCACCCTCTTGAGCCGGGAATTACACCCGATCGCCCCCCTGCTTGACAGCCTGACTTCCGCTCTCAACAAGGTCTATCAGCGCAAAGGGGTCAATATCTCGCTCGACATCTCGCCGGAGATCACTTTTGTCGGCGAGCAGAACGATTTTATGGAAGTGATGGGTAACGTTCTTGATAACGCCTGTAAGTATTGTCTGGAGTTCGTGGAAGTTTCCGTGCGCCAGACCACCGACAGCCATCTGCACATCCTGGTGGAAGACGATGGGCCGGGGATCCCGCAGAGCCAGCGCCGGGCCGTTTTCGACCGCGGCCAGCGGGCTGATACCCTGCGTCCCGGCCAGGGGGTAGGGCTCTCCGTTGCGCGTGAAATTGTCGAACAATATGATGGAGAGATCATCGCCGGGGAAAGCCTGCTCGGCGGCGCCTGCATGGAGGTGGTGTTTGGCCGCCAGCAGATGGAAGATAAACAGAGTTAATCGTTGAGATTTTTCACGGCGCCTGCATCGCCAGGGCGCCGCATCCGTTATAATCCCTGTCAGACACCTGCAGTGGAATATCAATATGGATTATCAATTAACGCTTAACTGGCCCGACTTTATCGAACGCTACTGGCAAAAACGGCCGGTGGTATTGAAGCGCGGCTTCGCCAATTTTATCGACCCCCTAAGCCCGGACGAACTGGCAGGACTGGCCATGGAGAGCGAGGTCGATAGCCGCCTTGTCAGCCATCAGGATGGAAAATGGCAGGTCAGTCACGGTCCTTTCGAAAGCTACGATCACCTGAGCGAAAACAACTGGTCCCTGCTGGTGCAGGCGGTTAACCACTGGCATGAACCGTCCGCAGCGCTGATGCATCCGTTCCGTGCCCTGCCGGACTGGCGTATCGACGACCTGATGATCTCCTTCTCGGTGCCGGGAGGCGGCGTCGGCCCGCATCTGGATCAGTATGATGTGTTTATCATTCAGGGCACCGGCCGTCGGCGCTGGCGCGTTGGGGAAAAGGTGCCGATGAAACAGCACTGCCCGCATCCGGACCTGCTGCAGGTTGACCCCTTCGAGGCGATCATCGATGAAGAGATGGAGCCGGGCGATATTCTCTATATTCCGCCGGGATTCCCGCATGAGGGTTATTCGCTGAAAAACTCGCTTAACTATTCGGTCGGCTATCGCGCGCCGAATGCCCGCGAGCTGTTTAGCGGCTTTGCCGACTATGTCCTCCAGCGCGAACTGGGCAGCCAGCGCTACGCCGATCCGGACGTGCCGTCCCGCGACCATCCGGCGGATATTTTACCGACCGAACTCGACCGCCTGCGCGAGATGATGCTGGGTCTGATTAACCAACCGGAGCACTTTAAGCAGTGGTTCGGCGAGTTTATCACCCAGTCGCGTCATGAGCTCGACGTCGCGCCGCCGGAGCCGCCGTATCAGCCAGATGAGATTTACGATGCCCTGCAGCAGGGCGATACCCTGGAACGCCTGGGCGGCCTGCGGGTGCTGCGCATTGACGGCGAGGTATTCGTTAACGGCGAGAAGATCAACTCCCCGCACCGTCCGGCGCTGGACGCCTTAGCCACCCATCTGACGCTGCGCGCCGACCATTTTGGCGATGCGCTGGAAGATCCTTCTTTCCTCGCCATGCTGGCAGCGCTGGTCAACAGCGGCTATTGGTTCTTTGGCGACTGAGCCATCATCCTGCCCGGCGGCGCTGCGCTTGCCGGGCCTACGGGTTCCGCGGTCACCGGCTGGACCGTAGACCGGATAAGGCGAAGCCGCCATCCGGCATCTTGTCCGACACGCGGCCTTACCGGGCCACCTGAGAAGATTAATGCCCTTTGCGTGCCGCCGTCAGCTCGGCGATACGCACGATCACCTGCACCGCTTTCTCCATTCCTTCCAGGGTGACAAACTCATGTTTGCCGTGATAGTTGTAGCCACCGGTAAACAGGTTTGGGCACGGCAGTCCCATAAATGAGAGCTGCGCGCCGTCGGTGCCGCCGCGGATCGGTTTCATCTGCGGTTCAATATCGCAGTCCACCATCGCCTGGCGGGCAATATCGACCACGTGCGGATGGGCGATCACCTGCTCATGCATGTTGTAATAACTGTCCTCGATCACCAGCTCAATATAACAGTCCGGGTGCAGTCCCTTGCCGACCTTTTTGGCGATCTCCATCATCTTGCGCTTGCGCGCCTCGAAGTGCTTACGGTCAAAATCGCGGATGATGTAATGCATCTCGGCCCGATCGACGCTGCCTTTCATGCTGGTGAGGTGATAAAAACCTTCATAGCCTTCAGTGGTCTCCGGCGCTTCATCGGCCGGTACTTCGGCATGAATGCGCGCGGCCAGCGACAGCGCGTTGACCATCACCCCTTTCGCGGTGCCGGGGTGCACGTTATTACCGACAATTTTTATCGTCACCGAGGCGGCGTTGAAGTTTTCAAACTCCAGTTCGCCGACCCCGCCGCCGTCGACGGTATAGGCCCAGCGGGCGTCAAAGGCCTCGACGTCGAAATGCTTCGCCCCTTTACCCACCTCTTCATCAGGGGTGAAGGCCACGCGGATATCGCCATGAGGAATATTTTTCGCCTGCAGAGTCGCCAGCGCGGTCATAATTTCGGCAATGCCGGCTTTGTCGTCCGCCCCGAGCAGCGTTTTCCCGTCGGTGGTGATCAGCGTCTGTCCCAAAAGCTGATGCAGAACCGGGAACATCACCGGGGAGAGCACCTCATCGCCGATACCCAGCGCGATATCGCCGCCGCGATAGTTTTCAACAATCTGCGGATTAACGTTTTTACCACTGAAATCCGGGGAGGTGTCGACGTGGGAGATAAAACCGATGGCCGGGATATCGCCCTCAACGTTAGCGGGCAAAGTTCCCATTACCGTCCCTTTTTCACTCAGCGTTACCTTGACCAGTCCCATTTCTTCCAGCTGCGCCTGCAACAGGCGTAACAGCTTCCACTGCCCTTCCGTGCTGGGGACCTGACGAACGCCAGGCTTTGACTGCGTGTCCAAAGAAACGTACTGCAAAAAACGCTCAAGCAATTTATCCATGTAGCCACCCTCTTCTTTTGTGACAACATTATTCATAAGCCAGAAAAGACAAATATTGCGTCAGGTCATTTTTAGCCCGTAAAGCGAAATTTAATAACGGAACCGACGTTATGGTGTAAAGGTAGACTATGCGGGCGTATCAAGGATTGGCGATTACCCTCGTTTGCCGTAGAATGCTGGCCCTTATTAAAAACGTGCAACCCCAAAGGTGGTTAATCACAAACCCCGCAGCGGCCGGAAATTTGCCGTTGCGTCTACATGGGACAGAGTCAAAAATTGAATATACAACCGCGTTCGCGTTCGCCGCTGGTGCATCTGGCGGGAATTCGCAAGAGCTTTGATGGTAAAACGGTCATCGACAACCTTAACCTGACCATCAACAATGGTGAGTTTCTCACTCTGCTTGGCCCCTCTGGCTGCGGTAAAACCACCGTTCTGCGCCTTATTGCCGGCCTGGAAAACGTCGACAGCGGACGGATCCATCTCGAAGATCACGATATCACTCATGTTCCGGCGGAAAACCGCCACGTCAATACCGTATTCCAAAGCTACGCCCTGTTTCCGCATATGACGGTGTTCGAGAACGTCGCCTTTGGCCTGCGGATGCAGAAAACCCCGGCGGCGGAAATCACCCCACGGGTGATGGATGCCTTAAAGATGGTGCAGCTGGAGGCGTTTGCCCAGCGCAAACCACACCAGCTCTCCGGCGGCCAGCAGCAGCGCGTGGCCATCGCCCGCGCGGTGGTCAACAAACCGCGTCTGCTGCTGCTCGATGAGTCTCTTTCGGCACTGGATTACAAGCTGCGCAAGCAGATGCAGAACGAATTGAAAGCGCTGCAGCGTAAGCTCGGGATCACCTTCGTCTTCGTCACCCACGATCAGGAAGAGGCTCTGACCATGTCCGATCGCATCGTGGTGATGCGTGATGGCAAAATCGAACAGGACGGCACCCCGCGAGAGATCTACGAAGAGCCGAAGAACCTGTTTGTCGCCAGCTTTATCGGCGAGATCAATATCTTTGACGCCACGGTAATTGAACGTCTCGACGAACAGCGCGTGCGCGCCAGCGTTGAAGGACGGGAATGCAACATCACCGTCAATTTTGCCGTGGAGGCCGGCCAGCGTCTGCATGTCCTGCTGCGCCCGGAAGATCTGCGCGTCGACGAGATCCACCATAAAAGCGACGCCGATGGCCTGATCGGCTATGTCCGCGAGCGCAACTATAAAGGCATGACTCTGGAGTCGGTGGTGGAACTGGAGAACGGCAAAATGGTGATGGTCAGCGAGTTCTTTAACGAAGACGACCCGGATTTCGACCACTCTCTTGACCAGAAAATGTCTATCAATTGGGTGGAAAGCTGGGAGGTGGTGCTGGCCGATGAAGAACACCAGTAAATTCCAGAATGTGGTGATCGCCACTATCGTCGGTTGGCTGGTGCTGTTTGTCTTCCTGCCCAACCTGATGATCATCGCCACCAGCTTTTTGACCCGCGACGATGCCAACTTCGTCAAACTGGTCTTCACGCTGGATAACTATTCGCGGCTACTGGATCCGCTCTATTATGACGTTCTGCTGCATTCGCTAAACATGGCGCTGCTGGCGACCCTCGCCTGCCTGGCGCTGGGCTATCCGTTTGCGTGGTTCCTCGCCCGGCTGCCGCAGAAGGTACGGCCCCTGCTGCTGTTCCTGCTGATCGTCCCTTTTTGGACCAACTCGTTGATCCGCATCTACGGGCTGAAGATTTTCCTCAGCACTAAAGGTTACCTGAACGAGTTTCTGCTGTGGCTGGGGGTGATCGACACCCCGATACGCATTATGTTCACCCCCTCGGCGGTGATCATCGGCCTGGTGTACATCCTGCTGCCGTTTATGGTGATGCCGCTCTACTCCAGCATTGAGAAACTGGATCGCCCGCTGCTGGAAGCGGCGAAAGATCTCGGCGCCAGCAAGCTGCAGACCTTTATCCGCATTATCATCCCGCTGACCATGCCGGGGATCATCGCCGGCTGTCTGCTGGTGATGCTGCCGGCGATGGGGTTGTTCTACGTTTCCGAGCTGATGGGCGGCGCCAAGAACCTGCTGATCGGCAACGTGATCAAAAGCCAGTTCCTCAATATCCGCGACTGGCCGTTCGGCGCGGCAACCAGCATTACCTTAACCCTGGTGATGGGCCTGATGCTGTTGATTTACTGGCGCGCGGCGCGCCTGCTGAATAAAAAGGTGGAGCTGGAATGATCGGTCGACTGCTGCGCGGCGGCTTTATGACCGCCATCTACGCGTATCTCTACATCCCTATTATTATTCTGATCGTTAACTCGTTTAACCGGTCGCGCTTCGGCATCAACTGGCAGGGGTTCACCACCGACTGGTATAGCCTGCTGATGAACAACGATAGCCTGCTGCAGGCCGCCCAGCACTCGCTGACCATGGCGGTGCTGTCGGCGACCTTCGCCACCCTTATCGGCTCGCTGACCGCCGTGGCGCTGTACCGTTACCGCTTTCGCGGCAAACCGTTTGTCAGCGGCATGCTGTTTGTGGTGATGATGTCGCCAGATATTGTGATGGCCATCTCTCTGCTGGTGCTGTTTATGCTGATCGGCGTCCAGCTTGGTTTCTGGTCGCTGCTGTTTTCGCATATCACCTTCTGCCTGCCGTTTGTGGTGGTCACCGTTTACTCCCGCCTGAAAGGCTTTGACGTGCGGATGCTGGAGGCGGCGAAAGATCTGGGTGCCAGCGAGATGACCATCCTGCGCAAAATTATCCTGCCGCTGGCCCTGCCGGCGGTAGCCGCTGGGTGGTTGCTGAGCTTCACCCTGTCGATGGATGACGTGGTAGTCTCCTCGTTCGTGACCGGTCCGGGGTATGAAATCCTGCCACTGAAGATCTATTCGATGGTCAAGGTTGGCGTTTCGCCAGAGGTGAACGCTCTGGCCACGATTTTGTTGGTTCTGTCGCTGGTGATGGTCATCGCCAGTCAGTTAATTGCACGTGATAAAACTCAGGGGACGTTAAAATGAAAAAATGGTCACGCCACCTGCTCGCGGCGAGCGCTCTGGCAATCGGCATGGGCGCTGCGCACGCGGACGATAGCAAAACGCTCTATTTCTATAACTGGACCGAGTATGTGCCGCCGGGCCTGCTGGAGCAGTTCACCAAAGAGACCGGCATCAAGGTTATCTATTCGACCTACGAGTCGAACGAAACCATGTACGCCAAGCTCAAAACCTATAAAGACGGCGCGTACGACCTGGTCGTCCCGTCGACCTACTTTGTCGACAAGATGCGCAAAGAAGGTATGCTGCAGAAGATCGATAAGAGCAAGCTGACTAACTTCAGCAACCTCGATCCGCAGATGCTGAATAAACCGTTCGATCCGAATAACGACTACTCCATCCCCTATATCTGGGGGGCGACGGCCATCGGCGTCAACAGCGAGGCGATTGACCCGAAAACTATCACCAGCTGGGCCGACCTGTGGAAGCCGGAGTACAAAAGCAGCCTGCTGCTGACCGACGACGCGCGCGAAGTGTTCCAGATGGCGCTGCGTAAGCTGGGCTATTCCGGCAACACCACCGACCCGAAAGAGATTGAAGCCGCCTATAACGAGCTGAAAAAGCTGATGCCCAACGTCGCAGCGTTTAACTCTGATAACCCGGCGAACCCGTATATGGAAGGCGAAGTGAACCTCGGGATGGTATGGAACGGCTCGGCTTACGTCGCCCGCCAGGCAGGTACTCCGCTGGAAGTGATCTGGCCGAAAGAGGGCGGCATCTTCTGGATGGACAGCCTGTCGATCCCGGCGAACGCCAAAAACGTCGACGGCGCGCTGAAGCTGATTAACTTCCTGCTGCGCCCGGATGTCGCCAAACAGGTCGCTGAAACCATCGGTTATCCGACGCCGAACCTTGCGGCGCGCAAGATGCTCAGCCCGGCAGTGGCCAACGATAAATCGCTCTATCCGGACGCCGCAACCATTGAGAAAGGCGAATGGCAGAATGACGTCGGCAGCGCCAGCGCCATTTATGAAGAGTATTACCAGAAGCTGAAAGCGGGCCGTTAATCCCGCAGGGCGGAACCGCGGTTCCGCCCTTTTTTTTGCTCTCACCTTAGCCCCGCAGCGCGCGCCAGAGGAGCGCCGGCAATTTGCGCCAGCGCGGCCGATGGTAAAAATCCACCAGCCGCTGCGCCACCGCTTCCTGCCCCCGGTGGGTGATGAACCAGGGCGGCAGGGGCATCAGCGTCAGTTCGCCATGCCAAAGACTACGCGGAAACGGCCGAAACGGCGCCTCAATCACCGTGCGCTCCGTTTTCTCCAGCATAAAGCTGTTATGCACCTTGCCCCGCCCGCTCTGAATATCGTCGAGCGTGTGGCCGGGAAACGCCCCCCACGGGCAAGGGGCTAACAGGAAGGCCACCCCGCTCCAGCAGTTGATCGCCACCGTGCCGTAGCGCAGCTCGGCGATCAGCGCATTAAAACGCTTACGTCCAATCGCTTTGCGGGTGCGCGGGTGGATCACAATATTGGCCCCCAGCGTGCCCTGCAGCCGCTGATTCGCATAGCCGATCGCCTGGCGCAGAAAGCTTTCCGCACTATCGGCCTCAAGACGGGTGACCGACAGCCCCGGGCCAAAGACCTCCTGCTGGCAGAACCCGGGATCATCGTCGGTATTCGCCACAATCAACGGTAGCGCGTCACCGCGGGCTATCTCCAGCGGCTGACGGGCGCGCAGGCGAAAGTCGGTCAGCCGGTTTTCAGCGCCGGGGTAGTAGTCCGGGCGGGTATTCGCGGCGATCAGTCGGTACAGCTGATTCAGCAAGGCCGTCGCAGGCTCCCAGCCTTGCTGCAGGATCAGCACCTGGCTGGCCACGCAGTTAAACCCGCCGTTGTTCATCTTCTGCGTCGCCAGCTGCTGCGCCTGAAAAGCGATGTCCGCCTCGCTCCACGGCCCGGGTACGATAATGGTGGGGCTGACGCCGCCCAGCTCCGAGGTCACCCGACGCGGGTTCAGCGGCGTCCCGGCGGCCCGACGCTGGCGAGCCGTCTCCCCCTCGCCCCAGACGATGACGTCATGGGTCTCGCGGGAGCCAGTGATATGGATCTCATCGACAGCGGGATGGGTAGTCAGCCACGCTCCCGCCCGGGCGTCGCCGGTGACGATGCGGAGCGCATCCATGGCAATCAGCGGCGCCAGGGCCTGGGCCAGCAGATCGTGCAGATAATCATTCACCGGATTGAGCTTCAGCAGGCAGACCTGATTCTCAATAAACAGCTTGTGTAGCACATCCAGTGGCGCAATCGAGGCCACATTGCCGGCGCCAAGCACCAGCGCCAGCTTGCCCTGCCGCGCGGCAGGCGGGATGTCGTATGCCCGCGCCGCATAGCGGTCGAGATGGGCCCGGGTGACGCCTGGCTGCATCCATATCTCAGCGCGAACACCAGACAGAAGCAGCCGATCCCAGAGCGTGCCGGGCACTACCCGCAGCGCCAGGCGGCCGTCCGCCAGCGTCCGCAGCGGGATCCGCCGCAGAAAGGTCTTCTCCTCCAGTTGCTCCAGGGTGGCGATAAGCCCGTTGCAGCCGACCATTAGCGCGCAGGGGCCCGCCAGCCACTCTTCCCCCGCCAGCGGATCGCCCGCCGGCAGCCCTTTGGCCGCCGCTGCCGCGGCCACCCACGCCGGGGCAATGCCGGCCAGGGCATCCTTGATCTGGCGCAGGAGCGCCAGACGACGGTTCACTGAGGTTTCCGCCCAGCGCTGGCGCGCCGCCGACAAGGCGTGCAGGGCCGCATCATACTGAGAACAGGTCGTCAGACCGGGTCGCGCATGGCTCATTTTCCCTCACTCATTAAAATCTCTCCGTAGGCCTGGCGCAGCTGATTTTTGAGCACCTTACCCGTGGCGCTGACCGGCAGCGCATCGACAAATATCACCCGGTCCGGGATCTGCCATTTAGGCACCCGCTTCTCAAACCAGCTCAGCAGATCGGTCTCCTCCACTTCGCCCCCTTCCGCACGGACGCACAGCAGCACCGGCCGCTCGTCCCAGCGCGGATGGCGGGCGGCGATGGCCGCCGCGCTGCGCACCCCCGGATGCGCGATGGCGATATTCTCCAGCTCAACGGTGGAGATCCACTCGCCACCGGACTTGATAATATCCTTTGCCCGATCGCTGATCACCAGATAACCATTGGCGTCGAGCGTACCGATATCACCGGTATCAAACCAGCCTGCCGCGGTCAGGGCGCTCGCGTCCTGACCATAGTATTGCTCTACCACCCAGTGCCCTCTGACCTGCAGATAACCCTGGCTTTGACCATCCCGGGGCAACGGTTCGCCATCCACGTCCACCACCTGCAGTTCGATGCCGAAAATGGGCCGCCCCTGACCGGCGCGCTGCTTTTGCTGCTCCTGTGCCGGGAGCGCGTCATGTTTGCTCAACGGTGTGTTGATGGTGCCGATGGGCGATGTTTCGGTCATTCCCCAGGCGTGGGTCAGCGCAATGCCGTAATCACGCTGAAAGGCCTCGGCCATCGACGGCGGCAGCGCGGAGCCGCCGACCAGCGCACGTTTAAATTCAGGCAGCCGGACCTCTGTCCGGCGCATCGCCGCCAGCAAGCCGGCCCAGATCACCGGCACGCCAAACCCCACCGTCACCTTCTCGGCGGCCAGCAGCTGCAGCAGGCTGTCGCCATCGAGGTGCGGCCCCGGCAGCACCAGCCGCGCGCCACCATGGCGGCGATAAACGGCGTCCCCCACGCGTTGACATGGAACATCGGCACCACCGGCAACAGGCTGTCCTTCGCCGATATGCCGGCGGCGTCCGGCTGGTTGCCGCTCAGGGCGTGCAGGACCAGCGAACGATGGGTGTTCAATACCCCTTTCGGCCGGCCGGTGGTTCCCGAGGTGTAACAGAGCGAAGCCGGAGTCAGTTCATTGAGCTGCGGCCAGCGATAGTCTGCCATCCCCTGCTGCAACAGATCGTCATAAAACAGCAATGAGGGCAGCTGGCTGAGCGCCGCTTCGCTGCGGGACTCCATCAGCACGACGTGTTTCACCGTCGGCAGCTGCGGCAGCAGCTGCGCTACCAGCGGCAAAAAGGTCTGGTCAAAAAACAGCACTTCATCGGCAGTGTCGTTGAGGATATACCGCAGATGGTCAACCGACAGCCGCGGATTGACGGTATGCGTCACCCAGCCGCCGGAGGCGACGGCAAAATAGATCTCCAGATGGCGGCGGTTGTTCCATGCCAGCGTGGCGCAGCGGGCGCCCGGCGGCAGCCCCAGCGACGCCAGCGCCGATGCCAGCCGCTGAGCACGGCTGGCCACCTCCCCCCAGCAGCTGCGCTCCTTCTCACCGCCAGTACTCACCGAGACAATCTCGGTCTCGCTGTGATACTGCGCCGCATGGCCGAGCAGCGCGGCAGTGGTGAGATCCTGATAAATCATCAGTGACGGCATGGCGGGGTCTCCTTTACAGACGTCCGGCGGAATCGAGGGGCGCGGCGCGATCGTGCGGGCGCCTATTGAATCTGGTCTACATTTGCCGGTCTGCACAAAAAAACGTACAGAAATCAGCGGTCACGCACAAAATAGAGTGGGAAATGGTTCAGAAAGGAAAAGACAAACTCATGACCGGAAGATCATTACTCAGAGAGCGTATCGCCCGACTTCGGGCCGGGCGATAGTGGTGGGGATTTACAGCAGCGCTTTCGCTTTAGCGACCACGTTATCAACGGTGAAGCCGAACTCC